>Ga0179593_1711765_pt1 | contig 22332 bp, 20 predicted proteins | sample CZODoug2_1_08_16_FD_185931 | JGI IMG/M metagenome (GOLD analysis project Ga0179593, IMG submission 185931) | Vadose zone soil fungal communities from Angelo Coast Range Reserve, California, USA - CZODoug2_1_08_16fungal (PacBio error correction) | ecosystem: Environmental > Terrestrial > Soil >...
AAGAGGCCTGTCGTTGGAAGGAAGAATGTAAAAATCGGGAATGGCTAAATATGGGGCATTAGCGAAAGGGCAGAGTCCGTGGTGGAGACGAAGAAATAGCCTCTCCAATAAGGGAGGGAACAGGGAGGAAGTTGCATCGCCCGAGAAAATTTGAGATGGCGCACAACAACCACACCTTTTATCGAGGGAAAAGACTGCAGGGGAAACCAAAGACAAAAAGGGGAAAAGCAATCGTCATGGGAAGCCACAGGGCGGGATATATACCGGGGATCGGAGCTAAACAACAACGAAGAAAGATATCGGGAACCAGAAATGTGTGGGGGATCTCAAAAAGGACCCGGTGATAAAAGGGATCGGACACTGTCCCGACAAGCCAGTTTGAGGGTTGCACACGAGAAGTCCGTCTATCAAGAAAAGGAAAGAAAGAATCAGCAAGGACGAGAGTAAAACGGGCAAAGCAGGTAATCCAATCGACTGTCAAAGGGTCGCGAAAGAGTACCTTCTCATAGGGAGATGGCCTCTAAGAGCAAGAGGGGGGAGTAAAAACAGCCACACAGAAGAAATGGTTCGAGTATTTCATGCCACATTTAAAAAATCCATCGACTGCCCTAAGGGAGAGGGGCCTTGCCAACAGAAAAGGCAGCGAAAACAGCACTACGCACAAAAAAGATCGCCAGGCAAAAAAAAACTCGAGGTTATGATGAGAAAAGTATGCACAGCCCATCCCGCGCCTAAAAAAACAGGAAAAGAACGCATGCGCTTCCGAAGCTCCAGGGAAAAAAAGAACTCAAGCAACCGCAGGCGGCTCGGGGGGTGCGGCGAGAAGAGCGGCGTAGGCACTAAATCCTCGGCTCACCCGAAAGAGGGAATAGGTAGTTCACTACTATGTTGAGAGAGTACCGTCGGCATACAAGAGTAGTCATCGGAGAAGGCATAGGTGCGTTCTAGTCATAAAATAACACATAAAAACAAGGGCAGAGGGGGGGGGAGGGGTTGTCCGTAATTTACTGCCTGGACCCTTGACTTCACCCAGTCCACCACCTCGCAAAGGCCGGACAAGGGAGAACGTTCCATAAAGTTATTCCAGATCCAACTCCAGCTAGGCTACAGGGACGCGCAGGTTGTCAGAAAGGGGACCGGGTGAGATTGGGTACAAAAGGGGGGGCGGCCCGAGAGATAGAATTCTCTCGGACGCGGGAAAGTTGTCGAAGGGCTAAGTGCTTCTTTCTGTAAGCTTCGATGGAGGGGCGGGAGGAGAGTAATGGCCCTCAAAACCACGTCCAGAAGGCCTTGAATGGGAGACAAGGATCGCGACTAAGGTTGTAAAATAATGGAGAGGAGGGACGGTTAAACAACAGTAACCTCAGTGGCGACTCCCGAGTAAAAAGGGAAAGCATCTATGCCGGCCAATGAGACATCAGTCCGAGTACTCGAGGCGGGGGGCTCACCAGAAGAAAGACCGTTGATACCAGTAAAGAAAAAACTGGGGGGTCAAAGGGGGGCACGAGTATAAAAGAGAGGGGTCAGAATATTTCTCTCATGGTAGAATTCAAAAAAGTACCAGAATATCATTTTGGGATGCGAGTTAAGGGGGCTAGGAAACCTCGCGAAAAAAACCAAGTGATCGCAAGAAGTACACTGAAGGGTTTCGGGACAAAAGAGGTGACCTGACGGGACCTCGGTAGCCAGCTGGAAAAGGTTTAACCGCTTGGACCATTGAAAAGCTCTCTCCCACTTTCAACTCGGGTCTAGCCAACTTTTTGGAAAGGGGACCGCTTGTCCGTGACCGAAAAAAAAGAAGAAAAAGTCTCTTTGTTGGGACATGGTGTACGAAGAAGAGACCGAGACTCGAAAGAACCCAGTGGGAATCCCCTCTCGAAAAATGCCGGGTTAATGCCACAGGAGAAAAAAACACACAACTTGGCGCTGAACCTCCTAAAGAAATCCCAACTACGATAACCTTTCAGGACGATCCTAAGGACACTTTCCTTGGAGTAATCAGTACCGCTTCCCCCCCTAGAACAGGGATGGGGCAACTTAAAACATAGGGTACAGATTATGCCGAAAAAAAAAAGGGGTCCCGAGCCAACAGCGAAAAATAGCCAAGGGAAATACACGAAAATGTTTGAGAGGACAACCAGAATAACGGGAGGGGATGGTAGTCTGCCACTGGTCTATCATACAGAAACACTATACAAAGAGGTTTTCGAACGTGGTTGTAACCCTTGGAATCGTTGGGAGGAGGAGATCGTTGGTTTTCTAATAGAAACTTGGTGAGCGTCCCCGGCGGTTGATTTGTAGATCCAACTCTCCGCAGCCTGGAATATCGCTAAAACCCACAAAATTTGAACGCGAGAATTTTGGAAAATGACAACCACAGACAGCACTCTTAGTGGGGTGATATATCCACTGATATAAAGCATGTCTAACCAAGAACCGGTGAGAAGGGGAGAACAGAAAAAATACTCAAAAAAAGACGGGTCTCTAACACCCAATGAAATGTTCATTAAGCATCTTCAAGAAAGAATCAGCCCAAACCGGATGGAGGGGGATAGGTCGGACTATGAGTACTCATTGCGTGGGGTGTAGAGAAGGATCGACGCTTTGAGTGTTTTGGGGGACAGCGCTGGGAGCGAAAAAGACGGGGGTCTAACTTGTTACGAGCGTCGCCGGGGCCGCATAAGCACTGTTGGGGGGCCGATTCCAACAGTGCTTCAAAACTCTTTGTGAGGGGGGTTGGTTTAAAGGGCGCCGTTTATTTCAAGGGGAAAAGGGGAGTTCCATCGGCAACTGGGGGTTGAAAGTTTGGGATATGAAATAACTTCTCTTAAGGACAAGGTCGACTTCAAAAACGGGGTTAAAGGCGCCAAGTGTGCTCGAGAAAAGGAAGCCCATCCCTGGGACAGCCATCAAGCTTAGGTATGGAAACGTATGGGAACTCGGTGGGAAAATCTTGGGGAGAGTGGGGCGGAGACTCTCTCGTTGTAGGCAACCTTTAAAGGTTGGGGGGGAAATCACCTCCCTGAGACTGGGTGCATCGGCACACTTACTGGGGTGCTGAAGTGGTAGTCGCGGGGGGATGGCGTGGCCGACGTTCTAGCTCAAAAGACTCCCCTCGAGAGTTGCGCGAAACGGGTGGCTTGGGCCGGCGGCCATTCGCTCCCGGAAAGCAAAGCCGGGGGGGGGGGCTTATAACGTGGAGGGCCAACTTTTTAAAATGCGTAGACGGCAACCTTCGCCTTGGGATCAGGGCTGTGCGGGTGGGCCGAGCGGTTAAACCCGTTTACGGCAGGTCGTCTTTGCAGTCTGTCCTTTGCACAAAATGCCCCCCTTCTTTAGGGAAGATTGTTCGACGACGTGAGGGGCCTATCGCTGTTCTTGTCATGGAACGGCTTCACCGATGGCTCAGATGCCTACTCGTGGGTTGGGCTTTCATGGAAATAACGGGCAGACAAGAAGGCGCGTTTCAAAGAAGGTGGCTGTTCGGGTGGCCTCGTTCCAAGGGGTGCCAACATCCAAGGGTGAACCCCACGGAACTGTTTTGATGTTTACTCGAGGTTGGGCAAGGCAAAGCTTTCTTCAGGGCCTATCCAAAAAGCGGTTCCTGGGGGATTTGGGGGGCAAAAGCCAAAGGGGACGACACGCCGTGAGAAAGGACCATTCAAAGCCTATGCCTCGTGTTTGAGGGCAGTGCAAATACCAGGACATTCCGATTGGGAATCCCAGACGGGCTAACAACTCTCCCGCTTGCACGGGCTCGTACATGGACTGTAAGCTTATCGCTCGAACGAAACGCGTCGCAACCGTTCTGACAACATCAAGCTTTCCGTTTAGACCCAATGGGACGCACTAAACTATCTGGTTCTGAAGACTTAAGGAGGGACTGGCGCATGCGGGTGAAATAAGGCTTCGAGAGGCAGGACAAAGCGAGAAAGGGTGGAAAAACCCCAGGACAACAGACAAAGTCATTCCCTGTGGATAGTCAGGCGGGAGGATTACTCGGGGGGGAACAAGTGCTAAAGGTTCACGACCTTGGACTTACGGAGACGTACAGGTTGCAAAGTTATGTCCGTCCTTGAAGTCATCCGCTGCGTGAGACAGCCCGGGACCAGGCCTGGTAATAGCAAAGCCGACGGCCGCCACTGTTCTCTGGGCGAGTGGGACCGTTTTCCCTTCTGAAGAGCTCTGGATTTTACGTCAGTGTCGAAGAGGAGAAAGAGGGAATGGGCCTTTCAAGGTTTGCCTCATACAAAACGGCTAAGTTGCCGCGTGACCTCTTTCGGGACATTTATTGATCTCAAAACAGTATGGTGTAAGAGGGGAGCACAGTTAAGGTCATTAAAGTGAGAAAGAGAATGAAAGGGGAATCGGAGTGCGTTGTTGATGACAAAGTAACGAGTCCTCTCCAAAGGATCGCGAGGTAGCTACGCGTCGAAGATCAGTCCAGCGCAAAGGGTTGTATCTTGGCCACCACTTGCCGGTTGCTCGAACTTTAGCTTCGGACTCTACTCCTGGCAAGCCCCACGGATCACACCTATGGAAACGGGGGGGAGAAGGAATCGTCGAAAGCTATAGGGAAAAGGTTGGTTTATCTGGGGTCGATTACAACCAACAACAACTGATTGTTTAAGAATCTCCCCGACAACCAGTTCCGGCACGGTGGATAAAGAAGTGGCGCCTTCCTCCGTGAAGGGATTCCAGTCCTTCGAGAACGTCGCACGCGTAACCGGGAAAGTGGGTGCGGAACGAGAAGCATACATCGAGTCGGAAAGGGGGCTCGACTGGTAGGATTCGAAGCAGATGGCGAAGGTCCGGCGAGGGGTAAACCAAGACTCGCGTGAGGAGCCTTTAATGTCTTCTTGTACACCCATTCCCTTACGAGAGTCTTCAGTCCTTAAAACAAAAAAACACTGACCTTCAGCGTCGGAACCTAAGGCTGCAACCCCGGCTGCTCTTCCAACGTCTCTCTCTTTGTACCGGGGAAGTGAGAACAGACCATTTCTCGCGTTGCTCCCAAACACCCCGCTCGAACGCACTACCGCAATATGGTAACATGCCCTGAATCTCTCACATCTCCTCATCTAACCGCGTTCTGAGCTAGCGGAGTAAAGCGGAGATAACGCTCTCACCAAAAAATCGCTCACTGCCGTATAGGTTGAGAAGAAGGTACGCTTCAAAACTGCCATCTAGCAAAGGTTCTGGAGCGGCGTGGGCCGGGGATGCGTTCGGAGCAAGACGACGAACCGCAAGACTGGGCGATGCGAGAAAAAAGGGGTGGAAATGGGGGACGGAAAGTGCGTGCTCCTAGCATTGCCCCGTTAGTCACCAAACGAGGACTCGACAAAGCGAGTCCCCTTTCCTTATTTCGCTGCAACGGGGGGGGGGGGGGGGGGGGGGGGGGGGGGGGGGGGGGGGGGGGGGGGGGGGGGGGGGGGGGGGGGGGGGGGGGGGGGGGGGGGGGGGGGGGGGGGGGGGGGTGGGGGGGGGGGGGGGGGGGGGGGGGGGGGGGGGGGGGGGGGGGGGGGGGGGGGGGGTGGGGGTGGGGAGGGGGGGGGGGGGGGGGGGGGGGGGGGGGGAGGGGGGGGGGTGGGGGGTTGATTGTAGGTGGGGTGGCGGGGCGTGTGGTTTGTTGTGAGGAGGAGGGAGTAAGTGGGCGAAGGGGGGGTGGGTTGGTTTTGAGGCAGGATGCTTGGGTGGTGGTTCGAGGTGTTGGTGTTGTGGAGAAGAGTGGAGGTTGTTGTTGTGGGGGTTTGTGGAAGGGGAGGGAGGCATCCACAACCTCACATGACTCAAAACCTTGGTGTCGATCCACCATCGCTGAAAAGGGGGGGTCAAGAGGCAGACTGGTTCAGAAAAAAAGGGCGAAAAAAGCTTCCGGAAGTTCGCCACGGAAGCTACAAGGCTCGAGGGAATTGGTTCTGTTGCGTTCCTCTGTCAAAGGTTTTGGGGGTTGTGTGGTTTAAGGCTGCGGGGAAGAAAGGGTAGCGAAAAGCCACAAGGCCTTTGTGGGGAGGGGGGGGAAGTCCCGACTCAAGGAAGGGGGTCACGTCAATGTACAAAAATGGCAACCATCAGCACCCCTCCGTGTTACTCTTAACCGTCAAGCGCGGCAGTTCAGATGGATAATATCATAATGGTAACCAAACATTTGAGGCTTGGGCTGTTCACAAAAACAGTGAAAAAGTGGCGCGTTAAACGCCGTTTGTTACGACTAGCTGGAACCAACAGCCGCATGCTTTGCGATCTTAAGAAAGGGGTAAAAAAAGACCTAAAAAACGGACCTCGTCAACGCGGTGTCAGGGGGGGAAAAAAAGAAAGACAAAGCTCGGGAAAACGGAAAAGCTGGATAGGTGAAACGTTACCACGGGGGTTGATTGCAAGACCCGGCGTTTACTGCCTTCCAACCCGCAGGGAAGCGGTCAACGCTCTCAGAAAAGTCCAACACGGCCTCCTGGCTCCAAACGACCGGAAAGGTGAGCCAAACGGGAAAAAAAAGCGGGACCAAAAATTCGTGATCCTCTTCATCACCCGTTCGAAAATTGGGGTGGACACATAGAACCCGATTCCGAGCTCGCCGCGGGTCCAAAGAGCCCTTCAACCTTGCCGGGGAGATTGGGTATTGAAACCAAGTCGAAAAAGGTGCGTACAGGAGGAGACAAAAGCATGCACTCCATGTTTTTTAGATTCAGAACGTGGGGGCAAAAGGAGGTAGGTATCGGGGAAAAAACATTAAGGCTGCAGTGCCTAACCTCTGACTGGGGGGGGTAACCGAGAAAAAGCCAACTACCAACCCGCCTCACAACACACTACCCAAGGCGTCACATCTCCGAGTGTCAAACAGGGGGGGGAGAGAAGTCCGAGAGGACCTAAATCAGAAAAGGGGGGCCTTTGGATCCACACAGACTTTCTGAATTCGATAGTTATAAAGAAGAAGGGGGAAGGGAGAAAATCAAGCGTTAAAATCCAACGGCGGAAACGAAAATAACGGGCCGAAAAAAAGTGGAACGAAGGGGTAAGGGAGCGGGAAATTGCCCACGGATTGTGGCAAAAAATCCAAAGAAAAGGGGAAAATTCGAAAAGCTCCTCTGATCTCTTTAAAAATGCCAACAGGAGCTTCATCTACCCTGGAAGATTAAGACCCAAATGTTGATTAACAAATAGAAAAGTCCTCAAAAAACAACAAACTGCTGGAGATAGAGATCATGTAATACAAGTTTATTTCTGGAAATAAGGTTTTGGGAGGATGAACTTAGGAAAGTGAGGGGTTTGGTTCCCTAACCTCGATGTCGACGGCTTTTTCGAACTGTCCGGTCTTCAAAAATCGCTTGCAAATAGAGGGGAATTATGGGCAGATTAAAAAAAGGAAATGCATCGGTTCAATGGTTGGGGGTCTGCGTTTTAGTGGCTGGGAGGGGGAGGGGGGATGTTTCATCGCAAAAAGGGGTGGCGGGTGGTACGTAAAAAGATCTCGCATCACACGAGGGTCACAGATTACCAACGTACAAAGCTCAAAAGGAAGGGTCGAGGGGGATAGAGGCAGGCACACCAGCCGTATGGGGCACCTTATGGTTGGGTGAAAATATGAAGACTCGGTGGAAGGCCGTCGGTTGCTTAAGGAAGCAGAATCTCTTTGTCGAAGGGAAAGGGGGGAAGGGGGGGCCACCCCGATCATTCGCATGAAACACCCCCCCCAAAAAACTGTGTGGGGACTCTTGGCACCCTACATGGGAAGGCCTGCTTAAAACAGAACAATGGCTTAGGTAGGTTTCTGTGGGCAAAGGAGAGCACAAAAAGGGAGAAACACAAACAACCACAATTCTTGGATAAAACGCCCGCACTAGAAGTCTTCGCTTAAAATGGTAAGAATAGTTGCGCTCCATTTCAAAACCGCCGTGGGATGAAGGGGGGTCACGGGACAATCAGAGGACGTCAACAATTTTGGATCTACTGGAGATGTCGAACCGGGGAAACAGCAACTGGAGTGGGCAGAGATTTCCCGTGAAGGGCGACCCGCTGTTTTGAAGGGGGAAAAATATTAAATCCGGCAGACCCTTCATCCGAGTTAAAGGTTATGTGCATCGAGAAGGGATGAAAATGAGAACCAAATAAACCGATGGCGGGAAGTCTGGTCTTTCCGTAAAAAAAAGAGTCTCCACTCCTCATTTTAAACGGTGGGGGGACCAGCGTCTTCCGGGTTTCGAACAAATGAAGAAAGGGGAAATGTCAGAAGGGGAAAAAATAAGGGGGGGGGGTGAAAACGCCCGACAACTGTGGGGGGTAATTGACTATGGACGACAGCATCATGAGGGAGGAGTTTACGGTCAAGGCGGGTGCCTTGAATTGTGCCCGTCGGCAATAACCAAAGGGGAAAAAAAAAAATGGTCAGGAAACGAGCCGTAAAACTGCTTTTGGACAATCTTTATATACCCCTCGGGGGAAGACGAATCGGGCAACGGGCACCGGGAGAAGAAAGAAGGCGCACCTTTACAAGGAAAGTCAGAAAGGGGGGAAGAGGTGGATGAATTCAGAAGAGGAAACCTCATCTGAAAAAAAAAAAAGAGATCCTGGGGAAGGACCAATTGGAGGGAGGGGAGACATAAAACACTCTTCAACGGCTAAGACGACTCGCGAGGAGGCCGGCTTGTTGAGGCATAGGAAGGAGCTGTGTTGCGCGTCAAGAGGGTAGTCAAGCCAAGGACAAAAGCAACCGCAAAAAAAGTAATAAGAAAGTGTGGCTGCGTCTGCGCTGAACAACAAAAAAGGGGCCGGAAAACGGGGGGCCCGAGTCCAAGTGTTTCCCTACAGGGTGTAGAAGAAAAACGCAATTGGCTTCGAAAAAGCTGCGTTCGAGGCTATTACTCCTTCGGGCTGCTCTCCCCAGGAGTCGCAGCAATATAGAGAAAACTTTGCGCGTGTAGGTCTTGATTTGTGGACAGTCTGAGGAATAGTCCCGCTGCTGGTGGGAGAAGAATTGGGTGAAAAAAGAGTGGGCATTGACCTCAACGGTTCGCCTCAAAAAGAAAACGGGCTAGTGGGGGCAGAGGGAATGCAGGGGTCATGATCGCTGCCGTCCGCGGAGGCCTGACTCTCCTCGCAAAAGAAAGAAGGTAACAAAACCGGCGGAGGGAGCTGGTGATGACACCGCGGTCCGGCTAGAAACAGAGAATCTCTCTACGGAGTAGAAAAAACGTAATGAGAATTTGGGAACGCGACGATAGGGGGAAAGAGTGAAGCACCCCGGCCCATCGTAGGCCGACTTTCATCTCCGGGGAAAGACTCATAAAAAACCAAACGCAAGGAGGGTGGAGCAGAGCCGTAGTCGATATAAAAAGGGTGGTATCGGAGGAAGATCTCAACAACCCCCGAGGAGTATGGGAAAAGGAAATCGCACCGAAACCCATGGGAGATAAAAAACCGGCCCGGTTATAAAGTACCTCTGATCCACCTTACCTTCACTCAAGGGAATGGTTAGAATTCAGCTTCCTGCACGGAAAAATAGGGCACGGGACGGGGCTCAGCGGCTACAAAGGAGAACGCGCGTGGGCAAGAAGAGAAAGCGTAGGACTCCGTTCGCGACATATCAATCGTCCTTACCGATTGGGGGGATTCCGCTCCACCCCACAAGACGGAAGGGAAGAGAGATAGTGGAAGAGGTTTAGCCTCCAAAGTCAGAGACGATGTCTATTAACAGTCTTCCTTGCCAAGAAAAAAGGGGACCTGGCAAATCTATTAAAGAAAAGGCCACCACCCGGGGATTAAAAAAAAAAATCGCCGCCACTTGAGGAAGCTAAGTCGAATGGAAAAAATCCAGCCGATAAAAAAATGCTATTTCGGAGATACAAAATCCGCAGCCGGCGAGACGTGTGCCCAACCCAGTAAAATAGGCACGCCACAAAAAAACAGTTCTCCGAACTCTGCTGGAGGAAACACGCAAGCAAAACCCCCTGCGTCCACTAAAGAGGAAAGACGAAGTGCATCCCAAAAGGGGGGGGGGAGCCAAAATTGATAATGGGGCCCGGGCAAAAATCGACACCAAAGGAATCTGTAGTCTGCTAACGTGGAAAAGGGAGAGTTTCGAGCGACCTGAAGAACCCAACTTGCGTGAGTATTTATTTTTCTGGGGGAATGACGGGGAGAGGGACCTTTGAACACATGAACCCGATGCCCCGTATTTCAAAAAAGGCCCGGGAAACAAAAAAAGCGGGGGGCGGGGAGGTCCGGTTTCGGCATCTACCGCAACCTTTTTGCGATGAAAAAAAAAAAAAAAGGGTCCAAATCTCTTGGGGGAGGGGAATAAGCTGGAGAGTCGGTTCTTGAATAAACAGGAATCCGGCCATTCTCAAGGAGATACTGAAAAATTCTTATGCGAGTTATTCGCGGGGATGGGTCTTTCTGGAAAAAGAAGGGCCATTACTTTCTTTCAGGGGAAGAAGGGGGCCAAAATGGCCAAGAAGGTGCCTTCCATGAGGGGGGAAATCACGATCCTCTCGGAGGGGGGGAAACTCCCTTACGGCAAAAAAAAGAAAAGGACGGCACCCGCCGTTAGGGAAAAATCACGGCAAAGAGATGAAAACGCCGAGGGGAAAAATTGAGTATCACGCCCCAGGGGGAAGGGCGTTGGATTTACAACAACTCGGGGGCCGGCGTTGCCGGCTAAAAGGGCCGTTGGTCGGACTCGCACGACGATACGAGGACTCTGGGGCGGCCTCTTCTCCTCGTGGAATTAATCACCGGAAAACCGAGAAAGGCCATGTGGAGCTTTCCAGTTTCAGACACCCGATTTGTCACTCCAAAAAAAAGTCAGAAAGCACTGGGGCAAACACGTGAAGGTTCGGAATACACAAAAGGGTGATCAGAAAGGAAAAGGAAAGGGTCTAAAGACAATCACGGAAAGAGAGTCTGCAACCATTGCCAAGCAAAAGAAAGAAAAAGGCTACCGTTAAATAGCAAGGTGGATGCAGAGCTTTTCCATGGCCCGAAATCCGATAGAGAAAGGGGCGCGGGGCCATGGAGATAAAAACGGACGCTCTCTAAAAGCACCGCTCAAAGAAAAAAGTTTGGGCGATTTCTAAAGGAAAACGGGGAAGAGTGACACGCTACACCGGAAAGGCCGGCACTGACCATGTGTGGGGGAAACGGACATTCATCCAAGATGGAAGCGCAAAGGGCAAACGTGACTCATAGTAGAAATATAACGGGCAAGTGGACCCTAAATCCAAAACGTTCCACGCGAAGGGGAAAGGCTACTTATTTCACATAGTATAGGGGGGGGAACCATGATTGTTCTCGGAAAAAGGGACCTCGCGACAATAGGGCAAGTACAACCGGTAATCTTGATGAATTAAGAGGGGGTCGCCGGAAATCAGTGGAGAAGGGCATTCCAAACAGATGTAGTGGAGATGCCCAACCGGACCAGCCCTGGAAATACTCAAAGAAAAACATGGAAAACCTCGTATCATGCCAGGGACCATATTAGAAAATCGGGGAACGGCTCGCCAAAGATTTCGAAAAAACTGATCTCCGGAGCAAAAGGCGCAACTCAAATAAATACGGATCGGAAAAGTTCCTCTCGACCCAAGGAGATGGACTGGTTAAGCTCGAAAAAAAGACGGGAAAACAAGCTAACAACAACGGGGAGGATAGGCATTCGGACGGACTCGTGAAAAAACTCATTTGGGTTGAGATCGCGTATTTATGTGGGGGTAGTTGCCGCGCGGGGGGGGGCGCAGAAAAGGTAGAGGAGGAGACATCGCGTATCCGGTGCACAATTCATGTATTTGGGAAATCCTGCAAAACAAAATGCGACGAGGCAAAGGTTTGGTGTATTCGGGAGGTCAGCTGGGCCGTGGGGGAAGAATCGCCAGAAAAAGAGAGGGAACGTATCGACTTATAAAAAAATTCTCTTGCCAGAATATGAAGGCCGACTATGTGAGTTGGACACGCAAGGCGGGGAAATTCGAAGAGCAGGAGCCCATCCGCTGGACTCTCTGCGAGAAAAAAGCGGTATGGTGGTATTCCATAGGGGACGCCCTTCGTGGGGAGAAAGTTGAAGGCAGCCGAGAAAGAAATAAGGAGGGTGGGGAAACTGGCTGGGGGAAGTGTGTGTGCCAAAATCACATCCCGGTGGGGAAGCGTGAGAAAAAGGGAGGGTCTTGCCGGCTTAAAAGGAGCCTGGGTAGAGTGTAAAAGGAGTGGGAGGGGGTCCAAGAATGCGGACATCGCAAAACTCGCCCGCAAAATTGCATCGAGACGGGCTGGGAGGTGAGAGGTTGTGGCAAGCCATTAGGAACGCCGGTGAGTATCTTTATGTAGGAAGAAAAAAATCTAAAGTTAAAACTTGGGGTCCAAGGGGGGTGTCTCGACTTGGATGGTGTGGCTCACCCACTTTGGAACAAAAAACTTGTGTGGTGGAGACGGCACCGAATTGACCGTGGGGGGGGGGGGGAAGGATCCTTGGGGGGGAAGTTTAAAATGCCCGGCCCGAATCGCTTAGCGACGAAGTGCGGGAGTCACTGGTTCTGGAAACGGGGCCGACGCGTTGAACGATGGAGAAATCGGGGTAGGGGGATTGCTGGACATCACGAGAAGGAAGAGGACTGTTCCAGGGAGAAAAACGCTGGAAACCAATCGGGTCATCTCAATAGAAACTGTGGGTGACGCAACAGAAGAAAACCTTTTTTGGCGGCTCGAAAGTCAAAGGAGACTCCGGTCTCGTTAAGTTCGGGCCGCGAGCCACCAGCAGGTTCCTAAAAAGAGTTTGGTGCCCCGCGGACAAATGTCCCCGTCGGGGGAGTGATAAATACAGGAAAAAGAGGGGGGAAAAATGGGGTGGGTTCCATAGGACACCCAGCCAGAATGAGGGAGAGAAAAGGAAGGAAACCACTACAGAAAAAAATAGCATAGGGATCACAAATCGTTCTCTAGCTGAAATGGTCACTAAGATCTGGATGAAAGGAAACGGCGAAACAGTCATCGTTAAAAAGCAAGCGCGGCTCTTTAAAAAAAGAAAAAGAAGGGGCAGGAGCTTGAAACGCAGAAGGTAAGCTTCTGCTCGTAAGGGAAAAAGGGGGGGGAATCAGAGTCAATTCTTAGGGGGGGCAGCGATAAATTCCTCTGCATTCAAAAAAAAAGAACACTCTGCTCCAGTGGGTTGTTGGATCTATATGTATGCGGCCACAAATGATCCCTTGATGGACGATCCATACTGAAGGTTTTCAAAAACCCGGGAAGACTAACAGCAATTGCTGGATCAAAAAGGGTATGCCTTCTATTGATGAAAGGAAGGTGGTCCGCGGAAAAGAGGAAAGTTAGCGAATCAAAGAGTACGCCGGTCATTTCGGGGGGATGCGCGTTTGGGAAAGGGACTGCATTGCTAAGAGCAAGGAGGTGGCTCAGGGTTTTTGGTCACGACCACAAGCGAAGGGATTGGCAATAACGTTCATCGCGTGAGAGAAACAAATCGCACTTCTGCTCGTGGGGGGGAAGGGGGGGGGGAAGGAATCCAGGTTGTGCGCAAAAGGTTTTCCATCTTCCGAAGTTAGGGAGGTCGGACCTGAAATCGCAGTGCGATGGAGGCAAGAGGGAGAGGGCGACCCCTCTGAAGGGTGGAAGGGATGAACTTAAAAGAACAAGGGGCCTCGCGACGGGAAGGATCACGTCGTGGATGGCCCCTCAGAAGAGAGAGTATTGGAGTCTTCCAAAGGACGGCTCGTCACTTTTCTAAGAAAAATCATGCCCTTTACTCTTCGATACACCCACATCAATCAGGAAACAGGGGGAACTCTTTATCACCGAAACAGAACAAGTGGGGAATCTGGTCTAGAAGAGGAGAAGTACACCACAACACACCTATGAGGGGGAAGGGGGGATAAGCGAACCCGATCAGTTTGGATAAGCACACTTCAGTGGAGGATCTCCACTTCATTAAAAAATTTCATTTTTCCGAGGTAAAAGGACAGCACGTCGAGCACAAGTCACGCTGGGGGCTACGGCCGACCAAGGGAAGAGAAACTGAAATATCTCATCCTTAAGGGGGAAGGAGCGCGAGTGCTGCATCGTCGGACCTATGGTACCGTCAAGCCAACCGAATAAAGACAGGTTCTCTCTCGTTGAAGAAGATGGAGCCTGAGCGAGATGGAGAATCTTCAAACCTGAAAAAGAAACTCATACCGCAGGAGAGGATAACGCCGCCCCCGAAATAAGATCGGCCGGTCGGCAGGCAAAAAGTAAATACGACGCGCGTAAAATAAAGGCCCTCCTACCACGGGGGCAGTGTCGGGAAAAAGGCTAAAAGCAGATCTCCCTAAATAGTTCCAAATCAGGCAAAAACACCCGAGAGACAAAACTGAGCGCTAAGCCGATGGAAAGTTAACAAGGCCTCCGGCCGGCAGAAAATCGGCAGTACTACTAATGTGGACGAAGGGGGGTCGAAAAGGTCTGCAAGGGGAAACAGGAGTCCGGACAGGGCTCGGAAGGAGGTCGCAAGAGTCATCCCTAGGTCCAGAAGCACACACGGCGGAAGCGTTGATGGACTGACCCGACCATTTCTAGAAAGCACATGTGAAAGCACCCGTTCGCGGAACGGAGGAGGAAACCGCGAGAAACACGGCGACGAGACAACGTCGAGGAAGACGAGGGGAGGGAAACTCAAGCACGGGGGCAATGAAACGAAAAGCGCTGTGCTTTGTGACGGGGGAGGGTGTAGGAGGGGGGAAAGGCTGGGCAGGGCCGGCCATTTCCACAAAACTACAGGGTCGCCAAGTTCACGGAGGGTTGAAAAAAACGAGGTCGTTCTCAAGGTCAATTCCTTCAGGTGGCGGGGGAGGTCCGGTCCCCAAAACCGCCTGCAGGCTGGGGGGACTGGATCACGAGAAGAGGGGGGGTGGGGGGTACCGTCCTGCGCAACGTGGCAAAACTCAAAAAAGGGAAGGAAACCCGCCGGTTCGAAATAAAAAACTACAAAGAAACTGATGAGGTGCTTGCCAGGGATCTCAAAAGAAGAAAAAAACAGTTGGGTGCTTGGAGGGAAAACAAAATTGAACCGAGTGGGACCTTAGGGGAAGTGGCAAGCTTGCCAATTAAAAACCGCTCATGCGAAAGAAAAGGGCAGGACGGTGCTTTCAATTCACCGAGGGAGAGGACAAACAAACATCTTGGCAAGAGGGAGTTTCCGGTTTGACAAGAAAACATAGCACAAGTCCTGAAAGCAGAGCTAGAATGTAAATTGATGGTAGACATATACTTCAACAAAGAAGGAGGTCAGGAGGGGTAAAAAGCGCTCTAAACACATTGACCAAACTCACTGCTCAAAACCGGGCCAAAGGAAAGGTCTGAAAACCTTGTGGGGCAAAAAAAAGTCCGTGACACCGACAGAACAGAAGCAACGCGGGGGGGAAGAAAAAAACGAAAGCGTCTAAAGAGAGCAAAAGCCAAGAGCTTCACCGGGCGGTTACTTCAAAAAAATAGACCCAACCTTAACTCAAGCGTCTACTACACTTATGAATGAGGTCAATTAGGGGGGGGTATTCCCTCCACACCCAGCGCTTGAATGCTAAACCGACATGAAACACCGAAAAAAGACGGTGTCGGAACTACGCACATAAAAATCAACAAATAACAGAAATTCTGAGGAAACACCATCATCAGGATAAAAGTAGAATGATCGTGAAGACTTTAGGGGCTCGGGTCCTCCAAAAAAATGCTGGAAGCCAAAAAGATCCCCCGAGGGGCTTGGGGTAAAACGGTCAGAAGCGGTGTGCTTGACGGTCGCCCTCACGAAAAAGCAAGGTGCGGGTCGCTTCTCAATAGAAAACATTAAAGGACCTCAGCAGGCGAATCCCCCTCACCCTTGAAAAAGGCTATCGAAGAGGTTTAATCTGGCCCAATACATGGGAAAAAAAGGTTAACTTATCTCAAAATCAAGGAAGGAGGAATTAGCGCCGCTCCACTCAGCAATACACGTAGGGCCGTTTTCTCAAGGGAAAATTACTCTATCGTCTACGATCGAAAGAAAAAAGTAAAGGTATATAGAAATAGGAGACTCGGCGGTGATCCACTTCAGGGGGGGAACCTTGCGAGGATGTAAATTTTTGGCTGTCTCAAAAAGAAGGAGCTGAGACACCAGCATTGTTCGATGCTGAAGGAGAAGAAGTCCGTGACCAGAGAGTTGCGTGGGGACCAGAGCCCATGCAAGGAAAGGTGTGAAAAGGGGGTTGGGGTTGGAGTATGGCCAGTCGGATTGAAGGAGCATTCACAGCTCGTTGAGGATACGGTCCAAAGTAAAGGGTCGCAAACAAGACTAAAATTTAAGGGAAAGTAAGTTACAGAGAACTGGGCGTATTGTGGCAAAAAAAAACGAAGAGGAGCCAAAAGGGGGTGGGCTAGTTTACCTGCGCTTAGGGGGGGCAGGGGATGTCGGGGCGCTGGGGCGTAGGGGCATTCGTCGAAAAAAAGAGGGGAGGCACAGGGAGGGGGGGCGTTTTTTCAGCATTCTAGCCGAGGGCAAGGACGGCGTTCAAAAATGTCAAAATGCAAGCAGTCAAGTATTAGGCAAGGTAAGCTTGTGGTCCGACGAGAGGGACAGCGGGCAACAAAACTGCAAAAAGGCTAGAGGGCGGCCGTGCGAGAAGGGCGAGTGTTAACAAGTTTCCAAAAGAAAAAAGTGTGAGGTGGGGCAACAGCTCTGCACCTTTACAAGGTGTCGCCAGACAGAAAGGGGTCGGGACCGGGAGGGGAGATGCAATGTTGAAAAAAGAAGGCTTTCACCTGGAAGTAAGAACGATGTTTTGAAGAGAGGTCAACTCCTTAAAACTGCCAACACCAGAGATGGATACCGTTGCCGAAAAAGAAGTACCGGGGTGCAGCGCTGGGGTGGAGGGGGGAAAGACCGCACTTTTCCACCGGGGGGAAAAGTAAGAGTAGAGTTTAAGGGACTAAAACACGAGAGCAAGGCGGGTCAACAGCTCGAGGTCCGCCCAAGACAGGAGGGGGAAGGGGAGAGCCGAAAGGTCATCATCGTGTGGGGGACAAAAAAAGTTATGGAAAGCTCCAAAGGCATAGAAATGCGCGTAAGATGACCGGCGGCGAGAACCCGGCGGGGAAATTTGGGTTTGCCCGGAAAGGGAAAAAGGAACCGTCGAAGACGAAAAGGAGCCGCATTGGGCAGGCAGGCACGCTGTGGGGGAAGCGGACATCGCAAAAAACCACGTCAGAATCTTAATAACAAAAGAAAAATGACTCACTCGCGCACAAAGGAAGCTCGGCGTCATGAAAAAGATCGCTTGGAGAACAATCCATCCTAACAGAAGAACACAACTTGCGCGGTGCCTCAAAAAAAAAGGCGGTGCCTGAGCTGAAAAAAGATCAGACTGGGTCTAAGCGTAGAATGCGGCCGGGAGAGGGATGCCTAACGCAGTTCTCTTAAAGAAAAAGGAGAGAAAGTCCGCCCGTAACAACGGAAAGCGACATTGTGCTGGGGGGAAAATCGCTCGGATGAAAAACGAACTCTCGCAAGATACTATCCATAGTAGAAGGTCCGACCAGTGCAGATACAAATTGAGAAACTCGGAGGGAAGTCCTTCCAGTCGAGGAGGACACCCTAAACTAATCTTGATCAATAAGCGTCGAAATAGAACTGGGAGTGCGGTAGCGGGGGTTTTGCAAAAAAAGGCTGAGAGAAAAAACTATTGGCGAAGGTTTGACCAGCGCGAAGTAGAAACTCATCGCGCGGGGGGGTCAGAACCTCTCGGAGAGGGGACGCGGCCCAGGGGGGGGAGGAAATATATTTCCGCTTCAAGGGTGGCGTAAGTGCAATTTCAAGATCTGGGGACAATCATCATTGAGGCTAATGGCGAAAAGGGAGAGCTTCTGAGTCTTGGGGGATGCTACAGGATCTTACAAAGAAAGGACACGATGATCGCTACTTTACTACAAAGAAGGATTTTGGTTTCCATCCCGACGAAGGGAGGGGTACACCACAGCAATTGTGGAAGGGGGTTGCTGAAGGGCAGTACTCGACTGGGAAAAAACAACGCGCAAGCGGAGGAAGCAGTGGTGTAGCAGAGAGAGATCCAGGCAACGGCTATCTACATTGGGGAGAGATGAAAATACCAGAAACAAACGGAGAAGTAAAAGGAGAAAGAAAAAGAAACTCAGTGGTATAAAGGGAGGGAACCTGAGAAACGATCTGCTAACCCTCAAGGGGAAAATGCACTTTTCTTGCAAGGAAGAGAATCTTTAAATTCACGGGTGGGGGTGGGCAGCTCGCAAGAAACGGAGGCGCGGGAAAGATCCTAGAGGGAAGGGCTCGGCTCGCAGAGGGTCCGGGACAGTTGGTCGTCATAAAAAAGAGAAATTTCGCGCTCTTTCTGGAAAAATATCCCATTCGACATCAAGAATTAATAGGAAGGACCCCAGGAGACAAGAGAAGTCAAGCCAAAAACCCCTGTGAAGGGAAAAGGAGGACAACAGCCCGCATGAGAAAGGGGAGAGTCTCGCGCTATGAAAGGAATGCCCATGGAAAAGCTACGATTTCAAAAAAATAGAAATCCTTCTGGAGAAGCCCTTAGCCCGTCCCAAGTCTAAGGCTCACCCGAAAGAAACGTTCGAGTCTCATCTCCGGAGGAAGAAGGCGCGCTCAGGAGGTACTCATAAAAGCGAAAGAGAAGAACTACTATGGAAGAAAAGAGTTAGCTGCACCTGGAAGAATCGCAAGTTCAGAGTCGGTCTAATTTCAAAAGGATAGGGAGTTTGAAACGTAGGCAGAACTATGGCCCTAAAACCATAACGTCGGTCAATTTTGCTTTTCAAAGAGGAACTTTTCGGAAAAGAGAGGCCGCTAATTCCCAGAGAAATGTGCACAGAAAAGCCAGTGAAAATTGACAGTTCATACGAGTCGCAGATAAAAACACAGTGGGAGAGGAAACGAAGGGCCAGCTGAGTGTGTCAAGAAAGAAGGGATCGAGGTAAAGGTCGTTCGCCAAGAAGAGCCGTTCCCATTAAAGGAAAGGTAAATGCTCGATAGGAAAGGGGGAGGCAAGCGTCTCCGGCATGGCGGGGGATTAAAATGCCCTAAAAAAAGGCCTAAGGGCAGTGTACTTTACTAGATCACGACGGGGATGACGCAACAACGGGCCGACGGGCGACTCAAGAGGACTCCTTGTTCTCGGCCGGGGACTCCGAAAGAAGGCCTGAGAAAGTGCTCAGCACGGAGAAAACAGTGTTTCGGCGTGGCTTAAAAAAAGCGGGAGCGGGGAAACAGGAGAAAGAAGGTTGAGAGCCACTACGAACTGGAAAAGCGCGCCGGCTTGTCGCGGTGATGGGGGAATGAAGAAAAAGGAACCCGAACCACAGAGATCGTCCATTTTCCCTAACCACAGGAGAAAAAAAGAGAAACATCGGGTATTAAAAGAAACTTGGGCCGTTCTCCAAGGAGAATAATGCAAAACATACGGTCGAGGGGAAGATCTCTTCCCCCGCATTTGGGAAACACCTTCTCCAAACCGGAAATTAGCCACCGTGTTGGCGGGTCCGGGACACAGAAGAGAAAGAAAAGGGGGCAGTGGTGGCCTGAAAAGAGGGAGCTCCCGCAATCGCAAAGCTGCCATGCAGTTGCCTGGGGGGAGGGGGCTGCCCTCAGCACTGAGGGAAAAGAGTAAACAATTGGAAAAAAACTGACATGGTTTTGCAACGATTCAAGGCAGGGGGAGGGGGCCCCCCGTTAATCGTTGAATGCTGCAAACCAACATGAAACGCATTGAAATAAAAAGGAAAAAGCTCAACGCGAAATGTCCCCTCCGCCATAACCACCGAAGAGAAGAACAACACCACCAAAAGCTTGTGAGAGCGGGGGCTCGGAGGATTGGGGCTTGCCTAAAAATTAAAATCTCGCACCTAAGGGGGGAAAAAATTGGGGAACCCCGTAATAGAGGAAATCATAGGGAAGAGAAAGGGGGAAGACATAACGTCCCCACAGCTTGGGGAACATCAGAGCCCCCCCAGCCTGGAAAGAACGCGAAAACACCCTGGGAAACCTGAAGAAGTGGCATAATCCTGCCACAAAGGCCACAGAGTCTGGGGGGCCCCGGCTCGCAGATATCTTCGAACAATCCTGATCAAAAGGGGGGTCCCAGAGCCGACCCTTATCGACGGAGAAAAAAAAAAAAATGGAGATGGGATTAACGTCGAGCGGCGATGAAGCTCTCTCAACACCAACAACGGAAAAAGAGATATCATTCTTACTCTCGAGGGGAAAAAAGTTAATTTGGGTAGACAGGAAACTCGTATTGATGGGGGTGTTCGGTCTACTCGAGGTAGCGCATAACCGCTTGGGGTCTAAATTTCTACGAAAGAATGAAAGGATAGCCCAAGAAAACCTGTGGGGCCAGATTCACCCAGGGCAAAGGAATCTCGGGAAATGGGGGGGGGTTTATTCAGCGGGGAAGGGCGGCTTGTCTCTGAGGGTAATAGAAAGATCTGGTTATTGGAAAAATTGCTCAACTTCCTGAAAAAAAGTCCAATTAAGAACATACGAGGGGTGGAAATGCTCCACTTCGGAATTGGCGAAGCGGAAGCTCTCAAAGCCTGAGACCTAAAAAAGGATGGGACTAAGTTGGCTTGGGGGGGAAGAAAGGGGGGACTCTGGGGGAGGGCTTGTGCGTTTCAAGGGAAAGGACGTCTAAAATCGTGTTAGGAATTTTCATTGTTTGAACAGAAGGAGCAGGGGTGTACTCCTTACCGGGCAAACAACTGGAAGGTGAAGGAACTGAAGGCACCATGGGAAGAGATGAGGTAAAACGTTGGGGCAGTTCAGGGAAAGGGACAACAGGGACAAAGCAATGAGACAGCGGGGGGCAAAAAGCATAGGGGATAGCTATTCTCTGTTCGAGAAAGAAAAGCGAAGTGCTGATGAGCACAAAATCCGGCACCTTTCAAAAAAGGGGAGAGGTTACGGGGAAAAAAATTGAGATCGTGGCAATGGGGGAAGTTCAAAGCCAAAATGTGGCTATGTAACTCCTTGAGACCAGGGGCAAAAACGCACGAGATAATCGTGCGACGAAGGAGGGGATGGTTTTGGGGGACAACCGCGCAGTGAGACTCGTACAGGGTATCGGTTCAAAAAAATGACCAAAAGGCAACAGGCGGCGGAAGAGGGGGGAAAACTCGTCGGGAGAGAGGAGAAACTTCAAACGTAACAGGTAAAAACGAAGGTCACAGTTGGGGGTGAAAAACACGCCACTCAAAACCGGGGGATGTACAGAGAAGATCCTGAATTCACTGAGTGACGTGCCTTAGCGGGGGAAAAAGCTTCTATCCCCCCGTTGAAGAGATGGTTGGCCACTTCTCATTACGGGAAACATTTGACACCTAGGTCCTCATTTCCCTGGGCCGAAGGCAGACTTTTTGTTCGGGACAAGCTCAGCACTCAGCAAAGGAGCAGCTGGAGAGAAACGCAAGCTATAAACGAAGACGGTGGAGCAGTCGTCTCAAAGGGTTGAGAGGGGCCGCTGAAAGGAAAACTAACCTCCGCTAATCATAAGGTGAACCACCCGCATCGAAAAAACGTCGGGTCATCGCAAAAAGGAGGAGTCTGCACTAAACTACGAGGACGTCATCCGTAGGACGAGGTCTCCGGGCGGGTCATAAAGGGCAGTCGGTGCATAAAAGAGGCTGAAGGCCGCGGCAAGAAGGAAAAACTCGGGGCGGGTCATCTGTGAGGGCTGTGAAAGCGGGAGACTGGCTCTCTAAATCAGACACTGGCACTTTAGAAAAGTCTTACCTTGTAAGTAGGGGAGACAGGTTCATCTCCAAAGTGGATACTCGTATGTAATGCCGAAAAAGGAGGGGCTTTGAATAAGAATTGGACTGATTCGGTGATGAAAAAGCATGGAGGGGAGCGAGACGTCCGACGTAGGTGTTGGCTAGGGGTGTTGACCATTGTATTCCTAAGGGAAAAAAGGGATAGGGTCGTTTTTTCGGAAAAAAAGATTTCTGGGCCATAGACGCGGATATAACAACTCAACGGAAAGTGGGTAACGGGAATGCCCCGAGGAGTGCATTTATTTTCAGAAGGAGGGGGAGGCAGCGAATAAACTCGAAAGGACTAAAAGGACATGAAAGAGATGACCGAATGTGGATGACGACCATCTTCACGGAAGGAAACTAAATCTGCTCGCGACGGAGGGAGCGACGGTGCAAAGCGGTTATGATGGGAGAGCTCGCACCCCGTCCCCTGAAAGGAAACGGCCACAGCACCGTTAACTCGAAGAAGAAAAAAGGGAAACTCACTTATGGTCGGGGGATTTATAACCAGAATACCAAGGCGGGGGGGAAATG
>Ga0179593_1670628_pt1 | contig 22330 bp, 37 predicted proteins | sample CZODoug2_1_08_16_FD_185931 | JGI IMG/M metagenome (GOLD analysis project Ga0179593, IMG submission 185931) | Vadose zone soil fungal communities from Angelo Coast Range Reserve, California, USA - CZODoug2_1_08_16fungal (PacBio error correction) | ecosystem: Environmental > Terrestrial > Soil >...
CCGAATCAGAACGCCGTCATCACCTTGTAAGAGCGTCTTCGCCGCTTCTTTGTCTTAAAAAAGGTGGGAGACGAAGGGGCAATTGGGTGAATTTCGGAGTAATGGAGATACATATACCTGACGACTAATTTCGAGATTCAAGAAAGAGGGGTGACATCCAGCGATCCCAAGTGAGGATGAAAAGGTGAAGCAGAAAAGCTATTCCGAGGACAAAAAGCGAAGAAAAAAAAGGAAAATCGGAGTATTCCGCTGCAAGCGGAAGACCTCGGGAAACCCATCTCTGTTTAGTGTGCCAGTTTGACGAAGGGGGGACCAGTCAGCGGAACGGACGGAAGGGTATAAAAAAACGGACGTCTGACTAAAATCCCGAGTGAGACGATAAAGAAGGGCCACATAGGGAAGAAAAGAACGGTACTCCTGAGCACTCTTTAGAGAGGTGAAACGCTCAAAAACACCAAGGCAAGAGAGTTCCCGTTGTAGGTACACGGGAAGGCGAGGAAAGGTTCTAAGTAGGAAAGGAAATTACCTTCCTTCCTCTAATGAGTAGGCTACCTGAAAAGAAAGGAACGCCAGTAGGGGAGGAAAATAGGATAGTAAAAGAAAAACGTACAGGGTAGCCCATAGAGGCCAGACATGCTTGACTGAATTCCGCACTCGCTGCAAGAAAGATAAAGAACAGAGGATGAGAGTGGTGGCGGGTGCTGGGGGGAAAGTTTTATAACAGCGATGAGTTAAAAGGGAACTCAAAGGAGCCGCGACACCGAGGCTAACGAGCGAGAGCAGAAAGGGCCGGAAAGGTAAAAGGGAGAAAGCAAAGGGGTGAGTGCGCGGAAAAATCAACGGCTCTTGGCTCACAGAAGGTAAGAAGACCAAACGGGGAAGAGGGCGTCAACAATGTACCGGGACATCTACCAGCATCAATCTCTCAAAAACACCAGAGGAGTAGATATTGGTCATGGCATCGGATTTCTTTGGAGCGCGGAAAATTCTGGTAATCTGAAGGAACTGTGGGATGGAACAAACAAAGAAGCTGGGGGCGTCACATCACCACTTTTGGAGAATCGCCCGTTTCCAGTTTAAGAAAAGGAAAACTGGTAGCCGGTTTTTGGGGAGAGGAGACCAATGACGTCGACATGCTCTAAGGCGCTGTTAAACCCGATACACTAAAGACGTTTAATCAATCCGATAGATAGATGAGAGCTGAGTCTTCATTAGAAGGTGCAGTGGCAGTATAAGGGTAAGGGGAGGGGGGCCGGGATGGAGCAAGGGGGGGGGGGGGAAGAAGAAGGGGGAGAAGAGAGAGAGAGGAAAAGGACACAACAGTAAGCCAGACAAGCAACAACCGATTGAAACAAGATAGACACCCAACCAACGACGGAAATGGGGGGAAGGGAAGTGGGGGAGGATTAAGGGGAAAAGGGAAGAAAAGCGAGAGAGGGAATATAAAAGAGGATTGTCTTGGTTTCGTCTGAGCACGTGAATCACTCAAGGTACGTGCTGTTAGGTTGAGAGGGGGGAATTGAATGGATCAGGTAAATTGAAAACAGTCCTGAGAGTGGGGGCGCTCAAAGACTCCTCTAAGAGAAGACCCCCTGACGACGCTACCAATTGTGGTTTTCCTGTCGTCGGAAAAGAGGGGAAAGATTTCCGTATAACCCTTAGGTAATAGAAACTCTGAATCTGACGCGGGGCAAAACGACTCTTCTTAAAGCTAGGGTAAGGAAAAGACTGCAGAATGAATTGGAAAAATCAGGTCACTCGTGGAAAAGTCCGTTTCGCTTAGGGGCTGGAGCTGAAAAACCTCATGCAAGAAAAACAGAACTTGGGGATTGGTTCTCAGTTTCAGAAGCTTCGATTGGCCAAGGGGGGCATAAGGGGGGGAGGGAAACAAGGAGCCCAGCGCGGTTCACCGGGACAGGGGGAAAAGACCGGGGAATTACACTAGGAATTTGGCAACGGAGCGAGGATAAAGGGGAGCCGCTTCTACGCATCCTGCAGGTCAAGTCCCTCAATAAAACTCAATTAATGGGGCATAAAAAAATTTGCCGTCGAAACGGGGAAAATCAGAAGAAGAGGCAAGAGGAAGGAAGTTGCACGCTAGGGAACGGCATGGGAGAGTCCTTTTAAACGAAAAAGATTTATGGGTAAATAATTTTTACTTATAGGGGGACGCTGATGGATTTTCAAGGGGGAGGACGAGTGTTGGGGCCCGTTGAAAAAAATCTTGGGGGATGATCCACGGGAACTTCGAAAGCTCATAAAAGGTTTGAGACGGAAAGCTGCGATTTGAAGTGAGGACGACATAAGAACTCTTTGTACGGCTGGGGTCGGTTAAACCCATCCCGCTATGACGGTGAGGAGCGACAGGCCTCCGGGGGCATGGGGAAAAGATTTCTTCCGATTCTGAATGGGCGTTCGGGAGGCAACTTAAAAGAATAGGAGAGAAGGTAGCCGGGTTATACTTGTAAAAGATCAAGGAACTCTGACGCGTGAGGAACGAGTATCGTTGTTCATGGAATGGGGAAGCCGAAGCAGGGAATCGGGACATACGGACTACACCGCGCCTTCACCACCGGCCGTGTTCTTGAAAAAATCTATCAAAAGGATGGGGCTCTTCATGGTAAGAGTCCCTAAGGACGCGTGGGGAATGCTGGGAATTCTTAAAGACCGGAGGAAAAGCCTAGGCTTAAACTTCTCAAAACGTGGTCAGGAGGGTACCAGAATGGTATGAAACCTTGAGGCCCGGGCTGTTGGGCTTCCATCGATCCTGTCGGTCCGAATCAGATTTATAAAAGGGGAGACAGGGGGAGCCATTTTATCACCACTCCCAAGACAATACGCCAATCTTACACGCATATCCTTGCAACAATGTTTGCGGGCAAGGTCGGAAGTCAAATTCAAGAGGTGTCTAGTAAGACAAGAAGAAAGCAAATGAGAGGGAAAAGAAAAAAAGGTGGGCCTACCTATCCGCATGGGCAACTGCTCTCCTTTCTCGCAGCGAGACGCAGCGGTTCATAATTTCGAGGGACAGAGTGAGATGCGAAGTGAATCCAAGTACTTTGCGGAAAGGGGGAAGGCCCTAAAGGAGGACACCAGAACGTAAAATCTCATACGATAAATGAGAGTCGAAGAGAAGGTGGCGTTTAGCTAGATGCCAAAAAAGGGAACCTCAACTTCATGGATCGCCTAAGAGAGCAAGCTTCCTCGACCGATCGGGAGGAGAGATGCGCCCTATCAGCACGGGAAAGGGGTTCACACTTTTTATAGGTAGGCACCGTGCGAATTTCAGGAGGAGAGGGCTTACGAAAGCAAGATATGCATTGGCCGTAATGACGGCATGGGGCAGCAAACATGGTCTGCGGGAAACAGGTGCTTTCATGGGAAATGGCGGGTTGGTTGCAAGGGAAGAAGGATTGGCCTTGGGTAAATCTTAGTGAGAGAAGAACATGGCAACGCTAAGACGATATCCTGGTTGCCAGGAACAGCATCTTCGATCTAAAGGAAGAAGAAAATCATTGGGTAGACCGACAAAGCGTGCGGGGTTGATATTAGGGCAAACAGCCCGGTTGATAAAAGCTTCTCATAGAGGTTAGGAGAGCAAAAGAATCAAGGTTTAAGAAAATGAAAGAGAAGGCTGGGGGGGGGTCACATGTTAACGCTGCAGGTCTCATCAAACCCCTTCCATACAAACGAAGAAGGGATCTATACGGGTCAGCGCAATGGTTACAACCAGGGAGCACATACGGAATTACATTCTAGAAAACGAGTATCATAAATTAGAGGATACAAGAACGATCCCAATCAGACCAACAGATAGCACCCCGTGGAGTCATTCTCGGGAATGCAAAAAGCAAAGGGAATGTAGATGTCATCCCGGACAAGATATGGTGGTTAGACTAAGAAGCTTGGGGTAAAAGGTTGACGCCGCCTACGGTCTCCCAGCAGGGAAGGAAAGAGGGTCACTTTTTCTAGATGGGAATGAACAGGGGTCGCGAAGGGCCATCCAATGGTTGAAAATCAAAAACAGAGGCAAGGAAGAAAGGAAAACATCTCAGGAAAAGCGGAAGAGCAATTAAAATCACGAACCTGCCGCGACAAAGTCTTCACTGTGAAACCACTACAGCGTGAAAAATGAGGTCAGGAAGGGATTTCTTCCAGGTAGCCTTCCAATGGGGGAGGGATCCATTCGGAGTGGAATGGGAAACGAAGCACCTACTAGGGACCGAATTACGGATGAAGGGGAAAAACTATATGCCTTAGCCGAGAGAAGGTCTTGAAAAAGGGGGAAAGAGCAAGATGCTCGTCCGAGCAGAGTAAGAGGGGGTAGGCGCAAAATCAAAAAGAACTCCGACACCGCCCGTGGCAGATGCTCACGAAAAAGGGGCGACTCGATAAAATCCAACCAATTGGGGGATTTCTTGCAGGGAGGGGTTGAGTATTGGGGGAAAGTCACGTGGAAAAAAAAAATCGTAACGAGTCCGTGTTCGAGAGAAGGAAGGGGGAGAGGTTCAGATCGCTTTGGCAGAACTACCGGGGGGGGGGGGGGTGAAAAAGTGTTAATAGGCCGGTTGACCCCGTAATAGGGAAAAAAGAGGGGATAGCAGACGTTGAAGAAGAAACCTTTTTAGAGGGGGGCAACCAGAAGAAAAAAAAAAGGTTTGGGGAGAGAAAGTTTTTGATTTCCACCCGGGGATTGGGAGGAGGAGGTACAGATAGGGGAATGATTAACCTCTTCCAACGCTAAGGGTTCAAAGCTAAAAGAATAAAGCGGCCCGAGGGGAAAAAGGACCCCTCTCTCAGACAGGGACCAAACTCGCACGGGGGAGAAACAATCTTCACTCCCTAAGAGAGGGGTCCGCGGCTGCAGACATCGACTCATCTGGGAGAGGTCTTGCGGGTAAAGGATTGATAAATTTGAAAAAAAGGGGTTGAAAACGGAGTTGGAAAGGGACATGGCCGCCACTGAGAAAGAACAAAAGAAGGCCAGCCGATCGGAAGAGAAGAGAGGATGTCTGATGGTTGGGAAAAACCCGACATGGTGGTCTTTGGGGGACGGTGGGGGGCTCGGCGTCTCAGAGGTTGGGGCGGGGGGAGGCGAGCGCCGTGTGGTGTTTGTTTCCCTAGAGTGTTGGTTCGGCCCTTGAACGGAGGGTCATGATTTGGGGCGTCTAATTTGGTGAAACCCTTGGTGGGCGGGGGGGGGGGGACGCATCCAATTATTGTGCACCTGGCATCCGTGGGGGGGGGTGGGGGGGGGTGGGGGTGGGTGGTGAGGGGTGGGGGGAGGAGGGCATCCTCCAACGCCAGCGTGCTTTTTGGTTTTCTTCCTATGGGGGGGGGGGGGTTGGGGGGAATTGCACCGGGGGTGCTCGGGAACATTTTGCGGGTGGGTGCAGTTGGGGGGAGTCCACTTGTTCCTTCTTCGATCGCCACGGAGAGGGGTCGGGGGGGGGGTTTTTATTTGGTGGTGTTGGGGTTCGCGTTTTTCCCGCGCAGGTTTTTGGGGGAGGGATTTCCCACCCGTTTGTTCAGGGGTGGTGTCAAAACCCGGGGTTTGGGTTGGGGGGGGTGTTTGGGGGGGGGGCCGTTTTGGGGGGGGGGGGGGGGGGGGGGGGGTCCGGGTGGGGGGCCAAATTTTGTTTTCCGTTTCAAACCGTGGGGGAGGGTGTATTTGGTGGGCAACTTAGGGGTGGGGGGGGGTGCGGAATGTTTTGTGGCCTTTTTCTTTGGGGGGGTGTTTTTTTGGGGTGGGGGGGGTCGGGGGGGGTTAGTTGTTTGGGGTGTCCGAGGGGGGTTTTGTGTGTGGGGAGGAAAACTTGGGGGGTGTGTTGCCCATTTGTGGGGGGGCATTGGCTCGGGGTGGGGTGGGTTTCACCATGCTGTATGGGGTTGTTGATGAGTTGGAACCGGTTGTTGGGGGTCTGCCATGGTGGTGTGCCTCCCTTTATCTGCTTTTGTTGGTGAATGGGTGGGGCCGGGGGGGGGTGGATCGCCATTGGGTTTCGTTGGTTCACCTTCGGGCGCATTCGCTTCACTGGGGTGTGTCTTGTTGCGGAATGAGGACTGATTTTTTGCGCGGAGGGGGGGGGTTGGTGGGGGGGGGGGATTTTTTTTTGGTTCCTTTGGGAGAGGGGGGGGGAAAAAAAGAGTCCTGTCGGGAAGCACAGGGAGCGCCGTACAAATACGAGACTTTGGGGGGGGAAATTCCCACATAGTTCAGAAAGGGGAAAAAAGATTACTGCGCTTCCAATGTCCCACAGATGCAAATGCACAATCTAGCAGAAAAAACGGAAGTAGAAAAGAGGGGAGCGGTAGTCGGACGTTTTACTTGAGAGGGGGTGAGTGGTCTCAAAGAAGCCTTGTTTCGCAAAAAGCTCGGGTATTTTGATGAAAAACCCTGAAAAAGGGGGAAAAAAAGCCTTTTGAAAGGAAGGTCTCTGCCGGCTCGGTGGCCGGAAATCAAGGGGGGTATCAAACTGATGCATCAACATCGCGGTAAATAAGAAGGAGGACCCCACCAACTCACTCCGAAGAATAGAGAGGAAGGCGGCGTCTACTGGGTCTTTAATGACTCTAAGAATTATGGGATATGAAAAAAGTCAAACCAATACGTTTGGGTCTAGCAAGCACGGGAGCCACTGGGTAATCTTTCTGGCTTGGGAATTATGAAGGGAATGGGAATAAATCGAAAAAAAATCAAATCCGCTTTGGAATCCTTGCGAGCGGACAAATTGTTGGGGGTGTGTCGGGGAAAAGATTAAAAGAAAGTGGGAGAAGTGAAACCCGCTCTATCTATCTGGGGGAAGAGTACGCTGAGGAGGATATGAAAACTAAGGGGATAAATACTTGTCTCTACTGACGGATGTGAATCTACTAAAAGGGTCCGATCTGGGCAGAGGCTAATCGTCAAAACAGGGGCGAAATCACCGCACGAAAGATGTGGGATGGTTTCGAGGTTCTCCGCTTGAAGGATTGGGAAGGGGAAACATCAAGAGGGTGGAAGTTGATGTGGACAGAATCGAATCAGGTGAATCGTAATAAACATCTTGCGCAAGGCACTCCTTGGGGGCAAGCGACAAAGGCAAAAAAAGGGAAAAAAGGCCGCCATCGCACCGAATGATAGACACAAGCGAGGGGAACGTCAAGAAAAAGGGTAAATTTCAGTCAATTGGCCGTCTAACTGGAAAGCAAAGAAGAGCTCTACGAGAGTGGGAGTCCGGTTGTGGCTGGAGGACGGGTCGACGTTCGGGAGTTTTTAAAGATGGGACTGGAGAGTGCTCATGGCGTTAGCCTGATCGGGGTTCAAAGGGACCGTGGACGAAAGGGGAATCAACCATTGGGGATCGCCGAATCTCAGAACGGAACAAAAAGGAGCTGGATGTAACGAAGAAAACAGACTTTGACAAAACTTGTCGTAGCTAACCCAATCCCTTCTGGACTGACATGAGGAGGCGAACATTTCGAAGGTGGGGGCAGGGGAACCAACCCGTGGACGGAATTAGGGGGGAGTCTAGCCAGAAGGGATAGGAGAGACGGAGAAGGGGTAAAAACAACGTGGGGAAGGATAAGGATCCTAGATCGCCGAGTATTGTGAGGGAAGGAAGGGGTGCTAAGGGGGGTCAATGACAATGTCTGATACTCGATCGCCGCCCGGAAATGACAAAGGGGGGGGAATTAAAAAAAGACTGACGCTTCTTCTGAAAAGCCCGCGCGAAGAAAACAGTCTTTGGGGGCAGGGGAAGTCAATCCACTCCGTCTCCCACCAGAAGATTGAGACAACAAGGTATAGGTTCTGCGCTTGACGAACGGGTCCCTGGAAAAGAAGGCGACCGCGGCTTGTAAGAGGCGTCGGGTCTTCGAGTGCTGGCGTCCAGACAAAATCAGGGATGGGGTCCAAGGGGAACTAATTCACTAATGGGGAAGCAACCTACCCAAGTAAAGAGCACCGTTTCTGTTGAAAAAAAGGCGGGTCCCACTGTTTGCATGCAACGTCGGTCTTAAGAAGAAAAGAAAAACCCTTTCAAGATGGGGCCTATCAACGGACCGGTACAAATGAGATCCTCTGGGCCGAACTAAGGAAACACTACGCCGGAGAAGTGTCTCTCTCGAGGCGAATCGATCTATTTTAAACCAGAGCCGGGAGGAAGCGTCATTTTAGATTAAGCTGGATAAGGAGTGGGGCCAGAAGAGGCGATACGCAAATCTCGACCAGAGCAGATTTTCAGTGGGGAGAGCGGTAAAAGGAAACGTAAGGGGAGGAGGGAAGTATATCTCAAGCTCAAAAACAACGATCGAAAGAGAATAGAACAGCGACGCGATTCCGGAAAGAGGTGCAAGTAGTTCCGGCGAGAGAACGCGTGAGATCGCCCTGCGAGAGAAATCACTCTCAGTTTCCACGGGGGATAGAAGACTCAGGTGAATTCGCGGGATCGGCTTCAGGCGCGAGAGACACGGAAAGGGAAGATCTCGACGGCTGGAGCACAGTGGGCACGGTCTGCGTGGGAAATACCAGGGGCATTTTCGGGGACTGGGGAAGCAATTTCTCGAGGAGAGAATTTGGGAAGGAGGAAAGGGGGGAAGGGATCGAAAACATTAAAGAAAGGAAAGAAAACAGCCGCCGGGCTAATCCCTGGTTCCAGGGACCAGCTCTCAGGGCTGCAGTAATTTTTGTTTTGAGCAAAGTGAGGGACTTATCAGGTGGAGGAAGTCAACAGCCTTGTTGATCACGAGAGGAGAAGTATCTGAAAATTGAAGCTTTGTTGAAGACAATCGAAGCGCCGGCGAGGTCGACGCAGAAAGGGGGGAGCCGGGGAAGGCCGACTCAAACAGCCGGACCCTAAAAGACACATATAAAGAGGAGGGAAGAAGAATTACACCCACGTTCCCAGGAGAAATTCTCTAATAGTCGGAGGGAGAGGAAGCCGTCAGAACATCTAAAAAGAAACCGGAAAACATCCAAAAAGGCTCGGAAAAAGGCAAAACCTGCATCAAAAGGGGGTGGTCTACGACATCTTTTTGGGTTTCGTAATGTCTTGCTACGCCAAACGCTGGTGCGAGGCTGTTTTCTTATATGGAAGGGGAAACCTTTGTGGGATTCCAGGCTAAACAGGGAAACGGAAAACGAGCAGGAAGGCGTCTGCCATCAGCGAACAAAGTCCCAAATCTCAACTATCCATTGCAGACAACGGATCCAAGAAGATCAAGAAACGTCACTCAATGAAAGTGAGCGGCTCCACCTGAGTGCGGAATTGCACGGCAAATTGTTATCGGATAGGGGGAGGGTCCATCTCGGGGACTACGGAATAGTGAGATCCGAAGCGAGAAGAGTTTATCCGGAAATCAGCGAATTGCCAAGGTGAGCGAAAGTAAACTCGGGGAGGGGGAAAAAAGTTAGAGGGGGAGCCGATGCTGCTACAGAGTAAATCCTCTTCAGAACCAAGAGTCTGCTCAAAAGTCGGATAACAGAGGATCCCACAGTTCTGGGGGGGGCCGTTTGAGGTGGAACAACCGTCGGAAAAGAAGTGGTCAGGGTTGATACCATTCCGTCGAATTCAGGTCTTTCACAGAGCAGTGGGGGGTAAGAAATCGGTTTGTCCGGGGGGGGCCAAGGAGATCAGACGTTTATTTCTCAGGAGCAACTTCAGCTCATTTCCGAAGACAGACCCCAAACAGAGTCAGTTATGAAAAAAAAAAAAATGTCAGGGGAGTCAAAACGAATGAGCGCTTCTCAAAATGAAAAGAATTGTTGCCTTACGAGGGAGGGGCAGGAGCGAAAAGCTTCACAAGCCGGAAACCTATTATTACCCTCGGCCAGCAAACTTAGAAACTGGCTCCTATCGGCCGCCACAAGGGAGATCCCAGAAGAACATCGAGATCTCTCATTATGGCGAGAGTGGGATTGCGATCGTTTTCAGGGGGACAGGGGTAGGAGAGAAGGGGAGCGCGCACCATGGATTGGGGGGGGAGAACGCTATCGGGAGGACCGACGAGGGGAAACCGCGATCTTTGAATCAAAGGGGTGTTTTCAAAGCCCCGGAAGTGGAGTCATTTCAAAAAAAAGAGCTCCCGAACAAAGGAAACTGTACAAGGAAGAAAAAGTAAGGCATCGAGCCATGACCAACCTATCGGCAAAAAAACAAGAGGAAAAGGAGAAAATGCAGCGCTTTGCTTTTACCTTGGAAGCGAGTAAAGTTTCTTTGGGAACTAAGGGCTCGTGGAGGACGGCAAACAAAGAGACCTACGGGTGTTTTACGGCAATACCCCTTTTGATTTACGCAAGAAAAGGGCCTCAAAATCTGAAAGGAGAGGTCCCCCGCGCGTTTAGCGAAAGAAGGGGGTCGGGAACTTTGTCTCTCAAAAGGCCTCTAAGAGGAGGGTACCGGAAAAATATTATCCAAGAGTACGGGACTGAAGAGGGTATGAAAGCTTGCTGCAGCAAGGGGATTCGCAAAGAAGATAGATGAAGTAACTTGTTTGAGGAAAATCAGGGGAATCAACGAAAAGGTCGTCCCTTGAGGGGGGGGGGGGGGAGCTTTGTTCGGATAGGCAGTAAATGTACTATGAGATGGATCAAGGAAGGGGACAAGGGACGCAGGTGGAAACCGTGGAAAAAAAAGTAAAGGAAGTGTGTCTTTCTTGAGGACCGAGGGAAAGTGGCCTCCGTCCTAATACCTCGGGGGCAGGCAGGGTCTGCAAAAGGAGAAAAACGTACCAACCATCAAAGTGATTGGGAACGAACTTATACCCAATAATTCTACGGCTGTTCATATCGAAAAACGAACCATTCGAGGGAGTCACTGACTGTATCGGGCAAACGCGAAAAAAGTGGAAGAAATCACCATAATTGGGATGGGGGTTTTTCTCGAGGTTCAGCAAGTGTTTGGGTTCAGGAAGAATCCGGATCGTCGGAAGAGGATTTCCAGCTACTAGAGGAAAAAGGGTGCTCAGAAAACAAGCGGCATCTTGCCTGAAATCCACTACGTCCGAAATGGAGGGAGTGCCCTGCTTCGGGATCCAAAATAGCATAGGACCTGTCCCGACGGTTGATACTAAACTTCCAGAGGAAATGGTAAAAAATCAATTTGGGGGAGGAGAAATCAGGGGGGAGGGAGAGAAAAGAACCTCAGGCTTGGGGAAAGAGCATGTGAGATGGGACCTTGCGCATTTAGGTGTCGTGGTCAGTCGTTTCTATGTGGGGTGAAGGGAGAGTGGGAAGTTCCTGGGGGGAAAAAAAAGGGAACAAAATTGTCGAAGGAATCCCCAAAGGGGAAGTATCGCGATCAGTTGTACATCAAGGGCTATGGGGGGGTCTTATACAGACAGACTTGCAAAAAGAAAGGGGGAGACCAATCCGGAGGGGTGCGGCCGGGGGGGGGGCGCGAAATGATCTGACTGCGGGTTTTTTCAGGGGTGTTCCAACGGTTCCGGCGCGGTTCTGAGGGGGGTCGAGAATTCCGATCGGAGGGGAAAGGTATACTGGTAGAAATTGTATAGAACGCTGCGTCTGGGCAGATCAAAAAAATCTACCGTCAGGTCGGGAAGGAGACTGGGAAGGGGAGTAAGTCGAATACACGCGACGCCGGCGAGGGGATTAAAAAAACTGAAGAGTGAGTAACCAGAGACGATCCCGCTCGAGAGTTGATCAACAAAGGTTTCTTCATATCTCTAAATCAGCTGAGAAAAAAGAAAAAATTATAGAGAAAAAAAAAAGGAGGGGGACATGGGAGGAAACGCTAATAAGTCCCTGGAAACCAGACCATGCTTTGGCGGCCTCGAGAGTTCAATCCAGGAGAGGTGATCCACACAAGGGCTACATATAAGCGATTGATCCAACCAGCCGAAAACCTTTTAAAGGTTTCATGATCCAAGAAGGGAAACAAGTTTTCGTAGGAAAAAACGTCGATCGGACGGAAGGGACGGGCTCCTAGACCGGGATGCTCACGAGGGGGGGGGTGTCCAGGGTCGGCCGAAGCCGGGGCATAAATTCACTAATCGTCAGAGGGCCGAATATACCCAGTGAGTCAAGTGCAGCGGAGGAGGAAGGAGGGGAGAATCGATCGCGTTGAAGAATCCGGTGCGAGGCAAGGATGGAAGGAATTTGAGGGAGCTCAGACGTTTTAGGGGAAAAGGAACGCTCGCGAGAACGCAATGAAACAACCGGAGAGGAAAGAATTTGCGTTATGCGCGAAGGACCCAAGTGCCAAGCAACGAAAAAATGGAGCTCCTTCACCTAATCTCAAGCAGCTTGGAAGAAAAAAAGGGAACTCATCGAGAAAAAGGCGCCAGGCTGCGGAGCACGATAAACATCTGAAACGAAGATCGGGGAAAAATGTAAAAATGGGCGTGATCTTGGCGACGCACACATCGCGGAGGCAGTAGTCCGCGAGGACATTGAAAAGGGGTAGAAGGGAAAAAGATTCAATGGAAAAAACAAGACAATTTCCTCACGGTGGAGGAGGATTGTTCGGGTTCAATGAAACAAAAGGAGGCGCGGATAATTGAGCAAGTGAAAAATCTTGATGGGGGAAGGTCATCAATTCCGGAAGGGGACCAAAATAAAAGGGCGTAGCAGGGTTGCAAAGAAACATCTATGAAAACTAGAGTCCGACAGAACCAGGTTTGTGGTTAGGCAAGACTCGCGAAGGTAGCTGCGAGGGAGAAGACAGGACGCCACAGAAGGTGTTGATAACCGCGGGTCCGCACGAGGGCATTTGAAAATAAAGGTGTGGAAGGACAACCGATCATATCAGGAGGAGGAGAAAGAGCGCTCTGCCTCGTCTGGAAAAAAACTTCCGTACCCTCGACACCCTCGACGCCGAAGATCGGAACGGTGATTGTACCACACCGAGCAAATTATAATCAGAATAGTAGGAAAAGTTGGAGCGACAGGGAGGGAGGGGGGGGGAAATGGCCCCAAAGGAGAGAAAGTGTAAGGTCAGTTCGAACACATAGGGAAGGGTTAGAGCTTTGTTCCAGGGGGGGGGACATGAATTTCAGGCTACGACCTCATCAAGAAATTTACCACTTTGGGAGGGGGGACAGAATGCCCCGGTGGGGGGTCCTAGCAAAGTGGTTAAGCGATATTCATCCTGTCAAGGTTAAACAGCGAGCCAAAACTCTAAGAGAGGAATAAAAGAAAGGAAGGGAAGAACTCTTCGACCCCCCGACAAAACTGTCTTCAGGAAGCGTCTTCGGAATAGCTTTTCGGAGTGAGGAAGCCAAATGTTATTCTTAAGCGGGGAGTCAGGTGTCCACTCAAGGGGGGGAAGGACCGGAAAATGCCGGGAGGGAAAGGAAGTCAATAGAGAGAAGAATTCCCTGGAGCTAGATAATTTCAGGTTGAGAGGCAAACTTGTTAGGAACGAACAGGTGACTATTAACTGGGGAAACCCTCGCGAAAAAGAAGAGGGCCGAAGCTTATTCGCGGAAAGACCAAGAAGAAGAGGATAGAGACATCCCAACAGAGTCTGGTTATTGAAGAGGCGTGGGGGGCGAGTGGGGGCAAAAGCCGGGGGAAAAACTTTGGTTCGAGATGAACATCGAGGAAGGACAGTAGTACATCTGGTCAAAAGCCATCCCAGTCCGTGACCAAGTTACCTCGGGGTACAAATGATAAGACCGTTTCAGGGAACAGAGTATCAAAGGGGGGACCGAGAATCCCCCCAAACAATTGTCAGAATCGTTGAACAAGGTTGGACTCTATTGCCGGGGGAGGGGAAGGAATTCAAGGTAAAACCTCCCTAATATTTAGTAAACGAAAAAAAAAAACTCCAGGGAGGAAGAAAGAAAAATGGAACGGCACCAAACTTAAAGGGTATCCCATATCTTGCCAGAAAAACGGTTCTCACGAAAAAAATTTGGCAAAGAGACATATTCCTCGGATGAGAGTGGGAGGGGAGGGGGGAATGAGGTGCAGATGGTGGTCGAAAGGGGGGAGGGAGAGAGAGGGTGGATAAAGGGGGGGGGGGTGTCGGGGGAGAAGGAGAAGGAAAGGGGCGGGGAAATAGGGGGGAGTGATAAGGGTAAAAGGGGGGGCGAAGGGGAGAGAGAGAAGAGTGGAGGAAGAGGGGGGGGTAGGGGCGGGGAGGAATTACGAAGGAGAGAGGGAGGGGAAGAGGGATGGAAGGAGAGAGGGAGGCGGAGCGAGTTGAGAAGAGTAGGTGGGAGGGGAGGGGATAGAAGGAGAGTGAGGGGTACGAGGGGCGAGGGTGGAGGGCACAGTGAGTGCTTGGAGAAAAGGGAGGTGGGGGAGGATGGAGGGTGGGCGGTGAGGGAGGGAGTGAGAGGGAAGGGGAGGCTGGAGGGCATGGAGGGGGACGGAAAGGGTGGGGGGGGGGAGTGAGGAACAGGGGGGGGGAAGACGGGCGGATGCAATGGGAGAGAGGGTAGGGAGAAACGGGGGGATGGAGGGGTGGAGGAGGGGGGAATAGTTGATGTGGAGGGGGTGGGGTACGTAGGAGGGGGGGGGAGAGAGGAGGTGGTGTGGGGGGGTGGAGACTAAGGGGAAGGAGGGGGGGGAGCGATGTGGGGGGGAAGGGAGAGGAAGAGGGGGGGGAAGGAGGGAAGTGGGAAAAGAAAGTTGTGTAGGGAAGAATGGTAAAGTAAGAGGGAGGAAGGGGGTGGGGATTGGTGAGTGGGTGGGAGGGGAGCGAGGTAGGGAGAAGAAGAGAAGGAAGGGGATAGGGAGGGGGGAGGAGGGAGAAGGTAAGGGGGAGGAGGAGGAGACAGGGGAGAAGATGGGGAGCAAGGTGTGAAGAAAGGGAGAGAAAGGGGTAGGGGGGGGGGGAAAAAGGAAGGGGCGAAGGGGTAGGGAGGTGGAGGGTAAAGGGGGCATTAAGGAGAGAGGGAGAGTGGAAGGAGGGGGGGGGAGGACCGAAAGGGAATACGAGAGTAGGGGAGAAGGCAAGGCGAGGATGGGGGGTGAGGGGTTAGAAGGAAGGGAGGCGGGGAAGACCATAAGGGATGGAAGGTAGAAGGTAGGAGGGAGAGGGGGTGGGCGTAGGATGGAAGGAGGGGGTAAAGGAGGAGGTGGGTGAAAACGGGCGCGGGGGTGGAGTAGGCGGGTCTAGTGTAGGGGGGGGGGAAAACTAGGGGGTGAGAGATAAGGGGGTGGGAAGGGAGGAGGGGAAGGTTGGTGTGAGTGGGAGGAAGATAGAGGCGCGTACGGCGACGAGAGGGAGGAGAGGGGGAGGAGAGGGGGGGGCGGGGGGAGGGGGAAGAGTAGAAGAGGTGAAAGAATAGTAGGAAGGGTGGAAGAAGAGAAAAAAGGGTGGACGTGGAAGGGGGAGGGGGGAGGGGAGGGGGAGAGCAGAGGTGGGTGGGGGGAGAACGGGGCAGAGAAGAGGGTGGGGGGCGAGGAGCGGGTGAAAGAGGGAGTCGGGGGGGGATAGGTTAGGGGCAGCGTGGGGGAAGAATGGGGGAATGAGGCGGGCGGGGGTAAGAGGGGGGGGATGGAGAGCAGTGGGAAGAATGGGGGGGAGATGAGAGGGAGGGTGAGGGCGGAGGGGAGGAGGAAGCGAGTGGGCAGAAGGGAAGAAGGGGACCAAGGAGGGGGGGGAGGTTCGTAGGGGAGGGGAGGAGGTGGGGTAGGGGGAGTTATGTGGGGGGGAGGTAGGGAGAAGGAAAGTGGGGGAGAATAGTGGTAGGGAGTGTAGAGGGAGTGGTGGAGGGAAGGAGTGGTGGGGGAGGGGATAGAGGGGAGGGCGAGGAGGAGAGGAGGGGGGAGGAGAGAGGTGAGAAGGGTGCGGGAGAATGGGAGAAGGGGGGAAAGTGGAAGAAATAGAGGGAGGGGATGGGGGCGGTAAGGGGGGAAGAGGGGTGGGGGGGAGGGGGAAAGGGAGAGAAGTAAAAGGAGAGGGTAACGGGGGGGGGCAGGAGGAAGGTGGACAGGGGAGAGAAGGAGGACGGGATGTGCGGCTAGACAGGGACCGAGGGGGAGGTAGGGGGAAGGAGTGGAATAGGAGAAGGTGAGAAGGGAAATGGGGGGAAGCTGAGAGAAAGGAGAGGCAAGAAAGGAGAAAAGGGAAGGGAAGGATGGGGGGGGGGGGGGGAGTTGGGGGGGGGACGGGGGAGAGGCGAGAGGGGAGGTGTAGGATGGCAGAGTGTGAAAAGGAGATAAGGAGAGGGGGGGGAGGCAAGAGGGTGAGTAAACGAGTGGGGGGGAGGGGAGAGGGGAGGAGGGGGGAGAGGGACGGAAGTGAATAGGATGCGGGGTGAAGGAGGGAGGGAGAGGGTTGAAGAGGGGGAAGGGGGGGGCAGGGGGGGGGAGGAGGGGGAGGGAGGTGGGGGGGGGAAGGAGGAGGGAGGGAGGAGCGAAAGGAGGGGGGGGAGAGGGCGGTAGGAAAGCGGGTAGCAGTAAGTGAGTCAAAGGATAGGGGTGGGGAGGGAAGGGACTGGAAACCGGTGGGATGGGGGGGTCAATCACGGGGGGCGTAGGGGGGTGTGAGGAGCACGAAGAAGAAACTACGGTGGGGAAAGTGGAGGGATGAAAGGAAGGGACTGGAAGGTGGGGAAGTAGAAGAGATAGGGAGAAGAAAACAGTGGCAGGGCAGGGGGGTGGGGGGTTGGGGTAGGAGAGCGGTGGTAGGAAAGGAGTAGGGAGATGGGGAGAGAAGGTGGAGAGGGGACTCTAGAGGGAGGGGGGGGGACGGAATGGGGAGTAAGAGGGGAAAAGAGGGGGGATGGGGGAAGGGGAATGAGGGGAGGGGGAAAAGGAGAGCGGAAAAGATAGGTGGGGAGGGGGAGAAAGATAAGGGGAGTCAAGGGGGGAGGGGGGAGAGGGGGTGAAGGGGAGCGGAGGGAGGGGGAGGAGGGAGATAAGAAAAGGGGGAAAGGGGGGGAGATGATGGGGGGTGGTAGGGAGGGGGAGGAAGGGGGGGGGGGATGAGTAAGTGAGAGGGGGAAGGGGGGCGGCGGAGTTGTGTTAGGACTAGGGTACATAGGGGGGGGGGGAAAAGAAGAAAGGTGTACTGGAAAGAGGGGCGAGGGAAAGCGAAAGAAGGGGGATGTTAGGGAGAGACTTAGAGGAATCTGTAGGGGGAGGGGAGGGATGGGGTGGGGAGGGGGGTGGAGAGGGGGGGAGGGGTGGGAGAGAGGAAGGGGGGGAAGAGCAAGAGGGGTAGGGAGGGGTAAGGGAAGAAAGAGAGGAAAAGGGTAGGGGCGGTCGGGAAGAATAAGGAGAGTGGGGAGGGAGGGAAAGGGGGGGATAGAAGCGAGGAGGGGGAGGGTGAGAGGGGGGAGGAAAGGAAGGTAGGGAGAAGAGGGAGGGGAAGCAGAAACGAAAGGAAATGAGTGGAAGTGAGAAAGGGGTGGGGGGGGGAGTAGGATCGGAACGCGGGGTGAGGTAGGGAGGTGGGTGTCCATGGTGGGTAGGGAGGAAAGGGGGAGGAAAGAGGGGGGGGGGGAGGAAGGGAGGAAAGGCGGAGCAAAAAGTGGGGGCGGAGTGGAGGTGGGGTGTGGTAGAGAGGAAGAGAGGTGAGAGAGGAGAGGGCACGGAGGAGAGGAGCGGATGCGAGATGAGAAAAAGTGGGGGGCGTGGGGAGGGATGGGAAGACGAACGGGGGAGGCAGTGGGGGGGGAGGCAATGGGGGGAGGGGTAAAGAAAAGAGCGGAGGAGGAGATGGAAAGAGTGGGGAAGGCGGAAGAAGGGTAGGAAGGGAGGGGGAATGAGAAGGAGGAGGGAGGAGGAAGGGGAAGAAGAAAAAGGGGGGGGGTGGAGTGGGCGGGCAAAATGGGGGGAAGGAGAAGCGAAAGGGGGAGGGTGGGGGGAAGGGGGAGGACGTGGGGTAGAGTGGTAATGGAGAAGAAGGGGGAAAAGAGAAGGGATGGGGGAGGCGGAAATTGAATGAGGGGTAAAGGGGGGGAGTAGAATAAGGGGGGAGAGATAAAGAGGGGGGAGGAGGGAGGGGGGTGCGGAGTGACATTGAGTAGTGCTTGGGTGGGGGGAGGAATGGGGGGGCAGGGACGAGGAGGGGAGGAAGGGGGTGGATTGTAAAGGGGAGGGTTGGAGGAGGGAACAGATTGTGGGGGGGAAGGAGAGGGGGATGGGGGGATGAGAGGGAAGGGAAGACTGGAGAGTAAGGAGGCGAGGGGGGATTGGGGGGGAGGGGGAGAGGGGAGGGGATGGAAGAGAAAAGGAGAGGGGGGGAGGGGGACTAGAGGAGTGTGGGAAGGGATAGGGCGTAAAACAGAGGAGGGAGGGAAGGAGATTGGGGGGGGTGATGGGGTGGGGGGGACGGGGGATGGGGGGGGGAGAGGGTAAGGGAGAGGTATGAGAGGGGAGGGAATAGAGAGGGGGGAGAGGAAAAGAGAGAAAGAGGGGGGGGGTGGGATGGCAGGGAGGTGGGGGAGGATAGAGAAAGGGGCGGGTGGCCGGAGGGGGGGGGGGGGTAGGAAAAAGGGGGCAAGTGTGAAGAGGGTGGGGCGAGGAGAGTTGGAGGGTAGAAAAAAGGGGAGGAAATGCGGGGTGGCGTGTAATGTGGAGAGTGGAGTGGGCAGAGGGAATGGGGAAATGAGGAGGGGAGGTCGGCGAACGATAGGGGTTGAGAGAGAAAGAGGGAGAGGGAAGGGTGGGAGGGTAGAGTAGAGAGAGGAGGGGAGATAAGAGAGTAAGAGGGGAGGTGGAGGAAGGGAGGGGGGGGGGGGTAGGGGGGAGGAGGGTGGGGTGGTGGGGGGAGGGGAGGGGGGGGGTTAGGGGATGTGGAGTGAAGGGAGAAGGGGGGTGAGAAAGGGGGGATGGTGATAGAGGAGGTGGAGGAGGGGCGGAAATAAGGGAGGATGGGGAGGGGGGGGGGGGGCAGAGAGGAAGAGCGGGATTAGCAGGGAGGAGAAAGAGGAAAATGGGGTGCAGGAGGGGGGAAGGGAGGGGGGGAGGAGAGGGGTGGGAAAGAAGGGGGGGAAGATGGGTGGAAGTGGGAGAAGGAGTAATAAGGGAGATGATTAGAGGGGTGGAGGAGTTGGGGGCGGGGAGCGGGGGGGGGGAAGGAGGAGGAGAGGGGGAATGGGATAGGTAGAGGAGGAGGGGACATGGGGACGAGGGGAAGGGAGGATGGGGGAGGGGGATGTTGGAGTTGGGGGGTGGGGGCATAAAAGGGGCAGAGGGAGAGGGGCGCGGGGGGGGATGAGAGGGTAGGGGGAGACGGTGGGGGAAGAAAGGGAGGAGAAAGAAGGGGGGGGAGGGATGTTGAGATGAGGGTTGAAAGTTGGTGGGAGGTGGGAGATAAGGAGGCGAAGGGGAGGGGCGGAACGGGGGGTGAGGAGAGGGGGGGGGGGGAAGGGAGGGAGGAAAATGAGGGACGGAGGAAGAGAACGATTGGAGGCGAGGGGGAGGGCGAGAGAAAGGAGGGAGGGGGATAGTAGGGGGGGGGGTGGGGAGGGGGGCGAGGGAAGAAGATAAACAGGGGAGGGGCAGTGGGGTAACGGTGGGGAGGAGGGAGTAAATGGGATGTGGTGGGAAAGGGGGCCAAGTAGAAGAGTTGAAGGGGGGAGAGAAGGAGGGGGATGAGAAGGGAGAAAGGAGGGCTGGAGGGGAGGGGGGGGCGGGAGGGATGGAAGAAAATGAACATGGGTGGGTGGGAAAGGTGGAAAAGCGTGAGAAGTAGGGTGGTAAGGGAGCGGTAAAGGGAATGGGGGGGGTGGTGGAGGGTAAGGGGGAGGAGGACGGGAGGGAGGGGAGAGGGTGAGAAGGAAGGGGGGGAAGAGAGTAGGGCGGGGAGGTAGAAAAGGGGGGAGGAGCGGTGGTGGGGGAAAGGAGGGGAAGGAGAGAGGAAGATAGAAGGGAGTAGTGGGGACGTGAAACGGGGACGTGGAAAAAGGCAGATCTAAGTGGGGAAATGGGCGGAGGATAGAGATCTAGGTGGGGGTAGGGGGAGGGGGAAGAGAGGGAGGTATGGCGAGGGGTGGAGGGGAGCATGGGAAGGGGGGGGGGCAGGGGGGTAGGGGTGAGAGGGGGTAGGGGAGGGTGCGAAGGGATGTGGGGAGGTGGAGGAGGGGGTGGGGAGGGAGGGGAGGGGAATGGGGTATGGGGGGGGGGGGGGAAAAAGGTTCCAAGGCCTGGGGGGGAAGATTTTGGAAGATTGGCATGCGGACCTTTATTCAGGTGAGAAAAAGGAATACTGACACCCCATATTGTGGAAGGAGAATCGACTATAATGAAATAAATGAACAGGAGGAAAGGAAGTTTAATCAAATTTTTAGGAGAGAAGGTAAACTACCCCTTTGAGGGGGCGCATGCCAAGATCTGAAACGGTACTGCTAGTCCAAGTAATCACCTGTGCCAGGAGAAGAGGATCATAAAAGCAACAAAATGAGTAGGAGAAAAGAAGAGGGGGTGCATTTCCATCTATTTGACGGGGAAATTGGAAAAGCGTAAATCTGGGGTGAACTCTGTGGTCATCAGTAGATCGGGTATTTGTACGGCCACGAACAAGGGGCCAAAAAAGGTCAGGTCGCTGCCGGGGGAAGCAGTATCGGAAATAATTGTGGAGGAAAAAGGAGAACCAATTTTGGGGGCGAAAACGCGGGCGGAAAACTAGAAATTCGGGGATCCAATACTGTTACAATGCAAGCCCACGCTGGGGGGGGCGAGGGTAAATTAAAGGGTGTGCTGGTGTTGAAGTGAGGGGGGAGGGGAAGCGAGGGGGGCCGGGGGGCTAGAAGGTAAATATTGGGATTAACGTGACTGGGGGGGGGGGACGAAAGGGGGAAAATCACTCGGGCGTAACGGTTTTTCATAAAAGGGGGGACCGCTGGGGGGGGTTAGGAGGAAGGGGAGGAAGGAAGACTTAGAGGTAATAGGGGCTCCGCAATCAGGGTTAAATCCAAAGGGGGAAAAAACAAGGGGGTGGGGGGGGATCGCGAGTAACCTCTTTAGCAAGGGAAACCTGGAAACCGTCTGGAGAGAACTCTGGGGACCATCAGGAAGGGAGGCAGGACCACTTCTCGGGATTTGGAGATCATAACTGAATTCGGGGGAAGTGAATGTGGGCAACCGGGAAAAGTCAGCTTACGGTATCTGGCCACAGAGATCAAACATAAAGAAATCACCGAAGTTGGTGGTTACTCTATGTAATCGGGAGGTTCAGAGCGCATAAAGGAGGGCTGGAAAATATTCTTTCGGCGGGAGCCGTAAAGGCAAATAGTTGCAGGATAGGAATAGGCCGGATACTTTGGGTTTCTACCGTAGAGAGGATAAGGCAGGGGAATCCTCGGAGTATCGCACTCAATATTCCGGGTTTCCCATACGGAACGACTCAAGAGATTGAAAAGCACATTTTCCAAGGCGAAAGGAAGCAGAAAATAACCTCGAAAGCGGGAGTGGGGGAGTTGTTAGATGCTTTGTCTCGAAGGGAGGGTTTAGAGTTCCGAGATTGTGAAGGGATATTGGCTTCTTAATTGAAAACGAAGGGGGAAGTTCCGATTTTCTCCACTTGGGCGATGAATCATTCGAGGATCATCTCATAACCATTGGGACATCGAAAGAGGAGAGTCGATGGGGGATAAAGACTAGACCTCTTGGGGACAAAAAGCTTGTTCGAAGCTCACCAAATCCCTTAGGTTCTGGAGGTGTATGACGCGAAAGGCCTTCGAGCCTTTGGTTGACAGGGCCAAGGGGGGCCTTCCTAGTTTTTCTGAGGGTAAGTCGAGCGGAGGAAAGAGGGAGGAGACTTGACGGGGTTTTAAAGAAAGAGGCTAAGTATCCTATCTTCGGTGAGGAAAAATACTTTGAAAAGGGTGGGAGATCATGACAGAGAGCTGGGGCTCATGGGAAGGGTCGAAAGATCGAGAGCTTGGGCCAACGGCTGATAACAAGCGGGATAATTCGAACGATAGGACCGCGAGAACGAGCGATTGGGCTGCTAGACAAGAAAACTTCCGCTTCTAAAAAAAGCCTCGTGCTCAAACAAGGGGGGTAATGTCTTCCCAGCTCGAAGAAGAGGGTCAACTGGGAACCAGGATTCTAAACGGCTTGGGGGGGGGGTCTGAGGGTGGGGAACCAAAAGGGGGGAAGTGATAAGGTATTTCATGTCCAAATGCCCCATCCTCTCTACAGGTGAGAAAAGAAAAAAAACAAAAAAAACCCCAGAAGCAGGGGGTCTTGAAAGCCCATGTTTGAGGCAAAGTGAGGGGGGGGGGGGGGACGAAGGGCTCGAGTAACGATGTGAGGGAGAGGAAGGATCGCCCCATGTAGAAAACGAAGGTCCGACCCGAACCGTGTGAAAACTTTTGAGCGCTCGGAGCGTCGCCATCGAAGAGAATCAGGTTAAAGAAGGGCAAGGAAACATTTAGGAATTCCTCGCAAATTACCGGGCAAATTTTAAAGCGCTGACGGAAA
>Ga0179593_1782798_pt1 | contig 22330 bp, 28 predicted proteins | sample CZODoug2_1_08_16_FD_185931 | JGI IMG/M metagenome (GOLD analysis project Ga0179593, IMG submission 185931) | Vadose zone soil fungal communities from Angelo Coast Range Reserve, California, USA - CZODoug2_1_08_16fungal (PacBio error correction) | ecosystem: Environmental > Terrestrial > Soil >...
CCTGAAGGGGTCTCCGGCTCGCCCCGGGCAATCCGGTAAGTGCGCGAGCAGCGAAAAAGGATCGGCGGTTTCGGCCCGGTTGGGGGGGAAAGAGAGCGTTCGCTCACCGAGACGTACCTCCCGGCGGAAGGGGGGGAGAGAAAGGAAGCGTCAGGGTCGACCTCTTCCTCGGGAACGTTTCTAACCAGATGGGAAAACACATCCGGGAAGTAGTTGCAATTGCCGGATTTGCGGAAAAAAGTTACTCATCATGCTCCGGGGGGGGGGAGCAAATCGGTTTTATAGAGGGAAAACAGGCGTGTAAAACACCACGTCCATTTGCTTGAGACGTTAGAAAGGAGAGAATCCGCTGCTGTTTCAAAAAAAAGGAGCTGGAGCGGGGCGGGCACCAACAACCTCCTCAATCTCCAAGAGAAAGATCTCCTAGTCCTCCTAAATTTAAGGGCGGGGAGAAAATCTCCAAAAGACCTCTGGGCTTTTCGACCGGGGGGGGGGTTTCTCTACGTCTTGGGAAACTGTGATTTTCCCAAGAAAGTCCTAGGCCTAACTTCTGGGAAAAGCGAAGTCGAGTTTGGCGCAAGGGTTCTATACGAACGGGACAAAGGTGCGGAGGCCGCAGGGAAATCAGGCGCTCTCCTCGTGGGGGGCTGTCGCCTGGAACGGATGCGCCTATCGAGGGATTAAGGCGCTTCCCGGGACCCCTTTCATTAAAACCTCCCGTCACCTCCCCTTAGGCCTCCAGTCTCCTCCCAGGCAAGGGGTCATCGCGGACCAGAGGGTCGCCTTTTCTTCTGGGAGTTTCCTTAAGGAGGCTTTCGGGGCAATCGCTTCCTTCGCGCCTCCGAAACTTATTTCTCAAGGGGAGAAGAGCTTGAAAGAGGAGGGGATCGGGAACATTTTGTGCCAAGTAAGCTGTTTGAAGTAAAGAGGAGCTTCCTCCGGGAGGGGAAGCCACCAGTTTCGCGGTCTCTCCGAGCTTGAGAAAATTCGAAAAGGACGATCTGATGGAAAAAAAAACGGCATAGATCCGCGTCCTCGTGATTTCTTCCTTTGAAAAAAAAAACCGCGAACGCAAGGATGGAGGGAGAAATTACCACCGGTAGTCGGCAACCGCACAACCTCGTCAGTCGCGAAGGGAGAGTCTGTGGGAGAGAAAGTGCGGAGGTTTACCGATAATCCAAGGGGTGTCAACCTTCGAAAGCAATCTCAAACTGGCGGGCGGGGGAAAAGGAAGGCGACACCGAGTACTTTGCGGGGAAGCAGCAGACGCCGACTTGCTAAAAAGGAAGCTCGGTGAATTGGCGATCTGCAAATCGTACTTGCAAAAACGTCTTCTAGACGCCGAAATGGAGGGAGGGAAGCAAGGCCGACTCTGACTGCAGCAATTACCAATGTATAATTTTCGGACGAATGGAAAGGAGGGCCAAGTCGATATCCGTTGTCTCTTAGGTACTGCTGAGAGAAGAAGGGAAGATTCCCTATGGAGAATATTCATATCCCGAGCCAGGGGGAAATATGCGCGGCGGTTCCTCTCCTGGAGGAGGAAAGCCAATCGGGGAAAAGACGGTTGAACCTTTTCAAAGATCGAGCTTGTGAGGGGGAAAAGAACCGACCAGGCCTTCATCGAAAGGGCACTGTTCGACGAGGAGCACGAAGCCGGGGAGTCCGTGAGAAGACCGCCAGAAGAGCCTCTCAAAAGAGTGGCACAAGTGCTTTACACACTGACGGGGGCTTTGCAATGAAGGAGATCCTACGCCATGAAAAAGGAGACAACGCTAAAAGCTACAATGTTTCCGTCGAAGGGACCTTCGGTTCCAGGAGAGGAAGGTGCTGGGGACGGCCGGCCATAACATGTCCTGGCCGATCCGGATAAGGGCAGAAGTTCCTGCTATAAAGGCGTTCCCCTTCTGCGGGGGGGGAAGAGGGAGGCGGGGTTCTTTAGCAAAAAAAAGTCGACTTTTTGAGAAAGCGCCATCGAGAATTTGCAGGCGGTCGGAAAAAAAACGCGAAGAGTGATGATTCCTGACACTACCATACCGGAATCAGTCAAGCCTCTTCTCCAACCGACTTCGGGGGGAGAGAGCTCACAACAACCCGGAAAGGAGGGGAAGGGGAACCGGCACGTCGGTTGGCGAAGATGCGATCACGGAGGGTCTTCCTTCCTGGGAGGAAGAAGAAGGAAGGGGGGAAGGCACAACCTCGTCGAACAGAATGGGATCACGGCCTGTTCGGGGAAAACTCGAACCTTTTGAGAAAGGGGGGGGGAGAACGTATTGCCAAAGAAACAGAATGCCGGATCGCTCTTTTTAAAGGGGGCCGAGAATTTTCCGATAGGAAAAAACTGCTTCATATCGGAAGAGGGGGGCGGTCCGCCACCCAGGACATCGGGAAAGGCCCGGCCAACAGCCAAAAAAAGAGGCCACTCTCGGGGGAGGGGAAAGGGGGGAGAGAAGGCATAAGGCACCCAGCTGAGAAGAACGTTGTAGAAGCCTAGGGAGTAGGATCTCAAGACAAAATAGTCTTCATTTCAAAGAAAAGTCCTGGAGAGGGGGAAAAAAAGGGTTGCAAATCGAACGCAGAAGGAGCAAAAGGTCGCGGTCTGGAGGAAGAAAAGCACGACAAATTCTTCCGTGAGACTGCAACCAGTCGCAAAGGAGGGAAAAAGGGAGAGGGAAAGGCCTGTGGGTGAATGGTAGAAACCAGCGAGGATTTTAACAATTCCATGAAAATCACAAACAGTGGGCTGCGCCCGGGAGATTACCTCCCTAGAGGGGAGAAAATCCGGCGTACGGCCAGAGGGAGAAAGGAGAGGGACAGATTGTGGGTCTTCCATAGAGTCTTCAAGGAGGAGGTGCCATCATTAAAGGAAAAAACAGGTACATTACCGAACGCCTATTTATCGGAAAGGAAGAAATTCGTCCGAAAATTAGAGGGAAGAGAGAAGGGCTGAGGAAGTTCCTGCCGGTGTTAATCTCCTCCATGGAAAGGAGCCTCGCCGAAAATGTGTCAAGTCAAGTGGAAGATGTAGAAGGGGGGAAAGCAAGATAGCTGATGAACTTTACACTTCGGAAGCCTGCTGCGAAAGAAAGTCCTCCGGAAAGGACCAGAATCTAACAAGATCCTCCGGGGAAGGGGATCACCTCCGGGGGAGAAAGGTGAAACCATTTCGATAGGGGGAGGTAAATACTCACCTCATGACGCGTCATTGTACAAAACGATGGTTTTCAGGAAAGGGGAAAAGGGGGTGGTTGGTTGCGTTGAAAAAAAGCTGTCGGGAAAGCTCGCCTTGCGTTTCGTCGAAGAAAAAAGACGACCGGGGGGACGGCCCTGAGAACGGAGAGGGGCGCTATTCCGGGGGGAGGACATAGGTCTTAAAGCGGGTTCTCCCTTAAAGCTCCTTCTATAAGAAGAGGGGGGGAAAACCTTATGGGGGAAAGAATACTACCAGGGGAACCCCTCTCAAGAAAGACAAACAGCTTAAAAGGAAGTGACCAATGTCCGCCGGGCGACTTAAGAAGAGAAAAGAACTGATGCAGGAAAGGGAGGCGGTCTCGTCTGCCGCGTGGTCGGCAAAAAGTCCTAGGTGCTCTCACCTCTGAAATTCTCGATTGCTATGAAAGAAGAGGGAAGGCTGTGATGCCAAGTGGATTTGATTTGGAAAACCTGGTTCCAGAAAGGAAAAGAAATAATCCGGAAAGCCGGCTTGCGGCGCTCCTTTGCTCCTTCCGAAGAAAGAATCATTCTACTTCACCGCAAAAGGTGCCCTGATAGGCCCTTTCGGAAAGGGGGGGGGGAAGGGAGAGGGGATTGCTCCAACTCGCCTCTCAAGGAAAGAAAATGTTCTTAAAGGGGGAGGGGCGGTTTAAATGCCGGTCCTTTTACTTGACGCCGTCGTACAATCTAAACATAACCGCGGGAGAAGAAAGGTTGGCGATGTCGCGATTGAGGGAACACTTCCTATGTCGAGATGGGTGAAAAAAAAAAAAAAAAAAGGAGGCGGTTCGCGGTTCTTCGAAAATCCTTGGTCTAGGGGCCGAGTATTAACGAGGGGAGGGAATGGGCGGAAACGTCGAAAGCAACTTTACTTTTTGAGGAAAAAGACACCCTTTTCACATTTAGAAAAGGGGGCGCCCCGGTAGAGGGGGAGAGGAAAGATGAGGAAAGGCTATCCGTTTTCCAGGGAAAGAAAAGAAGGAAAACATGCCCCTTCGGAAAGGACAAAGGAGGGGGGACAACCAATGGGGGCGCTATCTGTTCGCAAACCCTTAAAACTGCGGGAAAAATTTGAACCTAAGCGGGGGGGAAAAGAAATCTTCTTCCTAAGTGAATGCGAGAGGGACGCCGTCAGAGGACTCGAAAAAAAAAACACCTTTTGGGGGAAGATCACGGTTTTCGTCGGAGAAAAAGAAGGAAATAACGGCTGACAGGAGGGAAAGGAAGCACTTCATGATCTCGAGGGGTCTTCCTCTTCCATCGAAAAAAGGGGTCTCGTTGAACATCCGCAATCTCGAGGGGGAGGACTTGGAGCAGAAGGGGGGTTGCAGAAACTTTACTTTCTTTTCGAAAAAGCCGGAAAGGGAAAAAGAGGGACGCCGATAGGAAAGAAAGCAGGTGCTCATCAATTCTCAAAAAAAAACTCCTCAGAAGGAAAAAAAAAACGTTTAGAGGACCAGAGAGAGAGGCGGGGAGGAGATGCTGGTGGTTTCCCTTTATGAGAAATTTCTTTCCTATCGGAGGGCGTCACGCGCAAAGAAGCAAAGAGGAGAGGGGAAAAAACGGCAATTGACGGGCAAAAAGTCGCCTACCATTCGTCGGGGGTCACTAGACCAATAGGGAGGAAAACACGCGACCGAAGGGAGTGAAATCGCCGGCTCTCCCTCAAGATTCGAGTAGGCAGACAACCTGCTGATCGGAAAAGGAGAGGGAAAGCGTTTTTTCTCTTCGTCTACTTCAGGCGGCATTCACGAAGAAGGCCGATTCTGCTGCAATCGTCCGGGGAAAAAAGGGGGAAGCGGTGATGGGGAACAGAGAGCAATGGCGAGCTTGTCCACATCCCCGACGGGGGAAAAGGGCCGGATTTTGCGGGACTTGAAAAGGAAGAAAAACATTCCGCAGCATGCTCCGTGGTGGGACCAGAGGAAAAGGGGAAACGGGGGAAAAACGGGGTTATCAATGAAACTGGTATATCCCGGACGGTTTGGAAAAAACAGTTGACTGAGAAGGAAGAAGACAGCCCATCAGAGCCATCGATAATAAAAAGACCATTCGGGCAGAACGGCAGACCGCTTGTGGGAAGAAAAAACTAACATCCTCAGGTTCATCTCAAAGAGCCTCTACGTTCCATAGGGAAAATAGCGACAAATACAACAGGCTGCTCGGAGACCGCGGTGGGAGCTTTGGCGACGGCGCCATCACGAAACTTGGAAACACCCCGGAGGGGAAAAAGCCAAATTCTTAATGAAGGGGCTCTTTCGGGGGGAGAGCCTTCGAGAAGAAGTCCGCCCGAAACATTTGACTGACGGCAGAGAAAGGGAGACCCGCTGTTAAGGAGAAGGGGCGCCGTTTAGGGAAAAAAGGAGAGGCGGCTGCTCACCAGGCTTGGAATTCTAAGAGCACATCAAGTTGGCTTCAACAAATACAAAGGAGCTTTAGGACATCGAGAATTTGCGGAGGAAGAAGGCATGAGCGCACCGAATCGTCTTAAGGGAAGAGGGGAGACCGCCGACGGGAAAAGAGAAAGGACGTCGGGGGCTTTCGATCGGGCGACATGTGAAAAACGGTAGAGCACAAAAGGGGGGGGGAGCTAAGCAGGGGAGGATACCCACTACCGGGACGCGGCTGGAAAAACGGGCGCAAAAGGCGAACCGAGAGGGGGCGAGGGGGAATCAGCACCACTTCATCGCGCCGTCCCTGGAGTGATACTGGGGGGGCAGACGACAGAATGCGAGCGGGGCCCGTCATACCAAATCTTCCCCCTCACCAAACAAAAGAATCCCCCTCGACGAAAGGAAAAAAAACAGAGGGTTTTTGACCCTTACTCTTCATGAAGGGGGGAAACGTAAACATAATCTAAAGGGGGGGAGCAGACCAGGCGGTTATCGCAGATAAAAGAGGAGGAAAGGGGTAGTTGTCCCAGGCAATCTCACCTAGTACGGTATCTTCATCTCATAAGGAAGAGACGTGCTCAAGGAGAAGAGAGTCATCTGCAAATCTTACTTGAGAGAGGCATCCTGCACCTCCAAGGAAAGGGAAAAAGCATAGCTGACGAATCAATTACCATGCTACCAGGTAGGGTTTCGGACTAAGGGGAAAAGACCCTTCGGCTGTATCCGGGGGGGGGGAGAGGAAGGAGAGGGAGTTACTGAGGGCAATCAAGTAGCCGTGCAGAGAATGTCTGTAAGAAGAGGCATTCCCGAGAGGAAGGGCGGAATCACTCTTCTCGGAGACTTCTGGAGAAGCCAATCTGGGGGAGGGGAAGGACTCAAACGGTTGGAACCTTTCCACCGAGAAAAGAAGCTTTGTGGGGGGGAAGGGGAAAGCCTTCATGAAGAGGAGAGGGGACGACGGTTCAGTCCCGCACGGGGAAAATGAAAAGGAAAAAAAGGAGAGACGCAAGAAGTGCCGACAAGGCGAAAAAGGAGTTCTTGGGGGCAACCCGTTCTGTACACACTGACGGGAGCCTTTAATTCCGATACTGGAAAAAAAGGAAGACAAGAGGCGGAAAAAAAAAAAGGGGTCAGTCGACTGGGCGATGACTATGTCCTTCAGGGGGAGGGGGCATCTTCATAGGGGGGAGGGGGGGAAGGCGCGGACGTCCATGATTAAAGGGGAAGAAGAGAAGATATAAGATATGGCAGAAGGTTTCGGTATCTTACAACGTTCCCCTTGGAAAGAGAGCAGATCGGCAGAAAAACTGAAAGGGGAACACGGTAAAACCCTTCCCCGAGAAAAAGGTTTCTACCGGTAGGCCGTGATCTTCCATCGAGAAAAGGGGGGGAGGAGGAAAGGGGGGAAGCCAACAAAGAGCTTTTTAGGATTCGCTGACTACCAGACAGGGGAGCGCTCTTCTCCACCGACTTAGAAGGGGAAAAAAAAAAAAAACGGAGAGAGGGAAGAAAAAAAAACGAAGTGTGGGGCGAAGAGGAGATCACGCTGCGGATGTTTCAGAAGGTCCCGCTCCGAAAGCTCGAGGGAGAGCTTGCGAACAGCCGCAAGGAGGGGAAAAAGGAGAAGGAGGGCAAGGGCGAAACCAGCGACACCTGTTTCTCGTTGAAACGATTGCGGCAAAGGAAAAAAAAGCGGATCTTTTCCCCGAAGAAAGGGGAAAAAGGGGAAAGGCCAAAACCTTCGTGGACGAATATGCGTCTTCATGCGGGAAATCAGGGGGAAGAAGCCACAGCACCCGCCGATAAAGGACAAGAGCTGCAGAACTTAAGGCAATCAAAATCATCCTTACCCAGGAGGGGTAGCGTTGTAGACGGAAGAAGGGAAAAGAAAAAGACGCCATATCGCAGTGGGAAAAGAAGAGGAAGGGTAAAAGTCATTGTTCCATCACGGTTTGGAACTTATGACCGGGAAGGCAGGCGGGTACAGGAAAGGAAGGGACTCACGAAGTCTTCCGTCGCGCGGAAAAGTCTCACATTCTCGAGGGAGAGAGGGGGGAAGGTCGAAACCAATAGGGAGAAGGGGAGCCTCGGGAAATGTTTCCAGGGAGTCCCAGGAAAATCAACAACGGGAAGAACCGAAGGAGAGGACGAAGAAAAGAGGCGGCTTTCGGCTGCTCGGGAAGGAGGCCATAACATCGGAAAAAGGAAACGGAGGTGCTTCAAAGACAGAAAAAAAAAAAAAAAAGAAATAACCCGCCCCCTGATACATAAAACTTCGTCCATTCGTCAGGAAAGAAAATGCGCATGTGTAATTTCTGATGGGGGAAGGGAGAGTCAAGCCGGGTGAAATCGCCTCATTTTTTAAAACGAAGAGCAGCCGATGAAGGAGGATAAAAGGCAGATCAACCTCTATCTTCTTATGAGTCGCTTTTGGGGGAAAGGGGGATTCTATAGGTGACTGCTTGGCTCGACTGACATCCTCTAACAGCCGTGGCGAATCACCGAAAAAGAGGTTGAAACCAGTTAGATAGGTACGGAAGGCCCGACACCTCCTGACGCCGTCAGGGGGACGAGGGGGGGCGTCGCTGACGCGAAGAAAAAAGGGGTTGGGGTGCGGGTGGCCGCCGAGCCAGGGGGAGACTGGCGTTTTTCGTTAGGAGAAAGATAAAAAGGGGCCTGACAGGGAAAGAAAAAAAGGAAAAAAAGGGGGCTGGCGGGGAGGGAGCGGAGCGGTTCGAAGGGGGGAAAAAACGAAAGCTCCGGCGAGAAGAAAGGAAAAACTGTGGTTATCCTCCCACCAACTCTCTCGGCGGGAAAGAAAGAGGAATGGACCAATGTCGAGGGAAAGGAGGAAAAAGAAGGGGGCGGAAAGGATGACCTTGAGCCCTTAAAAGTCTGCTGACAGTAAAACTGGAAAGCAAACTCCTGCACCAAAACCGGGAAAAGGAAGAGGCATGACCTCCTGGGAGGGGAGGGAAAAAAAAAATGTTATGGTAAAGGCGAATTAACCGTGGGACGCTAATCCGGGCAGGAAGACCGTTGCTCATTAACGGAGAAAGAAGGAAGGGAAAAGAGGCGCGAGCTCTTTCCCATGAGAAGACCGTCCTTCCACTGTGGAGGGGGGAGGACGGAATAAAACAAAATACAAAATACAAGGGAACAAAAAAAAACACGCAGCCGCGGAATGAAGCCTTTAGAAGGAAGCTGCCGGGGAGGGCCGCAATGTGAAGAAGGCTTCCTTCGACAGGGGTAAACACCGAGGGCGAAAAAAGAAGGGAGCCGGGGTTTTGTCTCTTGAGGAAAAAAGGAAAGATTCAACGGGGGAGGGAGATTCTCTTCCCTTTCTTTCGGGGGAGGGGAGCGGGTCGAAAAACCAAAGAATCCTTGTGTTCTCGTAGCCGCGTATTCTCTAAGGAAAGAGGGGCGGGCTAACGGAAGGAAAGTTTGGGGGCGGCAAAAAAACAAAAGCGCTAACCCGTGGAAGGAAACAGAAGAAAGTGCTCAGTGACGGCACACTTCTCCATTAGGAATCCTCTCCATAAGGGAGAAAGCAAATCCGTCCACGTGGGAAAAGGTAGAATTGGGTCGGGGATGGGACAAGCTCTTCAAGGGAAAGGACCCGCAGGAAAAAAAAGGGAGGGGGAACGACGCTTTAGTTCAGAAATCGGAAAGGAGGTCGGGGGAATATTCCTCTAAGGGAAATTTACTAAGAAGAAAGGGACGAAAAGCCTAAGAAAGAAAGTTCGCTGACTGCTTATCGCCGGGGCTTCACTTCTGTGGGGTGGAGCGTGCGACACCTTCAGGAAGAGGGAGGGTCTGCCGAGAAAACGACTCTTTTGTCGAGGGGGGGGGGGGGAAAGGACAGTCTCGGGATGCGATGACGGGGAGGCGATTTTTCAAAAGGATGGTCCTGAAAAAAAGAGAAGGGATTGGCGCGGGTTCTCCGAGAGGAACTATCGAAGCCATTTCTCAGAGAAAGAAAAAACATCATGGGATAGGGAGATTGGACAGTCATCTGAGCATAACGGCGGGGAGGGGGGGTGAGAGCATCAGATGGGATGAGAAGGGAGGGGTATTGAGATCAGGTGGGAGAGGAAATGGAGAAAGAGAAGCGCGAAACAGGGGGAAAGGGTCTGCACCTCTCTCTCTTCAAGAGAAGGGGGCTTTTTTGTCACGAGAGTAGGTTCCTTCTGGCCAGGATGAATGGGTGCGGGGGGTATTCGCTCTCTTAGACCTATGAACATGGCGAAAAGATGCACGAGAGAACCAGACATCAGCACGGTGGAGAAAGGAGAGGAGACAAAGGAAAGACGGGGAGTTCGAAGATTTGTCCGGGAAAAACCTCAAACCTTCCAGGTTTCTTCCCCCCCAGGGGAGAGCCGAGGGCCGAGATTGGGCGGCGGGAACCGAAAATTTCTCTTTGAAGGAGAGGGCCTCTTTCGCGGGAAAAAAAGACAGCCAGATATCCTTAAGGGAAGAAGGCATCCCCTCCTCCGTTGTCATCCGGTGGTGCTATAAGGGGGGAAAAAGAAAAAAACGGCTACGTCGGCCTTTGGAAAAAAGGTGTTGTCAAAGGCGTCGCGCAAAGAGAAGAAGTCACGCCGACCAGCAAAAGGAAAAAGACAAGACAAGGTCGTTCCCCATACCTTGTAAAAGGGGGGGTGCTAAGAAAAAGAAGGGTCCACAGCAAGAGTCAAAGGGGGCCATTTGAAGGGCTGTACCTGGCACTTAAGGAGGAAAAAGGGGAACGCAGCATGCTTCCGGGGGAAGAGAAAAAAAGGGCTAACGGTGTTATCAAGGAGATCCGGGGGGGGGGGACGCCCCCCAATGGTGGAAAGGGTGAGACGGGGGTCGCCACCAGGCCAGAAGGGAAACGAGAATACTCGGAGGGGAGGGACTCAAGAGGGAAGGAGCAGACCGAAACGAAATTAAAGTTCCATAGGGGAAGGTATCCCTCTGGACTTCATAATTTGAAGAAAAAGAGGAAAAGGCTCAAACGAGGGAGAGGCTGTCTTTTGGAGACTCTCTTGTGGGGGGGAAGGGGCTCCGGGGAAAAGTCACCTGGCGGAAGAAAAAAACCCCGGCCTCGTACGAAAAAGGCTTCTTCCCGCAAAGGAGGTGGCGCAAGCCGTCGAAAAGGATCAAGGACACGGGTGCGGTACTGGGGGCTAAAGGGGACGGAGCGCAGGAGGAGAGGGGAAAAGATCTATTCGCCCGGGTACTGCTCCACTTAGCGAATTCGGGATCGGAAAAAAAGGACGGTGAAACCGGGTCATTCGCCGAAAATTGCTAAAAAAGAAGCAGACCAGGCGGGGAAAAAAAATGACGGCTGGGGCGACTATTTAGAACCTAAGAGGGAGTGAATCGCGGAAAAGAAAGAGAGGAAAAAGGGAAGGGGGACATGCAAGGTCAGCAGACGCTCGTCGTTCGATCTTAAGGAGGGGGAAAGGGGTCAAGTCCGCGGGAAGAAGGGGGAAAAAAGGAGATATTCCTCCGGGATTATCACCACGAAGGGGGGGAAGAAAAAAAAAAAAGAGTTGGCGTTCGAAGGCTAACCTCTTCCGAGAGAGGCCGCGCCGCGGCAGGAAAAAAGGTTCAGGCCTTTTGAGATTTAAAAACAACGATCTTGCACCGGAATCCCATGCGGCTCTGAGGAAAAAAAGAGGGTTCCCGAAAAAACAATAGGGAGGGGGTACCCTACGCGGCGGAGGGAGGACGGGGAGGGAAGTGGAACTGTTTTCAAAAAAAACGACCATGCGGGAAAGGAAAAAGTGCGTCTTGGAGAAGGGAACGAGGCTTGCGGGAATGAGGAGGCCATCCAGCCAAACCCCCCCATAAGTGCTAAAGGATAAAAAGGGAGGCGCTTTGCACTGATGATCTTCTTCTCTTCTCCTGGAAAAACGATTCACCCTTCATTAAAGAGGGGGAAAGCAATACCATGACAGAAAAAAAGGGGGGCGTAGAAATGGAGAAGGCCTTCCTATTCATGAGAAGAGGTAGTCTCGGTAGGGAGGCTGCTTCAAGCAAAGAAGGGGGGAAAAAATATATGGCCGACACGAATAATTCATAAAAGCGCCGGATTTAGGACAAGGGGATCGGCTTTCCTCTAAGGCAGGGGGAAAAAAAAATCGGTATTTTCCTGGTAGCAAGGACCGGTTTGAAACAATGAAAAAAAAAGAGGAGCTGGTTTCGACCTTCACCGAAAAAGGAAGGAAGAGAGAAAAAGGGGGGGGACTGGTTCGACGAGTTGCAGTCGCTCACTTAGGAAGGGTCCCTGCATCAATCGGAAAGCCGACGTTCTCAAGGGAGGAAGGGAGGAAGGGGGCACAAGTGTCTGTTGAAACAAATGACTTAATCTTCTTCGAAGGAAAAGATGGCGTCTATCCAAAGGGAAAGAAAAGAGACAAACCTACCAACTACATGGGGAAGGGGAAAAGAAAGGGAACCGCAGGGGTCCATCCAATAAAAGCTTCACTTAATTGGACAGGGGAAAGGAGCGGCCGGCAGATGAAAAAGGGAGGCCCTTCCTTAATACAAAATAATTCCGCTATTCATAATACGACAATTCTCAGGGAGGAAAAAGAGGGAAAAAGATCCATAGGAAAGGGAAGCGGACTTTCTAACCCGTAACCTATACACTTTCGAGGGAGCCTACCATTCCTTTATCTCCATCTAGAATGGGAGGAAGAGAGGGGCATGCAATACCTCCAGAGAGTGAGAGGGAGGGGAAAAGCAAAAAACTCACGTGAGAGCATTCTCCAACCTACTTCTTTCCGTTTCTATAAGAATGATGATTAAAATATATATGATGAAAAAGGAAAGTAGTTTGTCCTAAGAGGGGAAGAGGAAAGGGGGTCTCAGGTCGGGGGTATTTCATCTCCTCCTAAAGATCAAGGAAGGGAACTTCCGAAAAGCCTCAAAGGGGGAAAGTGTAAGATCACGGGCAGGTCTGCTAAGTTCGAAAAAGGTTTTCTCTTGGAAAGGGGAAAGGAGTGCGTCAAATAAAAAGAATGAAGGAAAAAGGGAACTGGGCGAAGGGAACTCCTAGAAATATCCTGCAACCTCGGAAGGAGGAAGAGGAGGAAGTCACGGATCGTGAAAGGAAGAATCTGAAAAAAGCCCCCTTCCTCTGGAGAAAGGAAGGAAAGCCATCAGGAGAGAGAGGAAGGGAAAAGGGGGGAGGGGGAGGAGATGGCGTCCTTTGCTTAGGGGAGGGTAGTCATTGCAAATCCGCGCAGAGGGGGAGGAGGGGAACAGAACGTTTTTCACATAGAAGAAAAAGGAAAGGAATAAACGTCGGCTGTCTCTTTAGGGGGAAGCACGCAATCTTCCGTGGGAAAAGGGAAAATGTCGGACCGTCTCATAATTCTCGAGAAGTGAGTCGAAACCAGATCGAATCTGTTAGAAACCGTCTTTTCGTTCCCCAGGGGAAAGAAAAAAAACAACAGAACGAAGGGGGAGAGAAAAGCAGGGGAGGAGAAAAGAAGACGGCTTTCGGGGCTTCTCTGGATATTCATATGAGAACCAGAACAAGAGGGGGGGAGAAGGGGAGGGGCATCATACCAAAAGGACGAGCCACGGTAAACCGAATTGGAAAATCGGAAGCCTTTCCGGAAAAATCGTGGAAGAAAAAGAGATGTATGCTGAAGTCACGCGGAGGGGAGAAAAGTTCGGGAAAAAAATGCCTCCGATTTCCCTGAGGGGGAGGCAGCGACTCCGAAGCTTGGAGGAAGTACTTAAAGAAGGGGGCGGGCTCTGAAGCGATGCACTCCATTCTCGGGAAAAGTCCTCTAACATCCTCACGGGGGGGGGGGTGGGGGAGAAGAACCTCCTGTTAGGAAGGGGGGGGAAGGAGGGGTTGTTATCGGAAACTTCCCACCTCATGGCCCTATGTTTTTCCGGGCGGAAAAAGAACGAGGGTGGTGCAGGAAATTTTGGGAAAGGCAAGCTCAAATGTCGTCGGCAAAGATAAAAGGAAGAAGGGACGCCAGGAAAGGAAGGGAGATCCGGGTGAGAGGCCTCTATCTTAATCGGGTGCGAACTCCTCAAGAAAAAAGAGAAGAAGATTTTTTTCCACCTCTTTATTGGGGGGATTAATATCCTACCACGAGGAAAAAGCGTATTCACAACATCTATAAGAGGAAAGTCCATGTGCTCTCCCCTCCTGAAGGGAGGAAGACGGCTTAGTTACCTGGGAAAAAAAACGAAAAAAAGGGGCCTGGATGTCAATCTATAAAAACTCAATTCCCGTTGAGCGCCTTCACCAGATGACCACATTCTAGAGATTTCTATTAACCTCCGGGAGCTTCATCATTTTATTGGGGGAGAAAGAACCGTTTCCAGCAGGGGAGAGAAAGCCCGATGGCGCTAACTCTTTGGGGAAGAGAAATGCTACGTGTAAACACGCGGAGAAAAAGGGAAATGAGCGGCCCGTCCGTACACGGGGGGAGGGAGAAGCTCACTTCTTTGCGTGCGCCAAGGACTCGGGAATCAGGTCGTAAAGGGAGAGGGGTGGTCTTTTTAAAGTTCAGGGAAGGAATACCCTTCTACAAATCGAAAATAATCCAAGGGGAAAGGGTGGCGCTTGGGGACGAGGAAAAACGTCTGCAGTCGAGGGAAACTTGAGGATGTCGGGAGAAAGGGGGAAAAGGAGCCAGCGCCAGGAAAGAGGGGGATCCGAGTATTCTCGATGGAAATGGTCGTGCGAGAAGAAAGAGGTGGTGGGGCTGCAAAAACGGGGGGAGAATAGGGGGCACATTGAATAAACAGAGGAAAGGTCCGCGAAAAGGAACAAGGGAAGCATGAGGGGGAAAAGAACCGGCCGGCAAATCCGGCCAAAAAGGGAAAAGGTCGACTTAACTGAGGGGGGAAAAGGAGAAAGGACGCCACAGGAAACTTCTGACAGGGGGGAAGCGCTTTGCAGGGCAAGAGAATCCGGGGGGAGGGAAATCCGCGATTTTGAAGAGTCCGGGGGGAGAGAGCCTAAAAACCTTTTCCAAGCCCTTCCGCCCTTTTTTCTCTTCTAAAAGGGACTCGCCTAACTCGGGGAAAGGGGGCGAGCCGGCGTCAAGCGTCGTCGCGGTGGCTGCCTTCTCCAGGGGTTCCTCGGGGGGGGAAAACCTTACCCTCGGAAGCCGGTCTGCGAAGGGTTTTCACTCACCTTTCAGGACGGGAGGACAGGAGCCGGGCGTCTGTGAAAAGAAAAGGCCCGAGCAGGCAACGAAAAGACAAGGGCTCAAACAGCAATGAGGAAAGAAAACCGCATAGAGAGAAAAGAGGGTGAATAGAGAGAGGTTCTCTCATAGGAAGGAAAGGGATGAGGGAGGGGCGGGGAGGACCTCTCGGCACGAAACGCCCTGCTGCTTACATCCCTTCCAGGAGAAAACGCCTCCCAGGGGCAAAATCGCCTGTCCCGGCTTTTTCCCCAAGGCCTCTGTCTCGGCAGAAGAGGAAGAGAAGAGATCCTGCAGGTGGAAAAAAAAGCCCCCACGTCGCCTTTAGGAAAAGATCTCTCTCCTCGCCAAAAACGCAGGCTTTGCGGGGGGGAACTGTGTGGAAGGGACAGTCTCCGTTCGACGGGCAAACTGCTCCGGGAGGGCACAGCCATCCCCCTCCAGGGACCCTTCATCTTAGGGAAAAAAGGGAAAGTTTTTAAGTGGGGGTGGGCGAAAGATTCTCAATTTCTATCGGAACAGACGTTTAATTCGAAGGGAAAGAAAAGGTGCCTATGTAGGAGGGGAGATGCGAGTCTTCCTCATCAAAAAAATGCTCTCCCGGGAGGAAAAGAGGGTTATCAATTGTTACAAAGGTAAGGTTGAATCCCACCACTCCCATTTCTGAAAGTCTCCTACAGGGAAAGAAATCGATAATCCTCGGAGGTAGGAAAAAATTGTCGATGGATCCTTCAGAAAAAGGACGACATCCTCAAGGGGGGAGGAAAGCTAGGCCCTCAGAAAGGGATCAAGGGCTCTACAAGAACTGCTCTTCTTCCGTGGGGGGGGGGGAAGGGTTCGCTTTGGAGAAGGAAAAATTAAGGCAAGTTGACCCTCCCAAAAAAGAAATCCTAAGGCTCAAAGGAAGGAAGAGAAATTGTCGAAGAAAGAAAAAGGGGGACTGGTAAAAAAAGAAAATTTACTTCCGGGAGGATAGGAAGAGAAAGCGGTTTCCTTAGCAATGATGAGGAGGGTGAGAAACGTCTCTCACCTATTCGCGGAAAAAAGGCTTTAACCGGGGGAAGGAACGGAACCCACAACATTTCTGCAGGAAAAAAGACCAGGCATCGGCCATAAGAAGGGGAGGGGTCTCCTAGAAGAGCACGATGACTTTACGTGGAATCTCTTGAAAAAGACGCGACCGAAGAGAAAAAGTACACATCCGAAGGGAGGGGAGCTGTGAGGTATCACCGACATTGGAAAGAAGGGGGCTGTGGGGGGGGAGATAGGACCTCAGGGAAATTAACCAAAACGAAAAGTTTGTTTGAGGAAGGGAGGGAGGAGGTCGCCAAGGAGGGAAAAAAGAGAGTAACTCATCACACGGTCCGCTCCTCTTGGGGGGAAGGGTCGTCCCGGGGAAGAGAGGTTAGCAGGAAGAAAAAGGGCAAAGCAAGACCATCTTCTCTTCGGAAAAAAGGGGTTCCCTCAGAAAAAGCGGCGGTTTTCACAAGTAAAGATTGAGCTTTTACCTAAAAGATCGCACTTTTTTAGCAGGCGGTGATCGCCATCTCAACGGGAGGGGAGGGAAAAGAGGGAAAAAGCTCGCAAAAAAAAGGGCTGGAACGCTGCAGCATCATACAGCCAGAAAAGGGGCTCAAGGTCATCAAAAGGTCAGATCTTCAATAGGGAAGTAGGGGATAGCGCGAGCTCTGCAACCGAATCACCCTGGGAAGACAGAGACTTACCATGCCGACAGGGAGGAGGGAAGAAAGGGACGAAGGCTTCCGCTGGGAATCCTGGTCTCGGGGGAAGGAGGGTAAGTAGGGAAGAACAATTTCAAAAAGAGACCCCGAATATTCATACACGAAGAAGGAAAAAGAAAGGGATTTATCACTCTGAGAGGGGAGAAAAGAACTTCGGGAGGGCAGCCAATCTTTGGGAAAGACCGTTTGAACCGGGAAAAAAAAAAAGGAAGATCGGCTTGTTGACGGAACGAAAGGAAAATGCGGACATTCCATAGAAAAAAAGACGAGGTTTCATGCGCGGAAAAGGAAGAAATTGCGGGAGGAAAAGTACGCGCAGACTTTCTCAAGGTAAGAAGCCGTTCGATTTGAAAAAAAGGGAAACAGGAAGGAATCGGCACGTAGGAAGAAAAATGCTGGAGATCCTAACAGGACGCCAGAGTCTTCGAAGAGGTTGTTTCCGTCGACTGGGGGGGGGGAAAGGAATTCCCACCAGAAAGGGGGAAAAAGAGGTGTGCGTGGCCTGCGTCGTTCCTCCAAGGGAAGGCCTATCCTTAATACGCAGGGGAAGGGGAAGGGGAAAGGTATCGGACAATGAGAGGGAGGAGAATCAGAGAGAATTCTTTTTTCTTGGAAAAAAGGAAAATCGATAAACAGGTCTAAGCTGGGGGAGGAAAAGAAAGACGTGATCGACATCTAGAAGGGGAGGAGGGGGGGAGCCCCTCTAGCTGAGGAGACTGTGACCCTACCATAACCGGAAGAAAAATCTCCTCTTCGCAAAAGAAAAGGAGGGAAGGGAGAAACAAAAAAAACGGAGGAGGAAGGAAAAAAAGGGGCCCGAATTTTTCGAAGAGGGCGAGAAACGCTTATTATGTTGCTAAAAAAGGGTAGTCAGCGCCGAAAAAAGAGGAAGGGAAACAAAGGTCGAACAGAAGGGAAAATAAAAGGTCGAAGGTAGAAAAAAGCTCGCCTGTTTCTTGGGAAGGGGAAATAAAACAAAGCCTATCGCGAGGGGGAAAAATGGGAACGCCGAACTTGTCCGATAGAAAAAAATGAGGAAGGGGTCGCCGACATCTTTAAAGGGGGAAAAAGAAAAACAGCCACCCTTCCGATGACTCGGGAAAAAGGACGGGAAAAATTAATTCAGAGAAGAGAAAAAGTGACTGAAAAATTGGAGTTTGGTATCGGGGAAAAAAAGGGGGTAGATCGCCGCCATAGTCAGGGGACGGCCGGAGGGAAGGTCAGTGTTGTCCAGCAACGGGGGGAGGCTGATGACTTTAGCACGGGAAGGAAAAAAGGGGGGGAGGAGGGAGGGGAATTTGACTAAAGGAAAAAAGTGCGCTCCTTCACCTCGAAGGAAGGGAGTGCATGACGGCCTTTTCGGGGAAGGGAACAGCTCGATCTTTATTCTCGGTGGGAAAAAAGGGGAAGCCAGAATCACCCAGGGGCTGGCCCAGAGAGAAGAGATAGTTCTAAATCCTAAGGAGGAGAGGGGTATGCATATTCTTGGGTAAGCCGAGGGAATATGACACGGAGGTGCTTTCCATCAGTGCAAAAAAGAAAGCGCCCGGATAAAGAAAAGAGAGGGGAAAAATCGGGGAAGGGAAGGGTCGAAATGGGGTGAGTCCAGGGATCGCCCGTCCCTTTCGAGGGGAAGGGAACGAAGATGAAGGCCAGTGTTTTCAAGTAAAAGTGTGGCATATCTAACAAGGATGACCTTGACACGGGAGGGGGGGTCGGCTGCCTTCATCGATTGGACAGTCCTCGGTGCCGCGACTGGACCTCCTCTACAGAGAGGGAAAGCACCGCCTTGTCGCGAAGGGGGGAGAAGAGGGGGGGTATCGGTAACCAGGAAGAAAAAAAGAAGGGGAAAACTCCTATGGGGGGGGTGGGAAGCCTTCGCGTCCGGAAGGAAACCGATTTTTGTTGCTTGGGGAAACGCTGGTATTACGGGGGAAAAAAAAGGGGAGGGGGCGCGAAGATCAAAGGAAGGAAAAAAACGAGGCCGCGGAGCCAGAGTCCTTTTTGGGGGGCGATCGGAATCTGGTTAGGGAGGGGGGGAGAACTCCTCTAAGAAGGGGGGGGGAACAAACTGTAGGGGGCTCCTCCTTATTAAATAGCAAGAACCATCTCGGCTTCACACATCGACTAAAGCGAAAGGAAGAAAAGCGGGGACTGAAATCGCACTCCTATCGGATGAGAAAGGGAAGGGGGAGATGCTGGGCAGAAGAAAGGGGGAAAAACAACCTAGAGAACATCCTCAAGAGAGGGAAGGGACCAGTCGATTCTTCAGCAATGGGGGGGAGGGGGGAGAAAAGGGAAATTTTCCACTGTTAAGAGAAATAGAAAAGGAGGGCCTCAGTTTCGGATTACCTTTTCTTCCAGAAATAAGAAACCGCGAGGAAGGTTCCCCTTATCTTACCAAAAGGGAGGGGTCAAGGATCTGGGAATCTCGTCCTTCTTTCAAGGGAATTGAAGCCTTTAGGGATGGAGGAAAAAGGGGGGTTCGGGGGGAAAAAAAAAGGGTGTGCTCAGGTCGACAAAAGCTAAAAAAAAAAAGGGGAGGAAAAAGGCCGACGATCAGCAGGGGAGGAAGGGGATTCAAAGAAAAGGCTGCACTTCCTAGGTCTTTCTATGCCCTTGAGGGAGAGGAGGAGGGAGGGGTCAGGTACAAAAGCGCATACTTGTTCTAGGGGAAGAAGGGAGTTCTCTAGAGGAAAAGGGAAAAGGGGAGGCGAACGTAAGAAAGAAAAAAAGAGGCAACGCAAGTCTCTACCTTTTCACATTGATAAAAAAAAAAAGTAGAGAGAGCGGCACAAGGGGGCTGCAGGAGCCGCTCATAAAGGTCCCGAAAAGGGACCTTCGACTGAGCCCCCGTGTCACAAAAAGACCAGCTACCAGTGAAGAAAGCATAAAAAGAAAAAAGACGCAGAGGGCTGACCCGCCGAAGGCGAAGGACGGGGACAGACATCGCAAATGAGAAAAGGGAGGGAAAGAGGGGGAACACGCTTTAAGAGGAAAGACAGGATGGGCTTCTTTAATTCAGGAACTACGCTTCTACTAAAAGAAGGAAAAGGAATCATCAGGTTGAAATGGGATAAAAAAAGGAAGGCACTTCTATTTCTATCCGGACTTCATGATATCGGGGAGGAAAAAGAGAGATCCCAAAGAATCAGTTGAAAAAACGGACTTCTCTATTTCTAGGAAGAAAGTTTGCATCAAAGAAGGAAAAGGGGGACAGCCGGGCTCTTTGCGCGGGAAAGAGATGCCCAGAGAAAAGGAAAAAGCATTCGAAGAAAAGAGAATAAAAAAGAAGAAAGAAAAGAAGGGGGGAAGGGAGAAATAGATATATGCGTGAAAGGGCTCGATTGAGAGGGAGTTCCTATTCTTGCAGAGAGAAAAAAGAGCCCGTCTCGGGGGGGAAAAAAAAGGAATTGCAGTGCAAAAAAGACAAGGGGCAGCCATAGGAGAAGGAAGGGCTTTCCAACGAGAAAAAGGGAATTCTTCAACAAGGGGAACCTCCTATACCTGACTGGAGAGGAAAAAGAGCGCAGCCGGGGTATTCTATGCGGAGAAAAGAAAGCGCCAACCGGAGGGAAGTTTCGGAAAAGGAGGCTCTACGGCTTCTCAGCTCGCGGGCGGAAAGACCAACAGAGGGAAGGTGCGTCCAGAAGGAAAAAAGACCCTATTTCTCAGGGGGTTAAAGGGAGAACAGATTGGAGAAGAACAAAGACCCTCAGGGAGTCGTCAGTGTCCAGGGAAAAAGGGGGGAGGACCTGGAAAGGGGAGCGGCTCAACGCAAGAGCCTGTGACGCTTACTTCTAAAAGGGCGCCAATCGGGGGGGGTGACATTTTCTAGCACGGGGAGGGGAGCCAACACTCCAGGGGCATTGAGAGGAAAGACTCAGGGAAAGAGGGAAAGAGGGGGGGGAGTAATAGTCTGGTAAGAGACAATTAGTCGAGAAAGCGCGACGGGAAGAAGAAAAGTCAATCTGCCAAGAGAGAAATAGGAAGGGGGGTACATCGCAACAATCTCCAAAGGGGAGACCGCGGTGTTGGAGAGGGGGGGGAGGTCACCCGGAGGAAAAAAACAACAAGCCTTCCGAAGAGGGATGCATTCCCACGAGGAAAGGGAGAGATTTTAGAAAAGAGCAATTACAGATAGGACTTACACCTAAAAAGGGACGGCCTATCAGAAAGCTCTACACTTATGAGGATTCTTTCTCCTGAGGAGAGCTCCTATAGGGGGGAGGAGACGTCAAAGGGAAAATGCATTAAAGCCATCAAGAGGCGCAGACCGGAAAAAAACCTTCGGGTAATCCGGGGGGTGGGATGGGGTTTTCTCTCTTTTCGAAGGGAAGTACTTTCTTTAAGAGGAGGCTTCAGCATCATCCTCTCCCGGAGCGAGACTCCTTTCTCCCGGGGGAAGCAGCTCGGAGTGTAGGGAGGTGTCCTCGAAAGGGGGGGGTCAATTCCTCTTTAGGAAAGGGGGATGTATCTTCTCACAGTGGAGAAAAAAAGACAGAATTGGAAGCTTCTCGCCGGAGCTTTCGTCGTGCGGGGGGAAAGGGAAAAAAAAAACGATCTGATTGCCGGAAAAAAAAAAGACGCAGCGCGGCATCTGCAGTCACGGGAAAGTGGGGGAATACTAAACAAATGCGAATCTTTCCCTTAAGAAACACACCTCAACGCAACCGAGGGGAAAATAGGGCGAAGGCGAAACCATCGAGGTGTAAGGAGATTGTGGGCTTAATTAACCTCTAAACCTATCGAAAGGGGAGAAAAGCGGTGATCGCCATCTAAAAAGGAAGAGAGGAGGTCCACTTCCGCCGAAAAGATAATAGGAATCAATAACTCCACCCAAGGAAGAAGCCCTTCCAAGAAGGGGGAGAAAATATTAATGGACACACTTCAGGAAAAAACGAACGAAGAGTTCTCCTATCAAAAGGGACGGCAGCAATTACCGGAGGCAGACAATGTATAGGGTCGACAAGAGGGGAAAGAATTCTTCCTATGAGGCTGTAATCCCTTGCCTCGGAGGAGGTCTTTGCGGGTTCAAGCAAAAAAAAAGAGGGCATATTGGCAGAGGGGCCTACCAAGGGTGAAAAAACTAAACCTCCGGATTTCAGAAAAAGGAGCTCAAAAAAGGATAGGGCATCCAATCTTTTTGGGGGTCCTTGTAAAAAGGGAAAAGGACTATAAACAGATCGGTCTAAAAAATAACCTCCATTCCAGAGAGAGAAAGTTCTATAATTGGGAAGGGAAAAGAGGGGCCTTCTCTCACGAAGTCACTGAGGAGGACAGCATACTCCTCTACCGAAAGGAAATTTCATCATCCGAGAGGAGGGGGGAACCGTGCCTTTCCACACTAAAGGAGGAAAAGGAGATTGGTGCAATTAAGATATGAGGCTATCCTACTCCATACTCAAAAAAGAGAACAACTACAATTTTTAAGGGAGGGAGGAAGGGACTGATGAATTCCATGTTAAAGCAGTCATCATAGGAAGGTTCTGTAAAAAGGGAAGTACCAGATTCCCTCTGTCAAGGGAGCGGAAGATACAAGTAGTAAGATATTCATAATTTTTCCTGGGAGGAAAAGAGAGTTCCCTTCTGAGGGGAAGGGAAGGGGGAGAGGCATTCTGTTTCACGGAAAGGACTGGGGAAGAAACTTCACCTATAAACAGTTAGAGCTGGCGAACAAGAAAGGAGCAGAGAGGAAGGTGCGTCTGTTCGGAAAGGAAAGACCCGCGGATCTTTAGGGGAGGGAGATACCAGACCGGAAATCCGGAAAAAGAAAAGGGTGGAAATCTTCGAAAAAGACTCGTTCCTT
>Ga0179593_1527517_pt1 | contig 22329 bp, 16 predicted proteins | sample CZODoug2_1_08_16_FD_185931 | JGI IMG/M metagenome (GOLD analysis project Ga0179593, IMG submission 185931) | Vadose zone soil fungal communities from Angelo Coast Range Reserve, California, USA - CZODoug2_1_08_16fungal (PacBio error correction) | ecosystem: Environmental > Terrestrial > Soil >...
AAAGAACTTCCTGAGGGACTCAGCCGGCCGAAAAAAATTCCATCGTGCGGCAACGGGGGGTTGGGGGAGGAATCTATTACGGGGTTCAAAGGGAGGAGTATCGGTGTCTCCTACTTCACGATCAAAAAGGCCTAGGAAGAGGAAAGAGTGAGGTGGTGCTCAGTCTGTTCAATGGGGGGGAGGAAGCTTCTACAAACCGGGAGGGAGGACGAGAGGCAACCTTAGCTCGATGAACAAGAAAGTCGTATGGCCTTTCGGTTGTTGGGGGAATAACGGTAAATTCCGAACCGCAATACCCTCTTAGGAGAAAAGTAGGAGGAGGAGTTAGAAAATCAGGGAGTTTCAGGATCCAGTATCCGGACCCAGTGGGCGTCATTCATGGATTGTCCATTCCAAGTCTCTGAGGGAGAAAAAAAAGGGGGCAATTGGGGGGGAAGAAGGATCGTCGCCATCTGCCGCTATTAAGAGAAGTCGGACAATAAGCCGTACGCGAATGAAACACCTTACTAGGGGTCGCAGGGAAAACAGGCCAATTCGGGGGGAAAAAATTGCAGCTCTAGACCTCCGAATCGGGACCAGGGGGGGGTACGCTGGGAAGGCTCGGAGACATTTTCCGCCTGCCCTACGCCTGCAGGCCAGGTAAAAGATCTCCAAAAAAAAAGAACTCGCACTAAGAAGGACTCAAACGATAGCGTAAGGAAACTCGTAATGCGATTGAGGGAAAGGAGGCGGTCCAACACCCCGTTTCCGGGCCGGAAATTAAAGGGAAGGGGGAGGGGGTAGTTTCAAGACCCTTGCGCCTTTGAAAAAACCTAACAAAGACCAAATTGTTTCCCGCCGATCAAAAAGAAGGAGGTCGAAAAAGGGAAAAACATGACAGGCAAAAAGGATTGAGGCTGGGCAGCCCGATCTTAACGTGACAGATAGCTTCTCTGCGGTTCTCTTCAAAGCTCAAGTTGAGGAGGATCACGCTTCGTCGGGGTCCGGAATCTGATGATAAGCCGTACAGTGTCAAGGGGCGAGAACATAGCTTGAATGAGAGGAAGGGAAGAAAGGGCCCGTCGCTGAGTAGAGACCTTTTGCAGCGAGCGCCGGCTTGGTGGTCAATGATCACAACTAAGAGACTCCGTTTCTTGGTCAAAAAAATCAAAGCAGGGGGGAAGTTACATTAAAGAATGGGGCCCGGAAGGCGCGCTCGATCTCTCAAAGGTTGGGGTCGGGGGGAAATGGTTCAAAAATGTCGAAAACAAAGGAGACCGCGGCGCGCCGACCGGCTGACTGCGTCAAAGGACATGTGGAACCATCGGGAACCGAAAAAAAAAAGCCAGCTGAACTGCAGGCCCCATCTTTTGCAAAGAAGAAGGAATCGAAGGAAGAGCCAAGCCATATCCTGCGCCCTCTTGACGCCGGGACATCGAGAGAAAGGGCGCCGAAAAAAGGATGAGGTGGATCCAGGTTCTTCATTTGTTCGATCGTCGTAGTGCACGGTTCCAAGGAAAGGGCTTAAACGGGGAGACTCGTTTCTGCTTACCGGCCGTAAATTTGGTCGCAGGGAAGAAAAAAAAAGGCATGAAAAAAAGGTTTCATCGCAGAGCGTCAAGAAACTATTGTAGAAAAGAGTATGATCCCCCGAATACATGGGGAAAAAAGCCTCATAAAAATTAAAGAAAAAAGGATCCTGACAGGAAAAGGGGGGGTTAAAAAGGAAAGCTGAGGTGCTTTTCTATCAAGAATCTGGAAGAGAAGAAGGCCTGGGGAGGGGGAAAATAGTGTCCTTTCAGGACGTTACCCGACGGCGTGTCAAGAAAAAAGACCTGCAGAGGAAAAAAGAGGATTGTGAAGGAGGGAAGTTGTCGGTGGCGTCATGCGGTAAAACTTATCGCGCCCGCCGGCTACGGGGTTAGAAAAAAAAAATGTTTAATCCAGGAAAAGACAAGGAGGCTGCTCTATCGATATCCGATCGCATCCAGTAAATAATGTGGGGGGAGTGCTGGAACAGACTAGAGAATTTCGCACATCGCGTTTATCAGGAAACAAACTATGCAAAAAGTCGGGGTTCAGCTCGGCTGGCCAAAGAAGATTTCGGGAAAAGATGGTACCGAGTTCCGAACGCTGGGATACGAATCATTAAAGCAAAGAAATTGATCTCGGGTGGGCGCAGAAAGGAAGGCTCGAAGAAGGAAAGAGAGGTCAAAAAATCTAATGGCTGCGAACAAGCATCTGGCCAAGAAGGCTTTTCCTCGCCGGGAGCGAGAAGACACACGCCCGGCGCTGGCCGAAGCTTCTCTGGAAAAGGGACGGAAAAAGAAACATGAAAGAAGGAAGACCTTCAAACGGAGGCGCGCATCCGGAAGGAGAGAATAGTAAGAGGAGGAGCAGGGCGTGCATCTCTGCAACGTGGGGGGGTCGCCGAAACCGGCAAATGGGCCGTGCATGAGCCGGAAGAGGCGAACCTGCTCGCGAAAATGGGATTCATAGGGGGGCGGGACAGTCTTCGTGGTTGAAGCGATTCGACCGGCAACGGAATATTCAGGAACTGTGCTAGGGCTAAAAGGAAAGGAGTGCATGCCGGGGGGGAAACTTCGAACGAACGGTGCAGTGCCCTGGCGAGCGCAAAAAAAGCTCATGGGGGTACAAAGGGGGAGGCACAGTACGATCACTGGTGCGGGTCAGAGAACTGGATATGACAACTGCCGAGGGGAAATGAAAGCAGTCGAAAGCTGGGGCGCGGACGAACCTCGAACGAAGGTCTCTGAGAATAAACCGGGAGGAAGAAGAGAACGGCGTGTCTAACTGATCAGGGGAAAAGCGAAAAAAAGATCTGGGGGAGGGGAGGAAACAGGGATAGACCGGCCATCCCCGGAACAGATCAGCTGGCGATGCGGACATCGATGAGAAAACAGAACCAGCGACCCCATTATCCCCCCGGGAAAACTCGAAAAGAAAATTATTAAAGGGGAAAAGCCGGGCAGCACCAAGAGCAGAAATAAGCTAAAAATCTCTATAAACACAAAAGAAAAGGGCGGTGAGGGATATATCAAAAGGGGGGCTTAAACCCGGCTTTTTTCAAGCCTTTTAAAAAAAGAAGTCAGTTAAGGGGAGGGGAATGTAGCGATCGAAGAAAAAAGGTTGAGAGGTGTCGGCGGGGAATCGCGGGCTCAGTACTTCACCGATCCATAAAATTTACCAACGGTTCCGGTCATGTCGAGTTCTGTGGGTCTAAAGGAAAGGACTGTCTCGGCGAAAAAAAGACGTCAGCAAGGGGGGTATAAAAGGGTAGCACCAGGCTATTACTTGGGAAAATTGAGAGGGCCTAGCAAGGAAATTCAGATGTAGCCGCTCACACTAGAATTTCCGAAAAAAGCTTAGAGCAAAGAGACTAAAAGGGAGAAGGATCTCGCACAGTGATCGTCCTGTCGTTTGCAGTCCAGAGATAGGAAAGGGTGGGGACCGCGCTACAGGGGAACAAGGAGGGACGCCTAGAAAGAAATCGAGAAACGAGAAGCGCCTCGCCGCATACTTAAAAACTTCACCACGTCTGAAAAGGAGTCTCAAAAGCCGTAATTCGTTCTGCACAAGTGTCTGAAAAAAAGAGCCGAACACAGGGGATCGAAAGGGTGCAAGCTTAGTCCAATTAGCAGGGCCCTGATTCTCCTCACCGGGAAAAAACCACAAAGAAAGAGACGTCCGCGCGAAAAGAAGGCAAGTACGAACGTTACTACGCGGCATCGCCGACTCGAAGAGAAGTCTGAGGTTGTAAGAAGTGCAGCTTGACCTGGCGTGTTCAGTCGAAAAATCGCAGGCAAGTTTGACGCAGCTGGTCCGAACAGAGAGAGAAGTCAAGGGTTTGGAAGGAGGCGCGCCAGGGGCGATCGCCCAGACCTGTTCCACTAAAGTCTTGAAGAAAAAAAACAGTTCAAAGAAAGGAAGCTGAAGGGAAAAACCTTCTTCTCGTAGCACGGCTGAGGAGGGGACTGAAAAAAGCTATAGACTACCGAAGCTGTGAAGCGCGTCAAAGGAGTCAACTCGGCAAAAATTTATCAAAGAGGAACAGGAGGAACACTGGGACCAACCATATCTACACCGTAGGGTAAACGAGGAAAAGGCGGGGGGTGTTCCATTATCACTATGATTGTCGAAAAAACGCAGGAAGTTTGAAGGAAGGTCAAAGAGGTCAGAAAAAGAAAAAGGATGTTGATGTCCGGATGGCGCCGAAGAATCTGTCAAAATGGTGAAAGAGTCACAAGCCCCCCGTCGAAAAACACGGAAAAGGGCGCAAAAAAAGACTGCGGAAGAATCAAGGACGCTCCATGTCGCACATGTCAGAAAAGGGATCATACTCAAAGACCACCAGAACTTTCCTGGAGCAACACGCCGGTCTGACCAGTCAAGAACTGTTGGAAGGAACGGAAGGAGCGCGTCCTGATCCCCTATTCCATAATATGTATCGCCAGGGAACAGAAGACAAAGTAGTGACAGGGGGAGGATAAGTTTCTACCGAGGACGGAGGAAAAAAGGAAAGGGAATTGCAAGCAGGAGGGAGATGACTAAGAATCTTTCGGCTACCTTCTTGAGAGAGGTGGAACAAAAGAGGGTTAATGCCAATCGCATAAGACGGTCGGCAAAACTAGGAAAAAAAAAAAAAAAATCATCGAGTCGAGCATGACAGGGGAAAAGAAAGAGGAACCAACGAATAACCTGGAATCCTACAGGTAATACGGAGCGCTAGGAGAAGTCAAGATGTGCGCTACAAGTCCCTTGGAAAAAAAACAGGAGGCCTTCTCAGGCAGACCGGAGGGCAAGACTCTAGGGCCCGTCATTCTGGGAGAAACTGGGGAGAGGCCAATGTCTTAGTGATCTTCAATTCTTCAGCCGGGCTGATCTGCGAGAAAAAAAAAATGCTTGGGGAAAAAAAAAAGGGGAGGGGTTACCGAAGAAAGGGAATGCTGCCTGCTTCGACAAGGATCGAGAAGTCGCATCCGACATCTTAAACTACTGATACAGTCAACCGTACGCAATGCGGACTTTATGCGAGGTGTAAAACCAAAGCAAAGAGGATTAGAGGGCTCGGGTTTTCAGCTCTATGAAAGAGATCAGCGGGCGCGCCCTAGTTCCGTCTACGCACACGCGATTAGCGGAAACGAGGAAACGACGAAAGTTAAGGACGGGGGGGTCGCAAGTTGGATGCGCTCGAAGAGTCAGCTTAGAGAAATAAGGGCGCTGAAAGGAAAGAGGACAAAAATTTACGCGTAATGGGCGCTAGGAAAAAGCTCTGAAAGGAAAAGGTGCTCAACTGGCAGAGAGGTAGGAAGATCAGGAGGAAGGTAGGGGACATCTACAAAAGTCAATGGAAGAACCACTACAACGTCTACTCAATGAGCAAAATGCTATAAGAGGGATGGGTTAGGAACTCAGTGTAAAGAGTCTACAGAAACTCTTTTCTTTTTTTTTGCCCATCATACTGTGTCTTGCCAGCTTGCTTTCATTCGGAATGTTCAAACTAAGAGAACGAAATTTCCCGAGGACTGGGACGTTCGTAAGACACTGAAAAAAAAGAGGAAAGCCGGTGGGGAAGGAATAGATTATTCAATCCTTATGATTCCTGAGAGGAGGAAAGCTGCTGGCCAGCTATCAGACTCTTCAGATTCAAAAGAAGCGAAATTTACGTAGAGAAAAAACCAAGGAGAAGGAATGAAACCATCATGAAAAACCTTGCTAAACGCCAAACGCTCACTGGGCGAGAGAGAGAAATGAAAGGGGCCGGGGGATAGGGCAATATCCCTCCGTCATCCTGCTTCAACGGGGCGAAAAGAGCGAAGGAAAAGCTAAAGGCCAGAACAATACTCTGGTTTCTTGCAAAAAGATATCAGAAAACTACAAAAAAAATTACAATCCGGGGGACGCTATCGCTTTTAGGTATCTGAGCGAAAAGGGAAAGGGAAAAATAGCAGCAGATGACAGGGTAACATAGCTGATCTTGAAAGTCATGACTCACCGATACAAGAATCAAAAGGGGAGTAAAGAAACCCCACCCCGTGGCAAGACCACACGAGACGGGGAGGTATTTACAAGAAAAAAAAAGCGCCAAAGCGAGAGAAAAGGAGGAGAAAAGGAGAGAGATTCTACTTGCGCGCTTTGGGCGGCAAAAAAAAAGAAAGAGGGAGTCGGTCAACTGGGGAGGGTGTGGCTGTATCATTTACCTAAAAAATCATGGAAAGGGGAGGGAGCGAATTAACGAGAAGAAGAATGGAATAAAGCCACCAGCTGAATCGGGGATCCTGTAGCGTTCTAGTTGGAGAGTGAAAGAAGGAACCAGCGCGAGAAAACGACCGTCCTCTCCAGCACCGGAGCAAGGGGAAACCAAAAAGGGGAAGCCGAAAACCAATGGGGGGTTCTGAGGACGAAAATTGAGGTTCCCCTCAAAACCATCTTGCAAAACGTGAAGAGGAGCCTGTCTATCCGCTATAACAATCCCAGGTGGCCTGAATATCAAAGGAATTCCAATCGTGCGACTGGCTCGAGAGGGTGTTCACATCTCTTTCGTAAGAGGAGCTTAAAACGAGTAAAACAAACAAAAAGAAAAGCAGCCTGAAATAATTCATACGTCTGGGATTTGGGTCCGGGGGTCTGCAAAGGAAGGAGGGGGGCCCTGGCACTCGCCAAAGAGAACGCCATGGGGCTCTGGAGCAAAAAAGATTCAGGTGAGAATGGTCGAAGAAGACCTATGCAGAAATGAAACGGGGGGGGCAATTCCGACCACACAAATAAATCTTCAAAAAAGGCACGCACAAAGAAGAACTGAAAGGTACTACTCTACATCTCCGGATCGACAAAAGGAAATGAAAAAGAACCGGCGGAACCAGCTTTACCTGGGTTTTCGAAATGAAGGCCACAGAACATGAGCTGACGAAGCGGGGGCCAAGACGCAACACGGTTGTCCGGGATCTCTAAAGATCGGGGGCCATTAGACTTCCGGGGAAACAGTCGCTGAACGCAGAGAAATTAAAGCGGGTTGAGCTGCTTCGAGCTTAAGAAGACCGAAGAGCTGATCAGTCGAGCGACCCGGAAGCTTAGAAAAGGCTTCCGAGGTCGTAAAAAGGAGGGCTGAAAGATTGATCTCAGCCATAGAGTTCGAAGTTGAAGGACTAAAGGAGACAAGGGCATCGCCCTCGGCGTCTGTGGAAGGAAACGAAAGGAAGCCATGATTCGTGGAGGTAAGGTCAAAAAGGGACCTGCAAACAAGGTTTTGAGATCGCCGTAATGCAAAGAGCTGTCGGAAAGAATTTTGAGGGGGAAGAGGGAAAAGCCAAGGGTCGGCCCAAAACCTGGGGTGGAGGGAAGATCAGGAAAAGACAAGTAACTCAAAAGAAGACATGTCGAAGATCAACTCCGATACCGTAACGCCAGGACCTGCACAAACAAGTCAGAAACCAGGTCGGTCCCTAGAACAAAAAGAGGGAAAAGAGGGTTTGTGGAAAAAAAAAAAAAAGCCGCATGCGATGATTCGACAGAGGCAGATCTCGCCTCGGACATTCCGAACACCCACGTTACATGGTCAAGGGAAAGGACAGCTTTGGAGATGGGGGCTAGGACATTTCGACTGCGTGTATGCGGGAGAATCTTGTTGAGAAGTCAAAAAAGACCAAGTGGAGCTTTGGAGAAAATAAAAAAAAAACAACAGAGGAAACATATATATCGAAAAAAATCACAGGGTCTGAAAGAAACGAAACAGGAAAAAAGGATCTCTCTCATCCCTAAAACTTGTGGATAAAAAAATCTTCACAAATCAAAAAGACCAACGGTTCGGACGTAACGAATAAGAGGTCTGGCCTCGACTCGAGGGAAAAGGTTCTCTTTCCTGTTCGTTAACCGAGAAAAGGGGGGGGGTCGACAAAAGAGTTCCGAGGGAATAGGGACGTTCACGGTATCGAGTTTATCCGGTTCGAAGGAGGAGTATCCTGAAAAAAGGGAACGGAGGGGCTCGAAAAATGCACTTTAGAACATTGGTGGGTTTTACCGCTGCCATTTGACAAAAAACCTCACGCTTGGGCTTCTAAAAGAGAGAAGAGAAGACATCTTCGCCTTTTGCATGTCATTTACAATGAGAAGGGAAAATACAAAAAAGGAGGAACTTTCAAAGAAGAGGTAAGAAAAGCCGGAGAAGGGGGGCAAATTTCATCGAAGGGGGGAAAGGCTCGACCTCAGGGAAGAGAGAATGTTCTCTCCCTAGTTCAAAAATCGAAAAGATTCGCGGGACGAGACCTGAGAAGCGGGGGGTAAAAAAATGCAGAATCTAAGACATATGAAGAGTTGAGCAGAGAGGGAAGCACGCATATTCCAATAAGGCTTTTCAACATGGTGCGCTCAAAAAAAGGAGAATCCAGCCAGGGAAAAAACCGTTCGCATGCTCTGTGCCTAAACTGCGGGCGTAAAAGAAGGAACTTCTAGGGGGTGACAGAAAACTACCATAAAATCTTGGGGAAGGGACCTTACCAAAAAACCTAAGACTGGATAGGATTGATGTCCGATACCGGGCGTCTCTGCTAGTGCTTCTTGAAGAAGGAGGTACTCAAATGGGGCCTTTGCTTCATAGTGGGACTTGGCTGGAAAGCGAAGTTGCATGGGAAGAGGAAGGTCCGATAGGGAAAAAAAAAAGGAACCAAGCTTCGTAGGGGCGATTTCGCCAAAGACGTTTTTCAGCAAAAGGAATGGGCAGGCTCAGAATGAAAGCGAGAAAGGAAGGGGTAATCGTCCGGCTGATTTTCTATACCATTCGCAGAAATATAGGAGGGCACGTGCGGAACGACAGACTACTGGGAAGGTTCAAACGAAGCAAATGGGAAATACCATCATGCGTTCTTCATCCATGACTATCAAGGGGGGAGGGTAGAAACTGGTAACGGCCTGTATCTATCGCCATATCAGCGGAAAGCAACTGCAAAAGGGCGCTTACAGGGATGGAGATGCTCGGAATCACCAAGGGGAGGGGGCCTTGAGAACTATCGAAGGTTCTTGAATCAGGTAAAGGAGAGGGTGGGTCATTTATTTCTAACAAACATTTCACTAGAAGAGGCACAGAAAGAAAGATGTTCACAGGGGGGAAATACTGGCTATCGGATAAGAGACAGGGAAAAGCTACATAAACCATGATCTCCCCTTTTGGGAGAAAAAGTGACCCCTTTGCAAACACGATGAAGGGATGAGGGAACAGGAAGTAACGGCGGATCAGAAGAGGATCTCTCACAATAGAAGAGGATTATGATTAAAATAAGATCTGGGGGGGAACTCGGGGAGGAAAGATCACGGCCTTTCTCTGAAACTTAAGAGGAGGTGTCAAAAAAGGGAAATCTATGAATAAAAGTGAAGAAATGTGTAGAAGTTTAATCTCTTTTCTCAAGGAAGAGTTAAATAAAGGGACAAAAAATGATCGTGGGGCCATGTTTCTTGGTAGCTGAAAGGGGGGAGATCCTGAAAGAGGGCGAGATGCTAAAGAGTCAGGCAAAGGAATCGAGCCCTACGGATATAGGTCCCTCACCCAGATTAAAACAGGGGAAAGGCGACATCTTGCCTCCGGTCAGACGTGAAGGGGGAAAATTCATGAGGGGGTGTCCTGAGCCGAGAGAAGGTCAGGGGGGAGAGGGTCGTTTGCAGCCAGTCAAGTTATGTAGAGGTTAGGAGGGTTTTTGAATCCCTTCCTTGGGCACAGAAAAGTGGGGGATGGGCAAAGGAAGTCCGGACTAATCTAAGGAAACTCAGAAGCCTCTTCCAATCATACTTACATGAGGAGAATCTTATTTAAGATAGATGAAGGAGAACAGCCAGGGCTGGGCACCGTCCTTGGGATCCCTCGAGTGGGTCCATTAAAAAAGACGGGTGAGCCTGGGGGCTCGTCTTCTGAAAGGAAAATAGCCTGCAACTCTTATTGGAATGAAAAAAACAGAAATGGGGAAACCTCACGCTCTCAAAAAATCAAAAAAGAAAAAGCCTTAATACAGGACAGGGGAACTGGCTCTCCGCGCAAAAACCGTCTGAAGGGTCGAACGTGTTAGGGACTACTGAAAGGACAAGCGTTTAGCGAGAAAAATCGACCTTATCCAAAAATTTGAAAAGGACGAAAGCAGCTCGTAGGGCCACGAAAGGAAAAAAGGTTGATGGAGGAGAATCGGCGCAGCCCATTACCATTTGAAGCCATGAAAGGGGAGATGTGAAACATGCCGTCTCTGACAGGACTGGGCGAGTGCATAGGCGAAGTAAAGAATAAAGTGGCCAAAAAGAGGAAAAGCACGTGCCTCGTCGAAGGTACCAAAGGGGGACGCGTCCAAGTTGCAGGAAAAAGAGGGGGACATAACCACTGAGCTCCTAAATCTTACGCCAGTGTGCCGGGGCGAGACAGAAACGTTTGCAGACTCCTCAACGTCTTTGGGGGGGAGAAAGATGGAGGTGTGAAGGAAGACTTGCGGGGGGGCGTGTCAAGGGTCAAATTTGCCCCAGAACTGCAACAGAATTTTTTAAAGGGAGAGCAAGGAGAAAAAGCAGCAGCAACCGCAGGTTTCTTGTAGGGAAGAGGGGAAAAAGAAACGAAAACCACGAAAATTAGGGCAGATGCCGGCTGACCGAAAGAAAAACTCCATTTAAGAAACAGGGACCGACTGGATCAACTCGATACCCAGTTTTGAAAAAAAAAAAAAAAACACTTGTCGGCCAGACGGTCTCCCTGGAAACCATGGAAACATGAACGCCCAAGGGCGCGCCATCGTGATCGGGGAAGGGGGCCAAGAAAAAAGCGAGAAAATCGTCCTGTATCTAAAGCCACGTTGTCAGGGGGGACTGAAGGGAAGCTTTGTTAGGGAGGACACGGTCCTGACACGGAGAGAGGGGAAATAGAGATGATGTCTAGACCAGGATAAATGAGGCGTCTGCTCTTGGGAACATCTCGAAAAAAAAAATCAAAAGGAGGGAAAAGAGAGATATGTCCAAGAAAGAATATCAATTGGTGAGGGGGAATAAGACAAAACATCCCGCAGACAATTGTCAGGACGAGAAAAATCGAGAGAAAAGACGTGGTGTCGGACGGAAAGTCGAGAAGACGATCAGAAAGGCGACTCCTGGGGGGGGACAAACACTATGGCGCGGTACTGAAGGACAGGGGGCAACGAAGTGTGGCCCGCAGGCTGGCAGGGGAACACTTGATAAAAGGTTCAAGAGGGGAGTACGGAGCGGCATGAGGGAAAAGTCGGAAGCAGCAACGCAGGGAATACTTTGGTTTGACGAACCAGTTGGGGGGGGGAGGGGGCTGAATGAAGCAAACAGTGGGCGGCTACATGAGAAGTCAAAGGACATCAGTCAACAACTGTCAAAGAAAATTGAAAGAACAACTGACTACAGGCGGACTTTCGAAAAAGACTTTAAAGAAAAAAAGCGAAATGGAGGAACAAGTTATACGGGGTTGAAAGCTCGTAACCTTTAAAGGTAGCAATCAGGAAGGGATCAGTTACCGCAACAAGGCGTACTAGGGAAGAAGAGGAGCGAAAGGAAAAAAGAACATTATCTGCGGGTTTGGACAAGTGGTCACTGATGCAGTCAAAGATATCATCTGACTAGGTAATTCGGGAAACTGAGAGGGCATGACGCCGAAATCCTGCCAATACGGAGGGGGGCCGGTCATAAAGAAAAAGAAGGAGCAGCCTGATCCTTTCTCAGGGATCTTTACAAGAAAAAAGCGCTCAGTCAACTTCTGAAAGTTCAGGTGGGGAAATAGGACCAGGTCCGGGACTGTCCTAGGCAGACAAAGGGAGAGAAAGAACATCCGGGGAGAGAGCAGGCTCTTGAACGAGTAATTACCGTCGGATCGCGTCAGCTCTTGCAGCGGGGTGGGGAAAAGGCCGGTCGGCGATCATCGTAAGTGCCGGAAAAGGGCAGGTGCGACATGGAAGCAGAGGGGGCGGGCAACCCGGCTAATCTAAGAAAGCTTCAGAAAAAAGGGCCGGTGCCACCGAAGTCATTGAGACCTTCGAAGGAAAAAAAAGGAACGAAGATTCTCGCGTGCCGTCAGGGGGGAAAAAGAAGGAGGGGCGGCGCTTCACAGATGCAGTGGGAAAAATAGATGTAACGAACTGGAGCAAAACAGGCAAGATTTTATTCACCATAATAAATTGTAAAACCAAAGGGAAGTGATGCGGCGAGATCCGTAGTCCTTACAACAAGAGATAGAACTTCAAGAAAAAAAGAGAGAAGCCGGCTGACCGCTGGTGGAACTGCGGGAATTTCGCGGGCGGCCTCACCCATACCGGTGTTGCAGGCAAACGTAAAGGGGGCAGAAACAGAAGCAAGTGGGCTTGCGAAGACATCGAGCCTCTAAAAAGAAAAGTGGGGGAAGGTTGGGCCCAAAATAGTAAAGGACCTTAACCAAAGATCATAGATCCAACGGGGGATCTTAATCGCACCTCGGGAAAAATACACCAGAGGAACTGGGGGGTCGGAATGGACCGCCCCCTGGGGAACATCACGAGAAAAAATTGGGGGGGAGGGGGGCAAGGAAGGGATCTTTTCGCCAAGAAAGGTACAAGGGAACAAACGCACAACACAAGAAGGAGGAAAAGAGATATCGCTACTCGTCGCTAAGAACAAAAAGACCCGGGGGCAGCAACGGCATCGTTCTTGGGAAACTTGTTTAAAGGAAGAGAGGCCGACTAACAGAAAACATGTGTGAAGCCTGTGAATCGGCTGTGTGGGCGCAGAGGGAAAGCCGGTCCTCATGCGCCTGATCGTGGTTGAAGGGGGAGGAGGGGCGAGGAAGGTCAAACTTCAACACCGAAAGGCAGAACCGGCTTCTGCCAAAGACTTTATCACAAAGTCGGGAAAAACGGGTGGGTGGGACAAAAGGGGTGAAAGAAGGTTGGACCAACCGGAAGTGGGGTGTCTTCGAATATTATATCCGTTCATTTTCAGGAAAAGCAGGAGAGAAGAATCCTGCCCGGGAAAAAAAAATGGAGGTTCAAAGGTCATGTTATTCATTCTGGCACTTTTGTTTTGCGCACTCCCATTTGGGAAAAAGGTATCGAAAGGCATGCCGCGCAAAGATCGGACGACCAGAAAAGCAGAAAAACGAAGGGCAAAGGAGGGGCAGGGTAGGTCTCATCTCTAAATGCCACATAAAAGGGCAGGAAGAGGGAACTAGTCAACCCTAAGCTGCCATGTAGGAATTCATGGCCAGTTCGCAACGCACGCTGAAAGTCCCTATTACTCCAGAAAAGGGAAACGAGTCTTCTCAAGAGCGTTAAAGGAAGAAAAACGAAGTACTACTTCAAGAGAGCTCCTGTATTAGGGAAATCAAGGAGCAGAGCGTTCCGTTGAGGGCCGTCTTAAAAAGAAGAGGGGAATGGGGTCTGTTGAGGAACAAATCGACCTTGAAATCGTTTGACCATCTTGAAAGGGAAAAGGAAAAGCCGGCGCAAGGGTCAAGGGTAGCGCACCATCGGTCTCATCCATAAGGGGAAATAAAAAAAAAGCCGGAAATCTCTTAACTTAAAAGACCAGGAGGCTCGAAGGAGAAGCTGCATCATGAACACAGCATGATCACGTGCGAGGGGCGAGCAAAAAAACGGGGAGCGTCGTAAAGCCGTTTCTTAAGACTTTGAAGAAACAGAAGGTTAGGAAAAGCGGAGGTCAAGAAGTTCGGGAGGAAAACCGAAGAATCCCTTTTGCAAAGAAAAAGGAACCGGAGGGATGAGTAACGATGTTTGCGAAATTGCCTGGTCTGGTGTTGGCAAGGTCCCTGGTCCAGGGAACAGGCACCATGATTTTATTTTAAGAGAAGTCTAGAAGAAGCAGCACGTGCCGTTTTCAGTTAAGGGGAAGTAACACCAGGGTGAACAAACGGAGGGAGGCCTCGACCCGGAAGGAATCATTATAAGTCCAATGGTGGAAAAATCTGAAGAAGAAGGACCTGGGGAAGCCAGCGGTTAAAGACAACTCGACCACTAAAAATGAAAGAAACAGGGCGCCAATTCGTTTTGGGAGGAGCAAAAAAAGATCTAAGCCCACTTGATCGAAAATAAAAAAATAGGATCAGAACCGGAAAAAACACCACTTTCTTAAAGACAGGGAAAAAGGTCTGCGCCTAGAGGTCGGAGGACAGTACACTGGGACGGGAGGATAGGGCTCTATAGGTCCAGAAAAAATCAGGGCGCAAGGGGTCTTAGGAGGACATCTAGATCTAACAACACAAAGAAATAAGGAGAGAATACAATCGTCCACTAATACAGAGGTCAAAGAACGTCAAAAACAAAAGACATAACAGACCGTGTCCTCCGACTATCTCAAACAATCTGGAAGAAAGGGAGAAAACAAATTGAGAAAAGGTTGAGGGAAGGGCTATCGATGTGAAATGCTATAAAAGATACCAGGCCGTCCGGCAAAACTATGGGGGGGTCCTGGGAGACGGGACCCGGCGTGGGCAAAAGGAGGGGGGGCAAAACTGGCTTTTCCCCTTGGAGATCTTGGGAAACTAAAAGGTGGGGCAGGTCAGGCGTCAATGCGGAAGAAACTCTCAAAGGGGTGGGGAGCAGGGCTTGGTGAAGGAATTTCAAACCCACAGCGGTGCTGCGTCTCGAAGGGGGAGAAAAGGGACTCTTACATCAGTTTGTCATTTCAGGGACATGAAGTTAACCAACACGGCTCCACTTCTTAAATTGAAAAAAACAACTATATGACCAACGCAACTTTCTCAGATTGCTAGAATCAGAGGGCCAATGTCTACGAGATTGAGTGATAGAGGAGGAGGGGCAAGCCCGAGTGAAAAAACGGCTGGACGACAGCATCTTCCTTGACTAAAGAGGACATGGAGTTAGACCAGTAATTAGTTCATAGAGGGGAGGCAACTGGCAAAAAAGAATGTCGGGGTCAGCGGGCTGCGAGGGGGACAAGAAGGGTCTTTTACACTGTCATGAGGATATGCACTCTAGGTCTCGCAGTACCTGAAAAAACCGAATGAGGAAAAATGCTGTTAGAAAGAGGTCAAAAGTCAAAACGATGGGATCGACTAAAAAGAAAAGGAAGCTGGAAGTCCAGTCCTTCCGTAAGCGAAAAAAGACCGGGAGATCTTATATCCTGAGGGGGAACCTATTAGGGGAAGTGGCTGGGCAGGGAGGGAAACTCTTTCGGTTTTGAAAACGGAGAGAGGGAATTGGAAATGTCACTTGGGTTCAGTCAGAGGGCATAAGGGCACCTCAACCTGCGGAGAGAAACAGTCGGGTAGGGGAAAAAGTCGGTGCCCGCCCATCCATTCATTTTGGCTCGATACTGGCAAAAAGGAAATTTTCAAGAGGATTCAGGGAGGTCGAGGGACTGGAGGGCTGTCACGGATCGGATCCGCAAGAATGCAACTATCCGAACGCGGGCCATACAGTCTATTCCCAAAAAAAAAGGAGAAGATGACCGAAGTGACTTGCAGGTCAAGACAAGATTTTTGGGGGGGGTTCGGTCATCTGTCACTGGCTTCTAGATCTGGGATCCTGTACAAAAAAAAGGAGCTAGGAATGGAAGCAGTATACGAGTTCAGGTCATCTGTATTTCTGCGGAGGAAGAGTGAGCGTTGGGCTGAAGAACACACTCCAAGGGGGGGGTCGGTCCGAGAAACTGGAGCAAATGTTGGCCATCCTGAGGGGAAGAATGGAAAGGGGACGATGAAACCTGAACTCGAAATTTCACCAGAAAGGGGAAACGATCACTGGCGATGGGTCCATCTAGGAAGGGGAAGGGCCCTAAAAAAGGGGGAGGTTCCCAACAGAGACAAAAATGCCGGTAAGTAAAATTCGATCATCAACCCAACGTTGCATCAAGAGAAGGTGTCTGAGGAATAAGCGCGGGGAAATTCTCATTAAGAGAAGAGCAGCCTCAACCCGAAAAGATTAGGGAGGGATATAATAGATTCAGCTTTGCTGCCCCGCAGAGCCTAAATCGCAACTGGCACGTTGAGGGCAACAGGGTTGGTGGAGGAAGACTTAAAAAGAAAGTACAGATCATGGGAACTGTGGGGTCTCGTGGCGAAAGGGCCTGGAAAAAAGAGGACCAAGCGCCCACGGAGCGTGGGGCCTTTTATCATTGAAGGGGAAGAGTGACGACACACAGCGCTCGCGGCAAAAGGAGGGAGAAGCACACTCGTTAGCCCCTCCGCTATTCAAAAACCAAGGAGGCAGCGAAAGACCGAGGGAAGAGGGGACCTCGCAAATTGAAAAGTCGGACGGATATATGAGATAGATGCAGGTTTTTCAAATTATCCCTAAGATCGAAAAGAGATCAGTGAAAAGGGAGGACCGTGTCATATGGGTCAGGCTGAAAAGGTGGTTGCGTCGCACAACTTGGTGGTTCAAGGGTACGATCGTATTAAGGAAGGGTCCGATCTGCAAGCAATCTACTCGCCAAGAACCAGGTAACTCTAATTACAGCCAAAGATTCAGGACGAAGAGCTGGGGAAAAAGTCTTCCACAGGCAGACTAAGGGGTGACACGATTGTTGTCGCGTGCGACCGGACGGACGAAGATCCGATGGTCCAGCTAAACAGGGGGGGGCCTGGGGGCCAGAGTAGCGGAAAAAAAAGGATGGAACCAGCAGGGGGAATTTCTCCTCAAGAAAGCACAAGGAGAGAAAGCTGCAACACTGAGCAGCGCAACCTCTGTAAAAGAGGAAACTGCCGGAGAGAAGAGAGCCCGTATGAGCGCTCTCCGGCCGGCCTCCGGCTGACGCTGACCGGTCGGGGTGTCTTGAAAGGTGACAAAGAAAATTACCGGACCATTGACATAACATCAAGCGTGGAAGGGGGGGAAAAGCAACTCAAAACGTTGTCCTGAGAGACCATCGGGCTAGCTCCCAATACCTACAAACTTGGGGGGGCGGCATGCCCGTCTGAACTGGGGGACTTCTTCAAAAGGGGGATGATACTTAATGGCTCTAGGACTTTTCGTACCACAAAGGCATCACGGGGAGAAGGGAGCGGAAAATTATCGCAACAGAACTGGGTGAGGGGGAAAAATTAAAAAAAGGATCTCAAAAGACGCCTGGCCCAGGAATGAAAACCGATAGACCGTTTGCGCGATTTCGGGGGGGGGGGAAAAATGGTTCATTATCACGCTGATTTGGACGAAAGTCCGAAGGGGGGATCAAGGGGGAAAGGTCAAGTAATTTGTCATGAAAGGAAAGTGATGAAAGGTCCGGGTCATCCTTCTCGAAGGTCGAGCAGCTAAGGTTAGGGGGGGGGAGGGAAAGGGACCTCGGTCAAATCACCCCACTTAGAAGGGGAGAGAAAGCCTATACCGGCAGGGGACATTTACCTCCGAAAGAGAGCAGTAGCAACCTATCCCTGTGAACTCAGCGAGGACGGAGGGAACCACATCATGCCACCCAACAGTAAAGCAATAAGGGTTTCCAACTCCCCATTCCTTATCGATCAGTCGGGAAGAATCCAAAAAATATCGCACGGGAAACTTTCCCTAACAAACTTTCTTAGTTCGATAAAGGGGAAATGGTTTCGGGGGGAGGAAAGGACAGGAGGAGGGCGGAAGACTAGAGGCTATTAGTTCCTACACCTAAAGGGGGAGGTCAAATGAAAGGACGCATGGACACTCTCTCAAAAAAAAAACGGGAGAAGGGAAAAGGGAAAATGGGCCCAGAATCGACAGACTATTTGACCATCTAAACAAGAAAGGTACTACGATCTCACCCAAGGGAGGAACCTTTATAGGGAAAAAAAGTAAGCCCGGGGGAAAACCTAGGATACTAGGGGCTGGGCTATCATATGTCTCTCTCACTTCCTGGAGAAAGAAAAAACGGGAAGAGGGAGTGGGAAGAGGGGCTTTTCCATACCGGGTTCCAGGAAGAGGGGCTGAGGGGAAAAAGCTAGGTAATCGTAGCATGTCGGACGTGGAGGTCAGAAGGGGCAGATAGAGTCTCTCCGCCGAGGGCTTGTGTTGAAAGTTGAAAAAAGGGGAAAAAGAAGGCACATTGCTTCTGCTCAAGAAACGATATCGAGAGGAGGAGAAACATCTGAACTAAAGACATGTGGAATTGACACGACACAGAGGACTTTCGCAACATCAAGGATCATTACCACCAAACTCCGGCGAGGGCTCTGAATCAGAAGGTTCTCGAACCGGGTAACAGGGAAGAAAGAGTCGGGATAAAAGGTCGAATGCCCAAGTTCCGAAAGGCGGGGGGAGATAATCAGCTCCGTTCGCAGAAAATCAAGGGAAGACGGGGAGACAGTTTTTGATGAAAATCTGAAAAGAAAAAGGGAAGGGCACGTCAGAGCACGGCGAAAGCTCTAAAGATTGCTTTAACCGGGAAAAGCGATGGCGCCTGATCAAGACACCGGGAGGAAAAGACGGGGAGGGAGCATTTTCGGGAAGAAACGGCCGGCGACGATTTTGGGAAGCATCGAAAACGAACTGTCCGCCAAACTCTAAGCGAGGAAGAAGATCGCGGAGAAAGGTATAATAGGCGCGGCTCGAGCGACAGCGCTTGCGGTTCGTTGGGTCCCGGTTTCTGAGAGGAAAAAAAAAGGCGGGCACCTTTACCTGTCAGCGGGGAGGAAGGGAAAGGGCGAGAAGAGGAGGGAACCCGCGACGGACCATGGCCGTTAGGGGGGGCAGAGGCGAAGGAGGAGCCGAAGTCTAGTTTCATAAAGGGTCAGAAGCCGAGGAGGCAAAAAAGAAAAAGGGGGAAGGCTCGGCACGAGGAGCCGGAAGACGTGCAAACAGATGGTGCAAGGAAAGGGCGACGCCAGAAAAGAAACCAGCAAACTTGTACATTACCAAAAAGTAACCGAGAGAAAAATCACTGCAACCTGGGGGATCCGGACCACTTCCAGTCGATATAGAGGAAAGAAAAGGACTCTAAGGAGGGAGAATCGTTGCGCAAGATAGGGGAATGGTTCGACATCCTTAACCGCACCATAAATGGTGAAAGGTGACCAAAGGAAGATTGGCGAAAAAAAACTGGGGGTAAACGCCGGCGGCGCAGGAGGGTTTCGAAGTCGCCCACATTGAACTAGACCTTCCGCACCAAAGCTAATACCATCGATCGTGAGTAACTGACTTAGAACATGAGGAAAGGAAAAACAGCGAAAAAGACCTGGATTCAATAATCAGCCCCCCCCGTTGAGAGACCGGTTGCGATGGACCAAAGCGTTTCAGGCCCAAAAGCATAGCAGAAGAAAAAACCAAGAATAGAGAGGAAAGGGAGAGACTTGCACGCGCTTTTGGGAGTCCAAGAGAAGGGAAAAGAGGAACTTTCTGTGCACGGGTGGGCTAAATGGCCAGGACTACCAACAAAAAAATGTGTGTTTAGGGGGAAGGGGTGAGTAATGCGCGAATACTTCACTGCCCTATGAAAACATCTGCCAACAAGGAGGGGGGCCTTGTCTGCAGCGAGTGCAATGATAATTCACACCCAGAGCAGGCGTAGGCCGGCATAAAAAAGCACATACGAGTGAGACCCGGCTATTGTGTGAAAAGGCCCGAAAAAGGGGATTTCGTGCAAGGGAAACTAGGGGCCGCAACCGCCAGGAGCGGGAGCGAAACACGCGGTAATCTTGCACTATAGATCAATTCCGGTGGGTAAATGGAGGAAAAGGCGTGAGAGGACTGGCGTGCAGCCCTGGCATTATGGTGCCATGCGGGGGGGTGCCGGACCTTGCACTGGGGGGTTCAACAGGAGGAGGAGTCACCCGCATCATAGCTGCCGAAAAATCACACAAAGGAAATTGAAAAAGCTGGGCCGTTCTCAAGCGCTGAAGGACTCCACAGGAAAAAACTGCAAAAAAAGGGATGGCGCCCTCTACCTCCAGAGGGAAAAAGAGAGGATCGGGGGGGAAAACGGCAGTGAAACGCACTGCCCGCAATGCAGTCCATCCCAGTATGGAGGACTCACAAACCCAAGGGGGAGCTGAAAAGACAGCGCTGCACGCAGAGACTCGCAAGGGGAAGAAAGACACAAAGAACGCTCAGTGAGAGTCGAAAGGGACGGCGGAAAGGGGAACAGCTTACCTGCTTTTAGGCTATGTCCACAAATCAGGGGGAGAAAAAACAGCAGAGTCGGAAGCGCCCTGGAAGGGCCTGGGGAGGGACGGCTGAAACATGAAGCAAGCCAACTTTCCATATTCTGTCCTCAAAAGGAGGATGAAGCGGACCTGAAGTCTCGGAAGCTGATAGGAATGCTGCGGAGGCCAAAAAACCAGGATCACGGCAGGCGAACCGAATCGGATTGAGGAGAATGTGGTGCGGAAAAACTCAGGCTCTAACATAAAAAAACTGAGGCAACCTCCATCGTCGCAGGGCAAGATTGAACGAAACCTATCGAGAAGTTTTCAAAAGGAAGAAAATGCGGGGGGGGGTTGCCGATTTCGTCCGTGTTTGGTCGGTCGTCCCATGAAAGCTGCACACGATGTTGGGATGTCCGGATGGACAAAAGAGGAATATCGTCGGAGCATCAGCAGCACCGGAGTTTCATTGATCAAAAGGAGAGAAGGGAAGCAGGGGGGCGAACGATCATCAAGGACCGCAAAAATTACTCCGGAAAGGGCGAAGAATACGATACAGGGGGGGAACGTAACTGAAGGAAATCGGTCATTGCAAGTCCGTTCTTCAAAAAGACAAAATGGTTTAGGGGAAAGTCGAGAGGCGCCTCTTCTCCGAAAAGGAGGGAACGTACTGTCCGAACAAGTCAGGTTTGGAGAGCAGCAATCTGTGTTCTAAGGCTAAAAAATTCAGGGGGGGGAGGGAGATGAGGATGATGGAATAGACCTCGTGGTAAGACCGTGGAGTGAGGGAAGGACTGGGGAACAATAAAAAAAACCAAAGAAGGAAGGGGGGAAGAGATTTCCCAAGCGCAAGAGTCAATTGTGCAAAAGCGTCGAGACCAAGGGATCCATCCATCCTCAGAAATTTTCCAAGAGACCCAACAAGACGGATCGAAAACTGAAGAAGGGGGCTGAAAGGAAGAGGGATGATTGTCTGGACTCTTCCTTAAAAGATTGGCGAGAAGCGAACAGAAAAAACCGATTTGTCTTCCGGTTCTAGATGGAAAGACCGAGGTTGAAAAAAAGAAAAATCACAGGGGTAGGAGGCAACGGTGATGAAGAGGTGAATGTAGCGTATGCCGGCTTATCGGCGCTCCGCCGGGAAGTTGGAGGACCTATTGGGAGGAAAAAAAATTGCTGAGAGAAAAAAATCGATAAGGCCGAGCGACATCTGCAAAAAGGGGGGAGATTGACCAGGAGGGGAACCGCCAAAGACAAGTCGAAAGGCAACACATCGTGAAACAACGACACCAACTTCCCACGGGACTCCGAATTGGATCAAAGAAAAACCTTGTGGTGGGAAACGACGATAGGCAGGAACCATGATTGTGACTAGGCCCTATTCCCGTCAAAGGAAAATCATCATTAGGAATTATCTAAGAAATGGGGGTGGTCGAAAACAATGAATTACAGGAAAATAGCAGCTGCACGAGAATGTCGTATGTCCGTTCAAATTACAGGATACCAATAGAGGATGAAAGGGCAGAGCTCGCCCGAATGGTCGAGATGATCCCTTACACCGAAAGGTCCGGTACAAAGGGACTTTACAACGGCACGGCAAGGGATGTACAAGAGAGAAAAAAACGAATAAGCTGTGGAACTTTAACACGAGAACACGGGAGAAAACTGGGAAGAAAGGGAAAGCGCGAAAATCGGGGATGCGTGCAGTCGCTTTCGAAAGTGCAGGTTGGGTCAAGGGGGAGATCACAGCTTGAAAGGGACTCGTTCGCAGGTCAGCGAATCGCGATCTCCGCTACCATGAAGGAAAAGAGGTTCGGGAAAAAACCGGAGGATAAGAGGGAAGCAGGATGATTCTTCAAGTCACTTAAAGGGCTATTGGAGATTCAGGAAGAAAACTCAAAGGTACGATCAAACGTATCGAATGAAAAACTGCTCGCAGAAAAACAGCGAATATTGGAATGAAAAATCATAAACCAAAAATCGGTCACAGATCCTTACAACGCCTGATAGGACAAGGGAAAAAAGATCCCTGCTAAGATGTATTGACCAGAAAAACCTCCGTAATGGATCTTCTCTTAAAAAAAACTGGTTAGGGCCGAATACCTTCTGCATAAAATATCAGCCTTTTAGCATAAAGGGTTTCTAATTCGACCTTGGAAATCGAGGACATCACGGAACAGCTGTGCTATTCAGGTTCCAGAAGAAAAAAGGAAAAAACAGCGGATCTGCCCCTGGTATCTGATAGATCATAAAAACCTTTAACATCACTAGCAAAAGGGAGGTATACAAAAAATAGC
>Ga0179593_1345507_pt1 | contig 22327 bp, 31 predicted proteins | sample CZODoug2_1_08_16_FD_185931 | JGI IMG/M metagenome (GOLD analysis project Ga0179593, IMG submission 185931) | Vadose zone soil fungal communities from Angelo Coast Range Reserve, California, USA - CZODoug2_1_08_16fungal (PacBio error correction) | ecosystem: Environmental > Terrestrial > Soil >...
GGATTGGCACTGAGGGGGGGAGGAGAACGAGGGGAGAGGGGTGGATATTTGGGAAACCAGATTGGGTGCAAGAAAGTACACGAAGAAATCGCAGTGGGACGAGAAACAGGGCACGCAAGAGGAGAAAAAGGTTGATAGTGGTCGAGATTGGTGAAGGGAAAAAATGGCAGAGAGGGGGGCGGGGAAGTAGAAAGGGGAGGCCTAGTTGGGGGTGGGTGGAGGGGCACTGCGGAGCTTCAGCAATAGGAGAAACGAGGGAACGAACGATCTTCATGCAAATCCCTACTGATATATAAGAAGCGACGCGGAAAGGGAAAAATAAACCTGAGGACCATGGTAAGAGGGGGCGATCGTCGTCATTTGCAGAACTGAAGGTTACCTGATCGCGGGAGAAAAAGGAGAGAAATGGAGGGAATCGCAAGCTATGAAAAAAAGCATCACAAAGGGGGGGAAAAAGCATATTCGAAAAAGGGTGCTATCCGTCGGCGTGGAGGGGCCCAGAAGTTCTTTGTGAATTAAGAGAAAAACTGCCGTCGGGAAGTTTCAGAGGAAGGTGCTCGACTATACAAGGAGAAGGGAGGCGTAGGTTCGGAGAGTATGCACGTAAAACCGTCTGAATAAATATGGCTGGGGGAAGGGGTGTGTAAAAAAGGAGCTCGTAAAGGGTAAAGTCTGGGTCAGGAAAACCGAGGAAAGAAATGATCGGCATTCTCATCAGAGGCCGGATAAGGGTGAACGGCCAAAGATTTGGTAGAAGAGGGTAAAATAACGCTAAAGGGAGAGGTAAGGCCGTCGGGGTAGACGTGCTCCGGAGAGGGAAGGACGCCAGCGGAAAAGAGAAGGAACAGAGGCAGGCGATCTGTATGATCCGGCTTCCGGAGAAGAGAAAAAAAAAGAGTAGGGAGAGTTTCAGACGTATGAGCGGCGGGTGCTAATGGGGGGGGGGGGGTGGGGGGGCGTGAGCTTCAAGCTAAAAAAAGATGGATTGAAAGATAGTCCAGAAAGAGAGCACTTTGAGAAAGGCGCCTCACGCGGCCTCGGAAAGGAGAGACTAACACTGAAAAAAGGAGGACTGTTGATCAGAATTGTACTTGAAGAGAGGAAATCAGGGGAAAGAAGGTCGAGCGAAGTATCTTTTTGGGGAAGACAGTATGTCATGAAAGGAGTTCATGAAAGATGAAGACGCAAACTATTCTCCATGTTCCTCGCTTAAGGAGAAAAAAAAAAAAAAAAGAAAAAAAAAAAAAAAAAAAAAACATGAGGACCTTTGGACAACCGTTACACAGGGTAAGGGAGGAGTACAAATATTCAGGGGGGGAAAATTCGCTGCAAAACAGTTTCCGCAGAGGAGAGAAAAAGGGGGTATGCAAAGGAGAAATGGGCCGCCGAGGGCTATGGAAGAGGGCGTATGGTCCGGACAAAAAAAAAAAGAAAGGAAAGGAAATTAGACTACAAAAGGCCGACAAGAAGGAAGGTTAATGGCTTGCATGCGATCGTCCACGGGAGGCTAGATCAAAGAAAGGAGGAAGGAAGAAAATTAGGAATTATAAAAGGCTGAGGTAAGGCTGAGGTGGCTCTAAAAAAGTGTGATCAGCTTCAACTGCTGCAGAGGAGGGGGAGAGGTGGGGGAGTTGGGGAGAACGGGGGCGGCTGGCCTTCGTCAGAGATCGAGAAGGTCAATAAAGAGGAAGAAACTGAGTCCGGAGAAGAAAAAATAAGAAGTGGGTGGGCAAGTATGAGAGTCGATAGTTAAAATGAAACTGAGCTGTCAAGAGGGACGGGAGTGCATGTTGCTTGGGGGTTGGCCGAAAGGACCGGCTGATCATAGCGGGGTATGGGGGGAGGGAAAAATACGAGAAACTCTGGGAGGTGCAGGTTCTCTAAGGAAGGAAGGTCTCAGAAAAAGGGGGTTGGGGCTGCGAGTACTGCGACCGAAGTATACGTTGGAGATACAGGCCATTGAGGCTGGCGGCGCATGAGTCGGTCTTGCAGGTAAAAAAAAGGAAGAAAGAAGGAGTGCGTGCAAAGGGGGCGGTAAGGGCGGAAAAAAAGGAAATTCCATATAAAAAAGCCCTAGGCGATGGCCAATACAGAAGGGAACTCGTGCATATCGGATGGAAATCAGACGGTCGTGTCCATAAAGCAACGCGCGAACAAAAAGACGGTCACCGACGCCACGCTGAAAGAAGTTGGACCATCTTCGCACACGGCGCGTGGGGGCTGAGCATACTAGGGTGAAACAACAAAAGGCCACGTTTGGGGGGGGGTGTGGTGTGTAGGGGGGGGAAGACAGTAACAGGGACAAGGTCCGGGAACGAGCTCTTTATTGGTGGCCGAGAAGGGGGAATATAAAAATGAACCAGGATTGGCGTCCTGGATCTCCTATTGTGTCTGGGTGTGAACAAGAAAGGGGGAAACAGGGAAGAAAATAGAGTAAAAAAGGGTTCGTCAAGTTGGAAAAGTATAGCAAGGGGATCCTTCGTTGCAAACATTCGTAGAAACAGAGAAGTGGTATAGCAACACAGGGGGGCGTAGGGGACCCCCATGAGTGATTTCCTTAAAATGAGAACAGAAGGAAGAGGAAAGAAGCATGCATAGAAGGTGGAAAAAAAAAAGTGACGCCTACAAGGAGCGCGAAGTCGGAAAAATGGAAGAAAAGGGAAGATTTCAGCAGTGAGGGGGGGCCACGGCGTCGGATAGTCAGTCATTAAGAGATTCGCTGGGAAAAAAGGAGGGGGCAAGATTAAAAAGCTGGAGGAAGAAAAAGGACACTAAGTAAGGTAGGTTGGCCATGGCTCCGTGGAGACCTCTGAAGGAGAAAAGTAGTTCTGGGGTAGGTCAGGTAACTCTCCCTAAGGGGAGTGGGCTTTAAAAGAGAGTAAAAAAAGGGGGGGGGGATGACATGTAACAAATAGGCCAGGAGAGACGCTCAGGGAAAGAAAAATTTGGGTGTGAAAAAAAAAAAAGAAGTTGTCTCTTCTGCCATTGATTTTTGCTTCAGAAGGAAATGACAGTACCCAGGACCGGACAAGAGAGGAGAGGATGTTGAGGGAAAAAAAGAAAGTCAGTCAAGGAGAAGCTTGCCGCGCGGTATAATCAGGGGGAAAAAAGATGCGAAGGAGATAAGGGGGTGACATCGGCAGATCTTCGGAGAAGGTAGCAATAGTACGGGGCTGCGGGGAAACGAAAGGGGGGTAAAAAAACACTGCAAACTCGTGGAGAGGGGGAAGAAACAAGAAAGAAAAAAAGTAACATATTCGTAAAAGCGTTTATCTGATAGTTCAGGAAGAGAAACTTCATACTAGGACAGGAGATAAAAGAGTTCTTTCGCTCGGAATGGGCGTAATCTCTCCACCCGGAACGGAAAAAAGACGGAGGGGAGAGACAAGGGTCGGAGTAACGAGGCGACCGGGCGCCCAGGAAGCAAACTGCGCATAAATCCAGGGAATCAGTCTACAAGACCTTACAACAGGACGCTTCTATAGGAAAAGAAACCAAAACGCGCGGATAAATAAAAAAAGTCAGCAGCAGCGGAGAAAGGGAAAAGTAACGCTTCGAGGTTCAGAAGAAGCGTACAAGCAAAAATATTGGAGGGGTCTCAGAAAAACAAGGATGAGCAGTCCTGCAAAAAACGAAAGCGGAAACGAATTTGAAAAAGCAGATGAAGAGTCGTAGCACGAAGCCGCACGAGCCTAGACGTGGGCAATCTTGGTGGCGTTTATACACGGGTTTAAACTCGACTGACGAAGCTATTTGCTGTGGCTAAAAATGCTACCTGGCTCAGAGCGCGCGACGGGAGAAAAATATACCTAGCGCGGCAAAATTACTACAAAGGCATTTCTGCCTGGAACAAAGCCGGCCATCAGAGCTTACAAAAAGAAGGAGAGAGTAGGGAAGCGCAGAAACAAAAAGAGGGGGAGAGGAAGAAGGTTCGTGGGGGGGGGGCAGCCAAAAACGAACCACGGCGATTTAGAGAAGAGAGGGCGGATGCTGTGACCTAATACAAGTTCAGGCCAAGGGAAGGAAAAGAGCTGCGCACACGAGGAGCGAGAGTTGAACGAAGAAAAAAAAAAAAAAAAAGAGCTTGCGCAACGAGGGGGTATTGAACCAACTGACGCTTGACTCAATTAGAATGCCATGACGTGCGTTCTGCTAGGGCGTCTTGAGCATCGTTCGTACTAAATGAGGAGAGAAGAACGATTCGCCGAACGCAAACCGGGTGCTTCCACGCCCGCAGCATCCAAGGAGGAAAAAGAGAGGCAGTCTTTCCTGAAAAGTGAAGATAAAGTCAATTTCTTACTAGAACGTACGTCAAGGGAGCACAAACATAAGGGGAAAGGAAGTCTGAATGAAATGAAAGAAAGGAAAAAGGGACAACGGGGATTTCATGCTCGAAGTTTGACGCAGAAGGAGGGACAAAAGGAAAGGGTTCAACACTAACTGGGAAATATCAGGTGGCATTTATAGTAAAGGCTCCTCGTATAGGGGCCAGATCCAATCGTTGGCATTTTCAGGGTAAATGTTACAGTAAGGCCTTGAGACTGTGGGGGAGAGAAGGTGTCTCTCATAAAAGAGTTAAAGGTAGCGCGTGATCACATGGGTGCCTAGGTGGGGAGAAATGGCCGACAGAAAAAAGAAGAAAGGGGTACATGGAGAAGCAAAACGGCGGCGTAAACATGATTCCGAGCGGCAAGAATTGGGGGGGAAGAGTTGGGTGTCACAAGACGGGATGGTGGTGCATCAGGTCTATAAGAAGCACAACAAGTGCTCGGTCCATCAAAGGAGTAGCGTCTATGCTGTAAGAGGAATTGCAGAAACAATATTGAAAAAAGACTCCTGGAGGCGACGTGGTTGAAAAAGAAGAAGAAAAGAAAGGGAAGGGGAAAGGAGAGAAGACTGACAGTAAAGGCATTCATCGAAAACAGGTTTCGGACCGTAACGGGATCCCCAAATACAACAAAAATAGGGGGGAGTCTCCCATGTCACATCTAAGCAGATCGTCTCGCGATTCGGAAAAGAATCGGGAAAGGTTTACGACAGAGGTCCCTCACAAAAAAAAAAAAGAATCATCCGTAGATCATACGGAAGGGAAATTGCTAATGAAGGGGGGAATCAGCACCAACGAAAACAACGATGGTTCAGGAAACTTCCTCAAGTCTAACAGAAGGGAAAAACCTTCTCATTTCTCGGTTCAACTATCGGAACGGGAAAAAAAAGAGGGAAAAGAAGCGGGGCAGTCCAGGAGGGACAGAACAGGAACTCATGCAAGCGGGCGCAAGGACGGTAGGGGAAAAAACAAACGAATGGAGGTCTAGCGGTCCGCATAGACAGACTGAGAGAAGGTCGGCCTGTCTCGACATTGAAAAGGGGAAAGAGGGTGGAGCAAAAAGCAGAAGAAAGACATGGCATTTATCAAGTGGTCGGCGAAGCTTGTAATGGAGAAAAGAGAGGAAGTCGGATCAAACTAGGGACAAGACGATATCTACGGAGGGTGCAAGATACATAAAGGGACGTCTCACCGCGGATAGTAAAGAAGAAAAAAGGAGGGGGGGAAAAGAACCTGCAGGACGAAGTTTGCAGGAGGTTCCCGAAGCATGTGGGAAAGGAGAAAGGGGGGGAAAACGAAGGGGCAGAGGGAGAAAGTGTAACGGGAAGGGAGTGATGCTGTAAGTTCCAGAACACGGAAAAGGGTACGCAAAACGCAAATAAGAGACGCTAGATATTCTCTCTTCAATTAGGCATTCGGAAAACCGCGCCGACGCATTGGGGAGGCAGGAGCTTGAGCAGGGGCGTGCCATAGTGGTGCTTCTGCTTTCTAGAGCCCGAAGCGTAAGGAAAATAGGGAGAATACCCGCATAGCTTCCGCCCATCACGTCCAGAAGAAGGGAAGGAGGAAAATGGTGATGTGTTGGAACCACTGTCCTCGTTCGGAAGGTGGGAACAAGATCGCTGCTCTGAAGAGTGGGGAACGTGCGGCAAGAGGCCGGGAATCGGAGAAAAGAAAAGGGCGGGTAACTAATCGAAGAACCATGGGGAACACAGCAGGAAAAAAAAGATGGGGAGTCAAGCCTAAGTAAAACACTACAGGGGGTGAAAGGCGAAAGGCCTGTTGCGCAAGGCCAAGGCGGTTGGACTCCAAGGAAAAACGAATCTAGAGCAAAATACAAGGACCCCCGATTACATTCAGAAGTCAGACAACGGTCCCTGGGCGGGGGGGGGAGGGGGGAAAGCGTCAGGCTATGAGAAATAATCATGAAGAATGAAAGGTGGCGGATTACTTAAGAAGGGGCGGTATGGGGGAGAAAGGAAGAAGCCTCGGAAAAAAGTCTAGAGACTAATGCTTAAAGGCGTGGTGTGCGTTGGAGGGACAGAGTGGACAAGAAGGTTGAAGGTAATCGGAGAAGGAGGGACAAGGGAAACATGTACCTCTCTCAAAAGAACCGTCGATAGCGAGGAAAGGGAAGTTACTGGTGGAAAAAAGAAGAGAAACCATTCACAGTTCCGGTGACTGAAGTTCTTTACAGAAAGGGAATAGGGGACAAAGAGAATTTAAGGATGATCTGGACGTGTGTGGGGGAAAGGTTTCTTAGTTCTGAGTTGGCAGGGAAATGGCATCACTTTGGTAAAAGAAAAATCGTACTCGAGGGAAGAGGCGGGAAAATCATAAGGAAGAAGGACTAGAGTAACAAAAAAAAACGGGAAGAAAGGGGGAAAAAAGAGAGATTTAGTTCTCTGCTGTAGACCCTCTTATCCTACGGGGGCAGGAGAACGTCACAAAAAGGATGAAAGGATGACTCACGAACTCCTCACATCTGCAGGGGGGGAAAAAAACCGTCACGCAGAGTGTCGCGGGACAGGAAAGGAGAAGAGGCGCAGAGAATTTGCATAAGAAAGAGGGTTGGGGTTTGATTTGGGGGTGTCAGAATGACGCATCTGGAGAAAGAAAAAAGGGGGACGGGAACAAAGAACAAAAAGAGACGATCGAAGGTCGTGAATCGTTAAGGGGACACGGAAGGGAGGAGAGAAAATTGCGGTCACGCCGACCGCGAAACACTAAGTTCTAGGCGAAGACAGAGGAGAGAGAAAGGGAGAAGAGAAGGGGGAGAACATACGAGGGGGCTGGGAATTCTCCTCTCAGCACGGTGATGTTTGAGGGATTCTCGCGTAAACAGCGACCGCTGGGAAAAAAAACAGCATGAGTTTGCCTCCTGAGGAAGACGGGGTCAATGCACGGATGTTGAGGAAAGAGGGTTTAGCTGCGGAGGATAAAGTAGGGACGCTCGGGAGGAGCTCGTGTCGATCTCGGCTGCACGAAGAAGAACAGGGGCTTAAGAGGAAAAACTAAACTGCTTCGATGTGACAGAGAGGGATATACCAGGAAAGAGGAAAGAAAAACGCCGAATCAGGAAAAAGATGAAAGGGTGAGTCAACGGTCACGATCTGACATCCCTGCGCACGAGAAGTAGGTCAATGCAGACGGGAGAAGGGCGATGGGGTCGCGAGCATCAACCTGAGGGATTAGGATATAGGCGATATCGAAGGAAGGAGAAAAAACGTACAGAACGAACACTGCAGTTGGATAAAGTAGAAGGAAGAGAAAACAAAAACTCGCGGCGGTTGATCATAATAAAACAAAAATACCCAAAATTGGTATGCATGTATTAATGGGGAATCGCAGTGCCGGGGGATAGGGGCTAACGGTGGTGTCGGAAAAAAAAGTAGGCGCGGGGGTAATAATGAATCAAGAATAGAACGCTTCAATCGCAGTGTTTGTGGATTTTTAATGATGGTGTGGGGTGGGGGTCGTTCTCTTACGTGCAGAGGAAGGCGGGCAAACTCGTTAGGGCGGACTATAGGGGGGGAAAAAAAAGACTCAACTGATGGCGGGAGAAGAGATGTTCCTCAGATGCGCTCCAGCGGGGGGGGGGGGGGGATCTAAGGGTTAACTGTTGCCGCCGGCTCAGTTTAAATGGGGGAGGGTATGCCGGGACTGAAAGGAGGAGATCATGACTAAAGAAGGGGGGCAACTCCCAGGTTCAGGTATGGGCAAAACCGACGAAAGGCCTGAGAGTGGTCTCATCTCACGCTCATGTCGGCAGGGGTCCGGAAAAAGGACTGGGGGAGAAGGGGGAGGAGGGAGTAGGCTAGAAGAAGGTGAAGAAGGACACCAGGGCGGGGAAAAAGAGTCGTGATTCGTTCGTTCTTGGGGAAAGAACAAAAGTAAAGCCTGCAGTTCTGAGGGATTAAAAAAAAATAAAGATGAAAAGGGGCGCGATATACGAGAAACTCTGAGGGTCGAGGATAAAAGAATACTTTGGTTCCACTAGGAAAGTCGATCAGACTGCGCTTTCCGTTTAGCATGGTGAGGGACTGTGCTCTTGGGGGAGTGAGAAAGGCGGCTGATCATACTAGGAGGGGTGAAAAAAAGGGAACAGTCGAAAAGCGAGAGTGGGGTAATTGGATCGAAAAGGAGTGAAGGAGAAAGAGGACAAAACGAGTTGACCAGAAGGGCTATAAAACTGCATTGTGTCGCTGCACTGCCGGACAAGAAAGAAAAAGCAAAATCAGTCAGAAACGTAGTGGGATGGAAGGACGCACCGTCGAAAGAGGGCGGAGATACGTACTATTACAGAGAAAACGAAAAAATCGGGAGATGGATGGACGACTGAGCTTAATGAGAGCGGGGGGACGAGGGGGGGAGTTAGCAAAAAGAAAAACGAATACAGAGGGGCCCTAAGGTGAAAGCGGACTTCCAGACAGTGTTGGGCGTTCAGGACCATACAATCATGGGGACGGGGGACGGAGGGCCGCATGATTTACATTGGAACTTGTGAGTAAAATCGTTAGGTAAGGGGGCGACGTCCTCTTTAACAAAAAAAGAATGGAGAAACGGGGAAGGGCAAGAAGTCCAGATGAAAGGTACTCGAACCAGTATCTAGGCAAGAGGGGGGGTGAGCATATAAGGGTCGGAGGAACCTCATTAAAAAACTCGATCGCGAATCACACTCTCTACTTGGGTGGAAACTCGAAAACCTCAAGGAGGTTAAAGGACATAAAAACCACAAGACTGGCACACGATGTCAAGTGAAAGAGAATGGTCAATAACTGGAGGGGCGCACTGGTAAGGCAAAAGAAGAAATCGCCGGGGGGGGCGGGTGGGGCCGGGGGGGCAGGTGAGAGCGCACGGGGGCGGGGAGTCTTTTAACTCACTTTCGAGGATAGGATGGTCGGGAGGGAAAAGCGTACAAAACCACACACAGCTAAGAGATCTCTTGGAGCCTAAGATTGCAATAAGCAAAGGAGCAGTAAGTACAAGTCAAGATTTAGTCAAGTAAAAAGAGTGTAACAACTCTCGCTTCAAAGTAAGGGGGTTAGGTCTTCGGAGAAGAGATAGAAAAGAGGGTGCGTGTTCCAGCAGTCATAATCAGTTGTATTACGGGGGAATAGAGGAAGACTACTTCGGGGACAACGAATCAAGCGGGGTCTCATATCGGTGAAAGAAATAGCCTAGGCCGGTTAGAGGCGAGGAAGGGCAAAGCAAATTAAAATTATACTCGCGCGGGGGGGAAGGCGAGGAGAGAAGGGGGAGGGAAGTGTAATAAAGGGGGATTCATCGAAGAAGTCTGTATGGACTAATTTGCATCCATCTCTCGCAGATTGTAGGCTGACTTATGCAAAAAAAGGGACGAGAGAGGAAAAGGGGAACAAAAAAAAAAGTCTGACAAGCACGAGGGGATGGAGGGAGTGACAGAACGGGGGTTCGGTCAAAAAAAGAAAATCAAAAGCAAGATCGTTCTCCATTCGGGGGGATAAACTGACTCGGTTCGGCGACCCCGCAGGAAAAAAGAGGCAAGGAGAGCGAAAAAGTGGCTTGACGGCTACGGCAAGGGAAAAATAACACACCGGAAAGTCGATGGAAGCGAAAAAAGCTCAGACGCTTTGCTTCGCGCCGCTTCGTGATGAGCCTACAAGCGTAGAGAGAAAAACGATAAAATAAGTATATACTCGGATTGGCCATGAACGAGAAGGAAAAAGACGAAAGGGCGGAGTAAAAAAAGTTAAGGGGGTGTTTTAGCGGCCCTAAAGTTGCCACGGAAAAATTCTCAAAGAGACCATAAACCGACGGGAAGGACAATAGACAGACCAAGAAAAAAAAACAGAACGCTTCTGCTCGCGTCGCAGAGTACAAAAAAGAGGAGGGGGGGCACTTAGTAGGGAGCAAGATGTGTAACAAACGAAAGGATAGAAATTGAAGCAGAGAAACAAATGAAAATCAGGAGGGAAAAAAGGCCTACGCCTAAGGAAGAAGGACGAAAAATGGAAAAACTACCTCGATAAAAAGAGATGAAAAACATATGAGAGAGGTTAGGATCACGCTTGACTATAAGTAGAGAAAAGATCAGGAAATGTGCAGGGTGGACCGGACCAAGCACGCGGCCAGTGCTCAGAGCATGAAGGCTCTGTGGGCAAACGAAGAAAACGTTAGTTAACGAAAAAAAAAAAGACGGAGAAAGAAAAGGCTACGACGAAAAAAAAGACCCGGTCAGAGGTGCTTACCCCCGAGGGGAAGAAGAGAAAAATGACACGAGGAAAAACAACCCGAAGCAACTCACAAAAGGACTTAAGAGGGAGAGAACGAGACTCTTCGGGACAAGTAAAAAAAAAAAGTACAAAATGAAAAAAAAGAAAGTATAGGAATTTACATTCAGAATAAGAGAAATGCGTGAAGAAAGGAGGGAAGAAAGCACAGACGGGGGGGGAAGAGCTAGGGAGGATGGGAGAGAAAGGCACGGCACGTGGATAAACGTACAAGAAAGCTCAGATCGGGGAAAGGGACGGGCTGCGCCTTAGTACAATGACGCGCTATATAAGGGAGAACCACCGGTTCAAGCAAGCAAAAAGGGATCAACTCCGGGCTAATCGAAAAGGGGAAAAGGAGAAGACAAAACTAAGCGTTTGAGGCAGTGACGCGAAGGCCCATGAATAACAAAGAGAACTGGTCGCCGGGAGGAAAAAAAGGCTGAGGGAGTTCTTCGGAAGCTTATGGGGGTGCCGTCTGGAGTTGGAAGAGCGAGGGAAATTACAAAGGTAAGAAGAGAGGCAATCTGCCTGATGGGCTCAGTGATATGGAATCGTCGCAGGAAAAATAAAATAGAGGAGACATAGGGTTGCGGGGATGTTCAAGGAAAAAGAAGTCCTCATATAATTGTACTTCTCAATTTTTTGTCTGATGTAAGCCTGTAGGGCGGTAAACCGAAAAAGACTTCTGAAAAGAGAGAGACAACTCACCTAGCTCTGCCCGGCTATTTCTGGGAGAAAAAGGAAAGAAAAAAGGGGAGGCGGCATTCAACTGTCAAAAAGAGGAAGTGGATCACGAAGCGGGAGGCAACCGAAACAAGAAATAGAATCAAGAGTCGTAAACGGAAGAAAGAAGGAAATGAAGGGGAGAATATGGGGTCAATGCCAAAAACACAAGATTCCTTATACAGAAAGCCTAAGTGGAGAAGAATCGGACATTCAAAGACGGAGGAAAAGAGAAGGCAAGCAAAAAAAAAAAAAAAAGTCGCTCAAGGAACAAAAATCGCAGCAACAGATGCGCAAGCAGGGGACGAACCAGGCGGCCTAAAAAGAGAATAGGAGGGAACGGAAAAGTATGAGGGGAATTGGATACGGGGCGGAAACACGGATACGGATCGATACATAGCGCCCGGGACGGGTAGCATTGGAAAAGAACGCGTGGTACGCAAGACTTGAAAGGGAAGAGAATGAGGCAAGACGGAACGACTCACTGTAAAAAGGGGGGGGAGAAAAGGTAGATTGTCGCAAATAAACGAGGCTTGGGGAGAAGAGAGCATCGAAGGTGGCAGCTCGTTCAATCGAACTTCCGGGGAATTGGGGGGGGGGGTTGGCAGGTGTGAAACATGTTGTGAAACGGGAGAAAGTGAGAAAGCAGTGAAGTCAGTGGGCATCAAGAAAAGGAGACAACGGGTCGCCAACCACGAGCATCGAGAACGCCCATATCAAGGATGGCAATACAAAAGGGAAAGAAGAGTGGCCTGGAACAACGTCTAGGGGTGAGAGGCATTGGGGATAAGTTTGCGTGGAACGCGGGGGAAGCAATAAAACGGGAGAGTATCCAAGATAGGAGAAAGAAAAGAGGGGGGGGGACAAGGCCCATCGCCAGAAGAAGGGACATGAAATGCATTGTAAAAACATTGTCATTCACACGAAGAACAACGGCGCAGGATTAAACCAAGATTCAGTCGGGCAGGGGGATGATGAGGGGGACTCGACGCGGCATTCTAGGGCTCGAAAGAAAGCGGAAAGTCGAGTAAAATGTGCTGACCATAATGGGGGTGCGAAAAAAACAATAATAAATACCGCAAAATGCTGGAGGCCAGTCTCGCATAAGATGAAGGAAAAGTCCGCGCCGTCGATCTATACTAAACTGGAAGAGGCCAACAACAGCAGGCACAAATTCCGAGTAAAGGAAGGGAGAAATTCATCAGGACCATATTGGATGGATCAACGCTTCGAATTGAAGGAAGGAGATGGAGACAAGGAGCGGTCAATAAAGGACGAGAGACGTGGGTCAGAGAATTAACAAGAAAAAAGTCGGATGGGAAACGCCACCAGCCGGAGGGAAAAAAAGGAGAAGATGTCTCGAAAAATGAAATGGGTGTGGCATGGCGAGTGGGAGTGATAAACTACAAGGGAGAGAATGCCGGTCGGATTCGGTAAACCGTAATGGCGCCAGAAAGAAGGAAAGAAGAAGGAGCTCGGTGGCCGAACGTTGGCGCGGGTTCGTTTCTCGGTCCCAGCAAGGGAAAATTCACGCTTCCTTAGGTGGAGAATGAGGGAATGTTCGGGATGGGAAAGATCTCCGAGGGGGGAGGAGAAAGTACCTTGGACTCTCAGGGTGAGTGCGTGAGGGTGGGGAAACAAGCTAGGGTGCGGAGTTTCATGAGTAGTGTGCATCTATCAGTGCTAAAAACAAAAGAAAACAATCACAAATCGTAAAAAGGAGGAGAGGTAGAAAATCGAGAGAAAAAGAAAAAAGCGACGAGAAAAAAAAAGGGGAGGAATTAGAGAGAGATGTGGTATGCTGAGTCATGACGCTGAAGACAGGGGAGAGAAAGGGTTGGGTGGTGAGAAGAAAAGTGGTAGAACAGAGGAGTCACCATACTCCAGAACAAGGGGGGGGGTACTCAAACAGGAGAAAAAGTGCGCACGACTTACCAAAAAAAAAAAAAAAAAAAATCGCGTCAAATTGGGAGAGTGAGAATATCGGTTAAGAAAAAAGAACGGGTCAAGCATTCCTCTTGGGAATGGGGGCGGGACGGGAGCGGGGCCGGAAACGAAATCGTCCCAACTGGAAGAGAGGGGGGGGGAGTGGCACGCAGTGGTGGCGAAGAAAATGGAAGGTGGGGGACCCGGAATCGCGTCTTAAGCAGTCAGTGGGGAGGGACACAAGCCAAAGAGACATGCCCCAATTGGGGACACAAAAAAATGGAGATGGTAATTTGGGCGTACAGAGCCGGGCGGGAACATACGTCTATGGAAAATGGACGAGAAAGAAGAGGGGGAATGGGGGGAGAAGGAGGGGGGGTCGTCGGACTCCCGATCGCGGCATTGTAAATAAAAAGGAAGGAGTGGGACCGAAGAAGGTAATCGGCGGGAAGCGGAAATGTTGAGGGCAAAGAAGGAAGAGGGTCTCGGCATAGGGGGAACGCTCGGAGGTCAGGGCCTTTCGAGATGCGTAGGCGCGCATCAAAAGGGGGTTAAAAGAAAAAAAAGAGCTGTGGCGGTGGGAAAAGGGAGACCGCCGCAAAATGGAGATTGGAGCCCAGCCCGGCGCAACATCACGGAAAATAAGGAATCATTCTGCGCTGCGCAGCAAAGAGATCGGAAAACTCTTTCAATTGAAAAACACGGAAAAAAAGGCGATGGGAGAAGAGAAAACTGAGATTATAGAAAGGCAGAGCGCGCGCCGGTGAGAGGACTCCGAGAAAAAAGGGATAGAGCGATCATATAAAAAGAGGGGACGGGGGGAAGAAGAATTGATCAGAGGTGATATCGAACATCCGTATGCATGGTGCAAAGTGGAAAGGCATGAACTTGATCGATGTCTACTGTGGGGCGAAATTCCCTTCCGCATCAAGGGCAACAAAGTCAAGGCTGGTCAAAAAAAAAGAAAGTGCTGAGATGACGATTTAAAACAGGGTGATTCTCCACGTCAAAGTTGTAGGATCAAAGATAGAAACAGACAGGACGACGTCGCGTCGAGGGGTCAGTTGGGATGAACAGTAATGAGAGGAAGAAAGCAAAGAGCTTGAAGAGGAAAAGCAGGGGATGACAGAAAAATGTTCAATTCTACGGCGTGTCGTAGAGGAGAGAAAAACGAAAACTCATTGGAAGGAATGAAGGCAGATTTAGGGGAAGAAATGGTTCAGCGTGCGCGGTAGGATTGTAGGCGCGAAATGGGGGAACAAGGAAAAGAGGGGCGAATCTGCTTGATGTGGTTGTGTCTTTGTGTGCGTGTATAGGGGAAGGAGAAAAGCGGAGACGAAGAAGAGAAGAGAAAGATGTCCGGAGAAAGATAAGTTGTGTTCCGAAAATTAAATCGTTTTGTTATAAACTGGCAAAAAGGGCTGCAGTGAATATGGATTTCGGTCTGTGCTTGGGTTGCGAAAGGAGGAGACAGAGAGGGGGAAGGGGGGGAAGAGCCGCGATCAGGGAAGGAAACGAAAGGACTTGGAAAAAAGTGGTTGAGGAGGTAACGCGGGAAACAGGGTACAGTACTGCAAGGGGCGAAAGATCCGTCGAGTTGAAGAGGCCGTAACCATCTTCGTCGACTGGGAAGGATAGGTAATAAAAGAAACGAATTCAAAGACAAAAAAATCTTGGACAAGGGGAAGGCTCCTGGATTGGCGTCTCGATGAAATCGAGAAACGGAAAAGAAAAAGTCAACCAAGCCGAGTGCCCGTCGCGAAAAGCAGACATCTGAGAGGGGGTGGAGGTAACGGCAGAAAAGTTTGAGGGAAAAGGGCGTAGAGTCTGTGAATACTGACGCAGCGCGAAGGTAAGGTTGAAAAAACGAGGGAAAGAATGACTGAGATCGCGTCATGGCAAGAACCTTCCTCGAGTATCGGTAGTGAGATCAACAGAGATAGAAATACATGGGTAAACTAAGGTCTCGCCTTGAGTGAGGAAAAAGGGCATCAGGACGAAACAGTATGCCGTCGCCCGAAGGATTGATGGACCTTCAGGAAACAATGAGCGCAGATGGCGTGCTACATAACGGGGAAAAAACGTAGACGAAAAGAAAAAATAAAAGTAAAAACATAAAAAAAAGAAAAAAAAAAAAAAAAAACACGCCACACACCGCAATTGACCGAGAGTAAGGAAAACGACGAGAAGAAAAGTGCATTCCGATAAACTTCGTACTTCTATGCGACGCATGAAAGAAGGGGAGCTATAGCCAAGAAGGCGCGAAAAGTAAACAGAAAGAGCTCGGAGAAAAGAGAGGCGTGCAGAGACAAAATGTGCTAGATTCGCATAGGTTGAAACAAAATTCATCATTCATTTATTGTAAAGGGGGATACAAAAGTAAACCCTCTGAAGTCTAGTGAACGGTGGGCGTTAGGCGGAATCTCTCTCAGCCGAAGCGGTGTGCGGGTTCCCACAGAGAGGGGAAAGAGGAAGAAAAACGACCTACGCCGTTTGGTCAAAGGCAAAAAGCTACCTTCGGGAAGCAAGGGGGGGGCTGGATATCAACAAGCAAGGATGGGAAGAAGACGTAAAGGAGCGTATGTCGTCGGGGGGGAGGATGTTCATATTGCAGTGCGTCAAAGTAAAGAAAAGCATGTAAGAACTCAAAAGTAGTGGGAAAAGGCTATTGGTAGCTACTATTTTGGACATAGTAAACTCATCGTCTTTGTCGCAGAATGAAAAGGAGGGAGAAAAAAAGTGGACACAATTAAAAAAGGTGCTTCGGGGAAAAAAACGACTGCTAGGAAAGAACATTTCGTTTTTGTATCTGGGGGGAGGTCGACATTGACACGGTGCTGCGATAATAAGTATCAGAAAAGATGGCTTTCGCAACTGGGCAGAAAACTAAGAAAACGGGGAAGGCGGAAAAAGTGACACAACGGAAAGACGAGCGGAGTACGGAACTACGTGGAGGGGGGGCCGGCCATATAGAAGTTCCTCTCTCACAAGCAGAAACTATGAGGAAAAGAACTTGAGAGGAGGAAGATGGCTAGGAAGAATTAGTTCGAAGCGCGCCGAAACACGGAGTCACGAACTTTCCCCATAAAAGGGGGGGTTAAAAAAAGGCCGAGCCTTGGGAGTCATAGAGGTTAACGAGATGCCGCCCCTCTCTCTCAGAACATCCTGCTAGAAGACCTCGATATCAAAAAAAAAAGCGGCTGGACTCTCAGGAAAAAAATACTCATGATGCGTGGGTCAATTTGGGTGAGGACGGGAGGGAAGGGGAGAACGCCAGACATGGGGGGGGATCAAAAAAGGAGTTCTACCTGCCCGAAAAAAAGTTGTTCACCTCTCATACCCGCTCGAGAAAAATCGCATTAGACTATTCCCAGAAGAAGAAATCTGGAACAAACGCGCGGTTGAAAAGGCATTGAGGCGAGTGCAAGAATAACAGGAAGAAGGGAGAAATCGTGACGGGTTGTCAGGGCAATCACACAGAGAGGTCGACGCCTGTCCGATGGTTACACCGAATAACATAGACGTTTCACGGAAAATGGGAAATTTTCCTGAACACGCGGCGGGTCGGAGAAAAGGTGTAAAAATTTAAGCCCCGATATCCAAGAAAGAGGCTCAAGTGGAGGAAAAAAAACTAGAGACTGGCCAGGATAAATCCACTGAGATGGATAAATCACATCTAAAAAAGAGATTCAGGACGAGTCCGTACTCCGGGTTCTCTAGAAAAAGGTGAGGCCAAATAGTGCTTCGAAATGAGTCGGGCATTTGACTGAAAAAGTCTCGCGACTCTGGGAAGGAGAAGAAAATCGTAAAAGAAAGCAGACGGCACGGGGGCGCTTATCATGTGAGGGAGGAGAATGGGCGACGTAAACTGGGTGAAAGCTGCAGCAGGGGGCAGGGGGGGAATCTCTCGCCTCTATTACAAGCACGCGGCGAGACTGGGGGGAATAGTCCCTGATGCTGACTCGGAAAAAGGAAAGAATGAGCATGAAGAGGGATCAAAGAAGAGGGTCCAAAACTAAGCGGGCAGGGGAGTTGAGAGGAAGAAAGACAATGCTTACGAACTACAGAAAAATGTAAGGCTAACGACAAAAAAAAAGTACTGTGGGACATGGTGTAACATAACTGGGGTCCGCCACAAAAATTGGAAGGTAGTCTTGCCAGATTAAATTAAGTATTGAGAGGCGGGCTAAGCGGGATCGGGCCGAGTTTGAGAGACGCATTAGAGGGGGAGAGAGCAGGAAGGAGTCAAAAAAATAAAATTGGGCCGATGTGTGGCGCGTGATTGGAAGCGGAAGAAACGGGGACGGGCGTCTGACTGGGGGAGTGGAGAAAGTGGTTGGGTTCGGCGACCGTAAAGGGAGGACATGGCGCGACCTTAAAGGCAGTCAGCGACAGCAAGGGAGAAGGGGAAACAGACAAGCAAAAAAAAAGGGAGGGCCTGCCACATTTCGAGAGCAGGAAAAGAGGAGGCGCATTTCCCGCAAAAAAAAGAGGAAAGGAAGAGCCGATTTGAAAACAAAACAAGAAATGATGGAATAAATCCGGACCGGTAGAATCGGAAGAATGGACAGGAAAGGAAGGAGCAGTCGCAAGACAAAGGATTGCTATTCGAAGGACCCTCAGGATACAGGAGACTGAAGTGCATAGGGAGAAGCAGAAAAAAGGATGACGGGAGGGGGGGGGGTAAAAACAATAACGAAAAGAAAGAAAGGAGATAGCATTTGGACTGTCTCGTCACAGAATGTCTTTGCTACTGCAAGACGAAGAGAGAGCAGGGGTAAAAGACGAAAATGATACGTGGAAAAGAGGTGGGGGAGATAGACGCCCCGTCAGTGTCATTGGCCAGCTGAAGACAGGGAAACTAAGCTGGGATAAGAACTACTATTCTAGGATAGTACAAGAAATAATCAACCGGGGGGTTCGAGGGAATAGCGGCTATTGGGGAACAAGATCAAACGTGGAGAGCATCGGGGGAAGCAGGGCATGTGCATTCAGCGGGGGAAAAGCCCCGTGAATAAAGGGGCCACTGGGCAGATGGTCACTTAAGACGGGAAGTGACGAGAACCTGAGAAAAAAAGAGCGGCGAAAACTTCAAGGGCGCTCAACGCACGATCATCGAAAGAAATAGGGGGATATGAGAGAAAGAAAATGGACATCAACCTCGGCCGACGGCGAAGGGGCTGGGAGCTTTATGCAGGGGGTAGGGAGGTGATGGGAAAAAGCTCGAAACGGGACGCGGAGAACGTATGTCCGATATTCATGTAAAAAAAAGTTGAGAGGAAAGCCATCGCCAGGAAACAGCCCGATGGCATGAAAAGGGGTTCCGTGCTCGAGGAGCAGGGGGATTCAAATAGCGGCTGTAGGGGACGTTAGAAGTGAGGAGGGGGTGCGCGGGGGAAATCGTCCCGGGGGAGCGGAGAAAAGGGCGGAATAGAGGGACCATGGGTTCAGAAAAGAATATAAAGAGAAAAAAAGAGGAGCGCAAACGTCCGCTAGTAGGGAGAGGCTTAAGTCTCCGCGGACCAGGGACTAGGAAAAAAAAATTGCATGAAGAAGTGGGGAAGTCGAACAAATCATCCGATGTGAACGCGCGTATTAACAGGGCCGGATGAAAATCAAGAAATGGGAGTGACTGAATGGACGAGGGCAGGCGGGGAAGTAGGCGACAGATTCTAAAATACACGGGGGAGGAGGGGGAAAGTCCAAACCGTTATGGGAAAATTACCGCCGTAGGCGCTAGGGGGAAGTAGAACCGATCTCTGAGATTGTTCGATTCTGTCGCGAAATGGGGGGAAGAAGTTGGGTAGGTAAAGGCCATTCAGCAAGAGGGGGAGAGTTCGGGGAAAATGAAAGTGTGACGAAAATGGGGCGAAAAAAAAGAGATCCGGAACAGTGGGGCTGTGCGTTTAGGTCGTGGCAAAAAGAGCGCGCAGGGAAACGCAGGGGGGAGGGAGGGAAGGTCTGAAGTATCTGTGGTTTGAAAGGCGGATGAAGTCCCTGCGACGCTGGCGTGAGGGTTGTGGGGACAAAAAGGGGAGCAGTGGGGGAGGGGAAGGTGTTGATCTCTGGAGAGGTTAATGCTAGGGGGTACAACCGCCGCAACGGAATCGTGGAAACTAGAGTGCTATAGGTCGTAAGTGAAAAGAAGGTCAAGGGTCCTGGAGAAAAAAATCAAATCGGTACGGGGGGGGAAGAGGAAAAAAAGCGGGGAGGAAGGGGAAGGAGAGAAAAGCGTAGGCCTCGTTACGAGGTGGGGAGGGGCTTCACCAAAGGGCAAGGCGGAATGAAAAAAAGGGGGAACTCGGAAAGTTGGAATAACGGGAAACGCAAAAGACATAAGCGGCGACTTGTAACGCCGAGGAAGATACTTTCATAGAAGCGAACGCACTTGCATTCCGTATCTGGAGTGTAAAGGGGGAATGAAACCGGGAGAAAAAGGCATCATACAAGAAAGTGGGTAAAGGGGATCAGAAGGCGCAAGTTGTGGGCGAAAAGTAAGGTGGGGAAAAAGGCCGCTTACGATCAATGGGCGTTCTACACACCATCAGTCATGCAAAAAAAGGGAGAGAAGAGTACAAGGTCGGAAATGTGGGGGCTAATCTGTTCGGCTGGAGGGAGGCAAGGGGGAAAAGGGAGGTGGACGTCGGAAAAAGAAGATTTGATATTCGGATCGGAACTCCTGCGATAAGGGGAGAGGGGGGGGCAAGAAGAAGGGAGGGGATTGTCCAAGCTCGCGGAAGGGGGATAACGGGAGGGAATGCGGATGTGCCTTAGATTCAGAGGGGGGGAGAGAAAGAGGGGCCGTAGGGGGCGGAGGCGGGACATCAGCGGGCGGAAGGCTGGAGAACTCGTCAAAAGCTGGCTGGGATAGAGTTTTTGAAAAACCACATGTCTCTGAGACGGGAAAATTTTAGAATAAAAAAGTAAAACAGGGAAAAGGCCAATAAGCGCAACTCTATTCCAAGAAAGATGCATGAAGAAGAAAGAAAACGGAAAACTTACTAACCTTAATGCAGCGATGTAGGGAGGAGGAGGAGGGGTACTAGACGTGGAAAAGAACTTTACTGATTAAGAAGATATGGTAACGCAGCGCGCGGGTCGAAAAGGCAAAAAAAAAACGCCCGAGCAAGAATCCGACCGAATCGCCTCGGCGGTTCGGAAGGGGATCAGATTGTTTGGAGAAAGGAAGGATGAGAGGAATGCGAAAGGATCTGCGCGGGGGCAACACATGAGGCGGGAGTAGGAACAGAAATAAACTTCAAAGCAAATGGGGAAAAGGAACTCTACCGAGAAAAGAATGTCACGTGGGTCGCCACCGGTTTCAAGGGAGGAGAACCGAGGAAGGGCTAAATGTCAGGATCTCGAAGGGAACCTATGCTTCCGAAAACGCAAACGCGCTGTGAACAAAGGGGGAAACAAAAGAAACCGGAGGGCGAAGGACCTGTTCGATGGAGACTGTAATTAAGCTGAGATCAGAAAAAGGAGGGGGGGAACGCAACGGTGAGGGAAAATGTAAACTGAGTATTCTGGCCGGCGGAGGTCTGCGATCTCTCAAATGAGGCGCATGGGAAGGGTTACAAAAGAGAAAGGGGTATGCAGCGGTGCGCGGTGACGGAGGAGAAGAATTTTTAAAAGGAAAAAGAAATTTCGGAGAGGCGGATGTTAGGGTGCAGGGGATCTCATAATAGAAGGAGAATTCTTCTTTCCAGAAGAGGAGGAAAAAGATAGCGGGAGAAAAATAGAATAGCAAAAACTGTCTGAAGATATCGGTTTCTTTGGTCCGGGATGAGAACGTAGATTCAGAGGACAGATGAAGGGGGCTGACGGGGATTCCTTTCTGGAGTGAGAAAGTGAGAGGGAAAATACACACAAAAAAAAATCGATTGTACAGATAAGAGCAGTCGCGGAGGGAATGTAAAAAGGACTGAAATTCAGAAAGTGTGGGGCGGAATAGAAGGTCGACCTTCGGGTTATGGGATAGAAATGCCTTGAGAAAGTACCAGAGGGACATGAGAAGTAAGGTCTTGCCGTACGTCAACGTCGCCAAGGAAGGCAGGAAACTGGAGTAGAGTCAATATCAACGAGCCAAATAGCATTCTGCGTCTGAGCTTCAGGCTAGGGAAACTAGATCTATCAAAACTCGACACAAAAAGCAGACGTTGGCAAATACGACGGGAAGGCAAAACCCGCAGACGAACAGCAGGGTTTTTGCGTATGGGGGGTGGCATCACAAGGGTGGGGAGGTCTGCGGCCGATGTCGGTCAATGGAAACAACACACAAACACACCAAAACCACCAAAAAAACCCCCAATAAAAAAGAAAAAACACACAAAAAAAAAAAAAAACCACCCCCCTTTGAGCAGAGCAGCGAGTTGGGGGGGAAAAAAAGATCAAAGTCCAAAAGAGAATGATAAACAGGCGGGTCCTCAATTCCGAGAAAGGTAAGGGGGAGCACGGTCGCAACTACGTATCTAAGAGCAGAGGCGGGGGAAAATGAGCCGCGCCTTCAGAAGAAAAACGGAGAGCATAATTACTCACAGGGGCCTGGTGATAGAAAAGCACGGGGAAGTCAGGAAAGAAACCGGGATAAGGGGGCCGAAACATTGGCTCTAGATAGAAGTGGGGAAGATTATTAAACGACCTGGCAGGATAAGCGGAAGTCTCAAGAAGGGCAAAAAGGGAAGGTAGAGGGAAGTGATTGGGAATGAAATAGGGTCTGAAAGAGTCGAACGGATCCCTGCGAAGGATAGAAAGAGGAGTGAAGAAGTGCAATAAGAGGGGAAAAGAAACGCCTTCATTTATGGATAAGGGGGCCGGCACCCGGAGGGTGGTAAGCCCCTCCTCCTTAGAAGTATCAAGGTGGAGGAGGGATAACAACTTCTACCAGGACCAGTATTGTGGAGCTTTTTGGTTACCAGGGGAAAAAAAAAAAAGGTTGATGGAGGGGGGGGAGGGTTAATAGGATCTGGCCTCGAACTAAAAGGGAAGGGGGGGGTGGGAAAACTGCAAAACACAGCGTAGTTGGAAGGAGGCGCGGTTGATTTAAGAACTCCTTCTGTGAAGCTCAAGAAAAGGACGCTAAAGACAGAGGAAATTT
>Ga0179593_1511361_pt1 | contig 22325 bp, 23 predicted proteins | sample CZODoug2_1_08_16_FD_185931 | JGI IMG/M metagenome (GOLD analysis project Ga0179593, IMG submission 185931) | Vadose zone soil fungal communities from Angelo Coast Range Reserve, California, USA - CZODoug2_1_08_16fungal (PacBio error correction) | ecosystem: Environmental > Terrestrial > Soil >...
AAATTCCGACGCCGAAGAAAAAAGAAATATTCAGAGGGCATCACTGCGCGAGGAGAGCCAACTTTGAGTAGGGGCGGGTTGCAAAACGGATGCGAGGATAAAAAAGGCCCGACGAGATGGGTTCACCATCGTCATCGCGGGAAAAAATAAAAGTGGGATGGTTCGTTAACGGGAGGGAACCACTCACGCCAGACAGAGGGAGACCAAATGGAAATAAAGAAGAAGAAAAAACTAGCTGGAAGAAAAAAATTACGGTACCCTTGAAACCGGGAAACCGGGAATGTCTCGGCCTAAAAGACGACAAGTGACAACAAAGGGACGGCCCGTGCACATCTTACACGGGAGGTAAGGGTCATTCCTTTGAAAAAGGGGCTGAAGCCGGGGGGTCATGGACGAGTCTCACGAAAGAGAGCAGCTCTTGACCCAAAGTTGTGGCCGCGCGATTAGTTAAGCCCGAGGCGATGACGACAAAAAGGACCGGGAACTCCAAGGTGCTTCCCAAAACAACCAACCCATCCACCCCCCCCCCTTCCCCAGACTCAACTTTCCCTTAAAAGTTTATAGTCCATCATCTCGGTACACAATTCTTCAAATAGCTGGCATTCAGAAAACTAAGGAGAACGAAATCCAAACACATCGTGGGGAGGAGGAAAAATCAGACCATCGGTTCTGAAAAAGACCACCTGCGACGCGCCCGGGCTGCACTTCTTACTTTCGGACGAAAGGGGTGACAGCGGCAGACAAAGGAACAAATCACCCTCGAAGGGGGAACTTGAGCATGAAGGAAAGGAGTCTCCTGAACGGCTCCTCAGCAAAGCTAAAGAAACCGGGAGAAACAAGGGCAAGGAGACAGAGACAATGTGCACCCTCAGGCAACTGACTCTGATGGGGGGGACAACGGGTGGGGGGGGGGGGGGGGGGGGGGGTACCATGAGGTCTCCCCTCTATCCCTTTGGGGCGGAGTTGGAGGGGGATTGGCAACATAAATACGGGAGTAGGGTACAACACTTTATCTAAAGAGCGAGGGACCGGAGGACCGCGGCCACTCTATCGAATCTTACCTCTTTATAGATATGCAGAAAAACGGAGGAAACCTGTCTATGGGGGAAACTCAAGAAAGCAAAGAAGTGGATCATGGAAAGACAGAACATCCGGGGTACGGAGGTGGATAGCCTCGACCAGGGGTCAAATCTCTTCTATTGGGGGGAAAGGGGGTCCGTCAAATGAAAGAACTGAAGGGACTAGAGCCTCAAGGTCAACGTCAAGGGAGGAGAGCTACAACTGATGGAAGGCTGCCGAAACCAAATCTCACCGGGAGAACAAAGGATGGGGGGAAACGACCGAAAAGTTCTTACTCAACGCCGCAAGGTCGCGTCCGCATACATGCCGCTGAATCATAGAGAGGGACAAATCACGTGGCCGGAGCGTCCTAAGTGGAGAGGGAGGGGTGGCTGGAATCCGTCATAAAACTACGTGAAGCAACTCGGTCATTCCCATGGCTTGAGGGAAACCACCTGTGCTCGGGCGGAATAAAGTCCATAAACGGGTCTAATGGCATCAGGGAAATACACTCGGAGAAGCGGAAAAACGCAGGCGGGGGTGGCACGTGGATTACTGGCACTCCTACATCACCCGGAGAGGGGAGGGGACGACCGGGGGAGATTTTCAGAAAAGAGAGGGCCGAAAACCCACCAAGGAAACTAAACAGACAGACCTGTGAGGAAAAACTACGTCGCCAACGGACCCGTCACCTTGCTTGAAGGGAAAAGCGGGAATTGCGGAAACACTTATCCTCACAAAGACGAAGAAGGGGAAATGGACCTGGTAAATCTGGGGGGAAACCGTTAAAGTCGGTGAGAAGGGCGTGTACGGCAACGTTCGAGAACAGGGGTCAGATCCACCAGGCAAAGGGTTATGCAGTGGAAAAAACCCTGGTCCCTACCTTCAAAGTGTAGCAAAAAGAGGAAGGGTGAACAGGACAGAAAGGGGCCGGGACTCTCGAAAAAAACCACCGAAAGGAGGGACAATACGGCAGAACTTTTGACGCAAAAACAACCGTGACCAAGAACGGACGAGGGAAAGGGAAAGGGAACGACAACGGGGGGGGGGGGGGAAAGGGGGTGGGGGGGGGTGGGTCCACTTTTGGTGACTGACGGGGGGGCTGGGTGTGGGCCCGTTTTATATGCACTTGGCCGCGGCCCAGGGGTTAGACTAAAGGGGGGTTCCTGAAAACGGAAAAACATGGGGGCCAAACAGCACTCGGAAGGAAAGGTCACGAGGAACGGCGAGCGAAACCCGGAAAGCAGGGGCGATGAACCACACCGGGCCAGGCAACTAGCAAGACCCTCAAAAAACCTCAGGGCAAGCAGCTGCAAGTGGACACTAAACTAGCGACTCCAACCCACACCATGATCATTATTGGGGAAAAAGAGGATAGGAAAGGGAACTGGGGCCGAAGGGCGCCCATCGGGGGGCCTAGGAAAATGCAGAGAGGGGGATCCGCCGGCGGCGGGCCTGGCGGGGTGTGGATCGCCGTGGACCTTGAAAAGAGTGCCAGAGGCGCATAAATATGGACTATCCAAAAGGGACCCTGGAATACAAAAGCTCCCATCAGCGACAAAGCCAACCGCAACAGAGACTCATCGCGTCCAGAAAATCTCATTTAACCCGGATTAACGAGAGCGGGATTGGCTGAACACAACGTTCGCCCTAGAGTGAAAAAGGAAGGGAGGTGCTGAAGATTACCTTATACTGCCCGGAAGCCCTGGCACACCAGGCTAGTGTATAAAAATCGGACAGGGACACATCCGGGGGAAGCTCCCTTGTGGGGGGGAGGGGGGAACGCCCATGGGAAAGAAATACGAGACGAGTGATACGAAACAAAGAACCTAACCTGACGTCTTATGAAAGGAAAAGCACAGGGGGCAAATTCAGTGTCCATTTCAGGGGCTCGGAAGAGAGACTATAAAAAGAAAGGTCGCCGAAGGCGTGCAAGCCAAAACGGGGACCAGACGGACCTTGGGCGAAGTTGGTGAAGACAGGGTCTGCGCCATTCACAGGAACCAGGGTGCCTTCCAGCTTCCGCAGAAAAGGGACAAGAACAAAAAGGAGTCTTCCCAGAAAGAGAGGCAGGGACGTAGGAGTTAAGGAACGGAACGGCCACCACAACTCATGCCGTTCCTCGAGGAAGACAGGTGCACGAGAGGAGAGTCGGGAGGACACTACACTGTCTTCTGCCCCGTCAAAGGCACCCGCAGGGGAAGCAACATGGACCGGAAGGGAAACGAGGGATAGGAGGCCAAAATGAAAACACCGCGCAAACTGGTCGAAGGCAGCAATCTGGCACTGGGGTCTAAAAGCAGAAAGGAGAGGGGAAAGGAGACGGCGTACGCCGAGCGAGGGAGAAGAAGACCTTTAGGCATTCTTCAAAATAAGGTAGCGGTCTCGATGAACGTCAGAGGATGGGGAACCACAATCATGAGGATGTAGCAAACCGTACCTCTTCAGGAGGCTACAAGGGAAAGGTCTAGCTGAAATTCCCGGGGGGGACCTCAGACGAGAAGTGCGAAAAAAAGGGGCGAGACGAAAAGGATAACTAAAGAGGCGGGAGGGCAAAACACTGAGGGGGCTGAATTAGTTTTTCTGTGAAGGACATAGACCATCGTGAAGCAACCGTCATGATTCAATACATATGTAGTTACCATACGAGAGGAAGGGACCGGGTCAGACGGCCTGCTGAGAGGGGAGAATGACCAGGGGGGGGGACGAACTACCCGTATGTCTTTTAGAAGCACGTACAAGAAAACGCAAATCGGGAGAAAATGTGCAGAAGGTTATGCTGAAAGAGGCCACGAGTCAGCGAAACGCGCAGGGTTCAAAATGTCCAGAGAGAAGAGCTTGAAACACCAATAGCGTTGAGGAGGGAAGAAGGGAACGACGCTGCCGGGAGATAAAAAAATGAAAAACAGGAAACTGATGGGGTGGAAGTCGCTTCGCGGAAGAACGAAAATCTCAACAGGACAGACTTTAATCTCAGCAGGCGCGGGCGCAGCGTGGCTCAACCAGAAAAAGGGGGGGCGTGACAATAAGGCCTCCTCCCGCACCGTGGGGGGGCAAAAAACGGGCCGGGCGATCTCGGTTACTCTCGTCTGGAATGACGAAAGCGGCCGCCTAAGAGTGGAAACAGAGGAAAAGCCCTTGAGCAGGAAGCTAACTCCTGTAAGGTCAAATACCTCGCCTCGGGAAAAACAGAAGACACATAATCGGTCCAGCGCGGCAAATCGGGAAAAGGGGAAAAGAATCAACTGCCTAAGGAGAAGAAACATCCAAACCAGGCCTGTACAAGGAAATCTCGCCGTGCAGAGGTACGTGCGCCATCTTGTTGTTCCAGAAAAAGGTGGGGACTCGGAGCAACGAGACATTCCAAGGGGATCCCCTTCAAAAGGGAATCGCAAGTCAAGGGGGACCGGGGAAGGCAAAAAATCGAATTGAAAACAGTAGAAGAGAGGGATGATGACATCCGAAGGCCGCTTATCCTAAACACAAACCAAAAAATTCATAACAAAGGAGGAAAAGAGGGGGAAAAAAGAGTCCGCGGCAGAAGAAAAATCGGCAGGCCAGCACCGGCTCAACGAAGGCATACCACTCAAGAAGTTCCATCATATCTTTGCGGTGCGGATGTCGGACGCGAAAAACAGAATGAAGATGAAGAAAGGACATCCGCAACGACCAGGATCTGCTCTTTCCCACTTGAGAGTTTAAACAGAAAGTTGGAAGGGGCATGGGAAGAGGTTCGAGTACTCTCCCGAAGAAGAAGGGGGGGGGAAAAAGTCAGAAGGGAACACGACAAGGGGGGTTGGGGACGTTAGGCGAGCCCGCCGATGTCCTCAAAAGAGAGCAATGAAAAGTTCAAAAAACGACCGCATGACTCCAAAGAAAAAGGATTCGAAACACCGAAAAAAGTGACAAGGGGGAAGGTCAGACGCTACGACCACACACGGGGGAGAACACCCGGGCAACAGAGGCGGAAAGCTTCGGTAAGGGAGGCACGGGTAAGAGTGGCCGGCAGGCGTATTTCGTCAGGGACTAGAAAAAAAAAAGGACGATGCCGAAGCACGCTAGGTGGGGCCGGCCGCGAATGTTCATCGAGAGAGACCCGGGGGACCGGAATCCCAGGTGACGGGACCATCCAGTTCTTCTTCATCAGAGAGGGGGACAAACAAAAAAGGAGAGTAAGCCACGATCGTACAGTGCTCACCAACGCCATCGTGCGGGGGAAAGGAGTAAGGTCACGCCATCTACTGGCCAATCGTCGAAAGAGAGGCGAGGGCAATTTGAGTAACTTAGGGAAAAGGGGAATCGGAATCCGGCGAAGCCGATTCAGTTCCAGGAGGAAGTGGCCGTGACATGGATGACGGCGCGTTCCGTGCCGTCTCCGACAAGCAAAAAAAGGAAATACCAAGGGACAAGTCTCCTTTCATATTCACTTAGAGCAGACAAAAAGAGGGACCCGCGAGGAATGAAGAGGGGAAAGGGAAAGGGCTTGCCCTCGCAAACTCGTAGCCCATGGAAGAGGGAAGGGGATAGGTCACAGAAATGACGGGTAGTCAAGGAGGACAAAGAAGGTTTGAATGTCTCTACTCAGGGGCAGGAAAAAGGACGTTCCCCGAAGGAGAGGAGAAGAATATTAAAAGTAAAGAGAAACAAGGCAGATGAACGAGAGACAGAGACTACATACCAGCAAAACTCAGCAGTTAGCCCATAACACCGGGGGTAAAACGTAGAGCCCATAGAAAACTCTAAAAAGTCAGTTGGGGGGGAAAACGTAAAGGAAAAATGGCGCGAAGCGGAAAGGGCCGATACATCCTCACGGCTGGGCTGTCAGAAAGAAAGGATTGGGGGAAGTGGATCATAATCGAACAAAACGCTACCGAGAAACATGGTTATACCTCATTCATCGGTAGGCCAACGCGAATCCGCCGTCGTAGGGCCTAAGTAGCACGAAACTCTCTCGACGAACGTGGGCCGGTACTTTAACTTGGCGCGAGATAGCCCCAGAGCTGCTTTTTTAAAAAAGGTTGGTAGCGAGATTTAATCCATTCCCTCTGAATGAATAATCAATTCCTTAACTTCGAGCGCCTTCTCTGGCGAACACGTGCCCTTGTTGGGTGCCACTCTGCCAATGAACCTATCTCTCGCCGCGTCAAGATCGAGGGGAATTCGACAATAAATCGGAGAGAAAAATAACTGGCGGTTTGGGTTTCACTGTCATTAGTTGACGCAGCAACTGCCAGAGTACCGTGTTCCACTGGAAGGGTCGGGATGGAGTGTTACGGTGGACCCCTCCAGTAGCGGTTAGATACTGGTTAAGGGACGGATTCAGAGACATAAAAAAGAAGAGGAAGGTCGTCCGGGGGGCATCTCTTGCGAGGACGTGGGGGTATGACTGTCAATCAAGACGATGCAGACGGGGCAACGTTTAGGGCACTGGTTCCTGGGCGTCGAAGATCCTCCAAAAAAAAAATGTGGCGTTCAGCTCATAACGTGTAAGGCCAATAAGCGCCCTTCCCGAGAGTTAAGAAGGCGGATTTCTTAGTCACGGAGTATCTCTAGAACGATCCGGGGTAGCCGGACGAGCCAGTGATGCCCTTTGGGGGAGCCGTGAAGGGGAGTATGGGCAGGGGGGTAAGTGCGAATGAAAGCTCCATGGCCACCTCTATCTCCCGGTAAATGCCAAGCTGGCCACGACATTGGTCAGCAGGTAGGAATAACCATCTGTCTGCGGCAGCCCTTGGCAGGTAGACCCATGAAATAATCACCGCAGAGGATGAGCATCTGTCAGGCTCCCGGTTGTGTAGCCCGCGGAGGGGGGTCCCGACCTCAAACCAGGCCTGTGGGTTGAAAACCCTCGGGGACCAGACGATCGCAGATCTTTGAGAAGGGGGGACTAAATACAGGTGAGAAGGAAGACTCTCGGAAAACTCCAGTACGGTGATCAAACAGGCGAAAAGCCCCAAAAGGGAAGGGGGGAAACAACAATACCGGTTGCGCTCGGCACGCGAGGATTCCAAGTTCGGCCGGCCCAAGTTCGACGAAGGCGCCCTCGTTCAATGGGAAAAAAGGGAGGGCTGGAACGACCGAGGAAAAAAATGCCCGCCAGGAGAAAAAAGAGAGAAAAAAAAAGCCAGCAGCCCGACGGCGGCTACGGCTTGCCGCAACACCGCAAGTGGGCAGAAGGAGGCCGTTCTAAACTTGTCATAAGAGACAACAACACAACGGGAAGAAATATAGACAAAAAGAAAAAGGCGGGACTGGGGAAGAAAAAAAAACGTCAAATGGAAGGGGGGATAAACCTAAAGGATAAGGAAAAGGGACAACCAGCTCGCCGCCCACGGGACAACCGGACGACGAGGGGAGGGCTAAAACCTTTAAACTTTTTAATAACGACGCAACGTCTCGGAGGCCTGCAAAAGCAACGACGGCAGAAGAGAAGGGGCCCAAGGAGAAGTTCAAACGTTATGTCTTCAGGAGTGTAGGGGCGTCACAATTCACAGAGGAAGGTGGACGGATCTGACCTGAGAACGGAGAGTTAATGGATGGCCGCCAAAAAGAGGGCGCGACAGCTCAGGAAATCTGGGGGAAAAAAAACATCCGAAGACTCCAGTCAAGAGGGGAAAGAACGCGGGGTAAAGCGCGTCGCCATAAGCATGCCTAGGAAGGGGTTAGGGGGAAAAAAAGGAAAGAGGACAGGTCGCAGGGAAAAATTCTAGGAAGGGGGCGAAGCAGATGTTAAAAACTAAACCATGCACCGAGGGCATCACTGGAATCTGCCGGCGTTCTACGTACGTGAAACCGGTCTGCAGACCCGGAAAGTGCAAATTGGCTCGAAGGAAAAGCGCGGCCGCAGAAAGCCGACCAGAATCCCATCCCTATGAAAACTATGGAAGGAAAAAAGGAAGCGCAGGGCCTCGTAATTCGAAAAGAGTTGAATCAGCGCCCGTCAGGTCGGGATGAAAGAAAAAGGCAATGGAGAAACCGAGAAAAAGGTAAGCCGTAAAAAAGAGACAGGGGCATAGTAAGGCGGGGTAAAAGAAGAAGCAAACCAACGTGCGAGTCTCTCAAATTTTCTGGAAAAGGCAAGGGGCGAAGGGAAGCGGCCGAATCGGATCCCAAAAAGGTTAGGAGAAGAAGGGCGAGACGGGTTGGAGCGGATCCCCGCCAGTGCGCGGTCTAGGGAGTGTTATGGATCATAAGGCTTATTCCTCACCCGCAAAACAAGAGGCATCAAAGAAATGGATCGATGAAATGGGAAAAAGTGGCCCAACGCGACGAGCGTTGCTAAGGGCGGGCAAATTAAGGGTGCGCCTCCTGAACCATATTACATGTGCATTCGCTTTCGGGGGCTGAAGTAGGATGACCCTAACAGAGGAACTCAGGTGTGCCCTGCATACATAGGAGGTAGAGAGGAAAAAGTGAAAGGGGGGGATCCGCCAAGCGTCGATATAATACCAAGTGGAGGTTGCACGACCCCGGAACATATTACAATCTCCTGCATCGGGAAGACTAGAAAGGAAGGACGGAGGCCCTCGGGAGGAAGAGCAGGAAAGAAATGGGAAGGAGACCGACTTAATGATTCCCACTTCATGGTAGGGGGAAGGGACGGAAGGAAGGCACGGCGCCTTCATTCTCCAAAGCAGGAAAATATGAATGTTCGCAAAGCAAGATCGTAAGAAGGTCAACACGTGGACGCCCTAAAGCGGCAAGGGTGGTTCGAAACTCAGAGGCCCTACGGAAGCATCCCCTAGTGACTTTCTTGAGAAGACTCGCATGAAGGGAAGGGAGAAAACAGAAGGAAGGATGTGAAACAGATTATGGAGCCAAATTTCATGCAACTCAGCAGGACCCCGGTAGGAACGGTGACAGTCCTTCTGTCTAGCGAAACTCAGAGGAGGGATACCAAAAGCAAGGGAAGACTTCTATCACTGACGTGCCCATGGGGAGATAGGAGGAATCAGGAAAGAATACTTAAAGAATTACCCATTGCAGACCCTTTAAAACGACGATCTCGAGAGTAGGTCACTGATCCGTGGGGGAAGCCCTGTCTTAGGAAGAAAATATAGTCCCGGGTGCTGAGGGTTTCCTCATGAAAAGAAAGGGGAGAAAGCGGCGCAAAAAACGGGGGATGAAGATGCGTCGGCAGTGAACGGGTCAGGAGTGAAATTCTGGTGAGGGGCGAAAAGCTATACCTAAACCCAAAGAAAGCGTAAAAACTGGGTTGGAGAAAACAGCAACGATTTGGGGAAAAAAAAGAGAGGGGCTCCAGAGAGGAACGCAAGGACGGGAAAAGCCGCGCAACCACAAATGGGGCTCTCCTACAAGGCTCAGTTTCTGAAAGAAAATATCCTGACGTTGCGGATGGAGTCGTCGACGGTAGATGAAATGAAAAAGAAAATAGACGCAGAAAAAAAAGACTCATACACTGCGCGGGTCGGGAAGGCGCCATATGGGGAAGACTTGCTGTAAGGAGTATCGCACGTCCCTACGAGGCAGATTAAAAAAACGCGGGGGATTTGGGTCGTTGCACCTGCCGAGGGACTAAATCCAGACCTCTGGAGAAAGAAAAAATTCCGCAAAGAAAAAAACCAAATCTTCTCCCCAGAAAGGGAGAAACAGTTGGAAGGTAAAGGGAAAAACGAGGTACCCGAATTACTCACTTGAATCTGTACTATGGAGAACCCACACATCGATTCTGTACCGTGGAAGAAAGGTAGAGTGCAAAAAAGACCTGAGGCATTCTAATAGTCAAAAAAAAGGTTCGACCGACCCGCGCGGAACGCTCGGTGGGAAGGAAGCGAATGAAGGGTTCAATCCCGAGTCGATGACGGCTCGTTGATCCCCTTGTCCCAGCAAGGCGCACCTCAATGGGCTCAAAAAGATCTCCGGGGGCAAATCTGGAAGGGACCGATCCAGGATAAATAGGAAAACGGCGCCAAAAAAAACCGAGGGGAGGGGGGCCACACCCGTAGGGGGAGCAGTGGCTGAGGCGACCACCGCTGAGGCGCGAAAGGAAAAGAAAACTGAAAGGGATTGAAGGGAGAAGGACGGCTCAATCTAAGCCGATTTCAAAATCATGTGCCTGCACCGGGGGCCGTGAGATCAACTCGGGACGCAAAAGGCAAAGAGACTCGAAAAACGCTCAAAAGAAGAATCAGCCGGCATCATGACGGAGTCAGGAATAGGAAAACAGAGAGGAAACTGGGGAACGAAGGAAGAGGAACCGTCCCGGAGCGCACATCGCCGTTTGGCGTAAGGTAAAACTGGCACAGACAATCCGGGAGGGTAACCATCATTTCTAACCCGCCGATGCGTATGACGAAGTCCGCTCAATCCAAGAAATGTTAATGATAAAAAAACGGAGGAAGGGGCCAGATAGGGTACCGCAAGAAAAACAAGCAAAGAAAGTAATGGACTTCGAAGCCAGGAACGCGGAAAGCCTGTTACGGTGCAGGACGCACCCTCGGATAGGGGGGGTCAAAGGGGTGGACGTCCATGAGGACGGTGCGTAGAGGAAGGAAATATCAACCCGAAAGAGCGGGAGAATGAATATGAAGGAATGGCTCCCGCACTACGCCACTACCGAAGCTGGGGGGAGAAACCTTCAAAACACCTCTCCCTCAGAAGTCGCAGAAAAAAAGGCGGCCTAGAAGAGATCTCAGAAAAAACGTGTCCGGAATAAAAAAGGATGGAGCACAAGGCAATAAGGCGCGTGACTTTGCAAGAATATCAAAAGGTCTACGGAATCAAAGCGGTCGCGCCGACCGTGTTCTCGGTCAAGAAGGACACGGGGAAATACGCGGAAGAAGTCTCACACTACTATACTCGAGTAGGAAGAAGCGTCCAAAAGAGGGGTGGACGTGCGTATCAACTAGGATCGGGGGATTGGAAGGGGTACGCAGATTTTGTCGCTGGGCGCGGAACTTAACCCCTCCACTTGAAAGGTAAGAAAAAACGGCGAAAAAAAAAAAAAGTAGAACACTTGAAAGGGAACCGGCTGGACCACGAAGAACAAAAGGAAGGTGTGCAACAGCGGGCACGCAACCGAAAAAAAAGCAAACCTGGGAAGAGAGGGAAAACTGGCCCGTTCACCAAAACTTTATCAGTCTTGTAGGGAGATTAAGAGAAAACAGTCCAGTAAGAAAAATCCCGGAGGTGCTCGCTGGGGAAAAAGAGGGGACCGGACTGATTGTTTGGCAGCAACAAAGTCAGATAGATGGCCTCAGGAAAATGCAGCTCCGCCCACGCCATTTGCTCAATACTCTGGCGAAAGGGGGTGGGAAAAGACAGAAAAACGACACTAAAAGAAAGGAAGGGCCTCGACGGAAAAGGATGTGAGAAAGGTTCGTGCGGGAACCTGGGTCTACAGGCTCTCCCGGATCATAAAAACATGTGGGCAGCTGAAAAAATTTGCCAGAGGCAAGAGGAAAAAAAAAAGAAAAAGAAAGAGAAGGCTATTCACCCGCCAGGCTCAAAATACGTCGAAAGCCGCGGCAAACACGGAAGGCAAGCCGGAAGGGAAGGGGAAGAAAGGTCAAGAAAACAGAAAACAACACGGTAGTATGATGACAAGAGATAAGTCACTGCCATCCAACCAAGGCGGTGGCGGCCAATCGGCGCCTTTCTTTGTTTGGGGGGACTACCTGGCGAAAAAAAGCTCAGGTTCCAGATGAGACTGGCCCCGGACCCTGCAGGGCGCCAAAGTCTGGAAGAGGGGAATCCCGTGTCCTGCTCCAAATCGAAGACACATGGACGGCAGAACATATATCCGTTCCGGAAGGAGGAAAGGTGCAAAAAAAAATACGTGCTCAGGTCGTATTTGAGGCTTCACAAGAGGAGAAAAAAAACCCGGACTGGAGGGGAGAGAGAGGAGAACCAGATCGCCAAAAAGGGGGTGCGCCACTCACCCATCTCCTCGGTTCCAGCCGAAGGCCTGAGGAACGCTCGGAAAAGTCCTCTAACAGGAGGGGTCGAAAGAAGAAAGGGGGGACAGGAGGAGGGGGGACCGGAGCACAGTGGCCGAAAAAAAACCCATGTAAAAAGAGAGGAGAGAGGCCGGAGTTTGGGAACTTGTGTAGAACCGGCGAGGGGCGGAACACTTTACAGAGACAGGCGCAGAAAGGGAGGGGAAGAAACAGGTCTGCTTAAAGGTGCAAAGGGCTGGACACAAAAAAAAAGACTCCGCCACCTCAATTAAACCAGCCCGAAACGGGAGGCGTCAAAAGAAAGAAGACGAAGCAGGGGAACTGAAGTATGAAAACACTAAAAAAAACAGGCCTTTTAAAAAATTAGAAGTCCTTCAAAAGGGACAACTTTCACTGAGGGAAAAGCAAAGTCGCCGGAAATAAAGGGGAAAGACCAGGTACTGGCCAGATAAATCTTATGGAAACCCGGCCTCGCCTAAGAGCATCGCGATCAGACCTCCTGTTACGACGTGCCCGGACTAATGCACGAGCAGAGAGCAAAGGATCTGGGGCTGTGCGGAAAAAGGCGATGGAAGAAAAAAGGGGGTGCCGGCTCCAAACAAGAGAGCGTAGAGGAGTGGCAGTCAGGATGAAATCAAAAGTGTTCCCGCAAAAGCCCGGCGGGTGGCTCGAAAAAATGACGTGACCCTTGGGTCCTCAATCGAGAGGGTCGAACAGGGGAGAAGCACGTACCGGAGTCAGGATGTTGTAGGGCATTCATGCGTGGTCAAGGTATGCTTCACTGACAAAAGTCCTCGTCCGCCGAGGGGAACCGGAAGGGAAATTAGAGTGTAATAAGGAGGATACAGAGCAAGGGGGGGAAAAGGTCAAACATCCGGAAGAAAAGAGGAACAACCTGGGTTGTAAGACCCACCGGTCTGTGAAAAGACAACAATCGGCGAAGAGGAAGGGAATGCCGAAGGGAAGGGATCCGGGCGCTCAAGAGTTCCTTCAGCTACGATAAACGGGCTGACCGAGTTTCCTTGAGCTTGACGGAAAAAAGAAAAGGGACGGCTACGCTGACGGCATCATGCCAAACAGGAAAGGGGAAAGTGGGGAAAAAAGTCGCCTGGAGCCTTGACTACATAAAGACGTGAAAAAACCGTCGCGTCGCAAAGTGGGAGACCTCATCCAAAGATTGCAGCGTCAAAAAAAAAGAAAAGAAAAGCGGGAACGGGAGGGAAGGTAATCTGGCTGTCTGACGAGAGGGCAGCTTGCCGCTTCACGATATGGGAAAACCGAAAATGCAGTCACGAGACTTTACAAAGGGGGGGATTCGTAGCAAGGTCAAGCATCTTCATAAAGCGAATTCCGGCCCAACGAGGCGGGGTCTCGTCTATAAGGGCGCAAAAGGAGATCGCCGGCAAGACCGCGGAGGAAAATCGAAAAGGAGGACAAATGGTAAACAAAAGACGCATCTCAGGCCAGGATGTGCACGTTGGCTCAAAAAAAATGGGGGTCGTCGACCGTACCCGGAAGGGGTCCGAAAAGGGAAAAGTCGTGAGACGGGGGAGGCCGAGGCGGGTCGCACAGGAAAAAGTAATCCAGGTCTGTGAGGACAGCGGGGCCGTAGAAACGCCAAATCACCACCGCGGTGGGTCGCAAAGAAAAACAAACTTTACCGGGAAGGGAGAGAAAGAACTAGCGGGGCAAAAGGCAAAAACACCACTGTCTCGCGACCAGGCGCAGTTCCCCCAATCAGAGAATGGGATGGCAGCGTCAAAAGGAAAAAAAAAAAAAACACCACCTGGAGAGTGAAAAGAGGAGAGGAAAAAAAAGAAAAGGGGCCCAGAGCTAGAGGGGAAAAGACACTTGCGCCTGGGGGGGTCGGACTATCCAGTGTTGTCGCGATGGACGCCGGCAATCCAGGGAGTTACTGAAAGGAAAGAACGAGATGTAAAAGCAGGGGCTAAAACTACCGGGAGGGGTGATGGGGGAGGAGGAGAGGAGAAGGCCGGTCAGAAAAGAAAGAAATGATTACCGTCCGGCACGAACAGAAAAAGGAGGATCCACCCACGAAATTGTAATAAAAAAAGGTAACAAATAAGGAGCCATCCCACCCTTGTCGAAAAAAGAAAAAGACCAGTGAAAGAGGGGGGGGGACGAGGAGCGACGGCAACACAAAGGAAAATTAAATGCCGGGGCTATAAATCACAAGGCAAGAGACCACGCTGAAACGCAAAAAAGACGGTATAAAAGATAAGAGGAAAGAAAACCCGGGACCACCCAGGGGTCAGACTAGCGTGGGACCTATCGAAAGACATGACTCATGTGGGGTCACAGGTCAGCTCCGATCCATGCCAAGAAAGGGACCGCGCCCCGCCCTGAACCGAAAGGTGGGTCACGTCGTCACGCACCTAGGGAGAGGGGAAAAAGCAGGCGACGAGAAGGGGTAGAAGTCAAAGGGGGGCTTGAGAGGTACAGACTCAAAAAAAAAGGGAAAAGCATCAACACATCAGTTCCTGTCCTTAAAAAGTGATCAGATACCGGGAACCGTCAAAAGTGCCCAAAAAAAAAGCAACACAGCCATAGGGGAAGCACAAGAAAGAAAGGGAAAGGACATTTGAGAGTTAAAAATTGCAGGACAATGTCGGCACCGCGCGGCACACGAACGTCAAAACGTCCTTTCCCAAAAAGATTCTAAACGAGGAGAGGGGGAAAAGGAAGGAGGTCACAAAACCAGGGGGGAATCTACAAAAATGTCAATGAATCCTCGCCGTGAAAAAACTGGGGGGGGGTAAAACCGCTCTGTCTCCGTAATAGAAAATCTTTAGAAAAGGGAACCGCGCACAAGGCACATGGACTCAGACCCAAAGAAAGAAAAGGAAAGGGGGACCCAAAAAAGAACTACTTGGGTAACCTGGGCTCACGGTTCCGGCGAGACACAGATGTGGTCGACACGCGAGTAGGGTGGGCCCCGGTCATAGAGATGAACCTGTAGAAAAAGCATATCACGTTCAAGGAGAAAATAAAAATGGGGAGAAAGAACTACGACCAGGAAAAGAAGCGAAAAGTTCGGGAACACTTTTCCGCTCACCCGCCAGAGGCGTCCGCATCCACTGCGCGAGGGGGGGGAAAAGAAGTGGGTTGGTGGGGGGGGGGGGTGGGAGTGGAATAAAGAAAACGGGTTCGGAGACAGGCCCAGACCGTCCCTGCTCCTCATCCAGTCAAAAGCAAAATCGGTCCATGCCCATTCTTACCAAACAAGTGGTTATCGGGTCAAGAAGACACGGAAAAAACGGTGGTCATAAAGAGTCAAAAAAAAGGGGTCGAAGAAAAAAAGAGCGGGAGGGGAACTACGAGGGTTCCAAACTTAAGGCGGGTGTGGACACGGTAAAAAAAACCCTCTATGGGGAACGCCCGGGGTCGCGGTTCCTGAGGCAACAGATGGGGAGACCTCCACTTGCAAAGGTTTACCGTAGGAAAAGGAGAAGGAAGGGGGAACCGGACGGGGGAAGGGTCTTCCCCTAAGAGGCCTGAATGAGGAAGACAGGGATCACCAACCAATATACTAGCATCGGGGAGCGAGGTCAAGACTCCAGTTCACCCAGACGCATGTATGTATGCTAACTACGCGGCACGAAAGAATAAAACAGGCCGGGGGAGGCAGATGGAAAACCTCTTTGTCCCTGAACTAACCAACAAGGGGGCTCCAGGAGGAATAGCACTCTAAAAATCCAAAGGGGGGGGGAACAAGAAATGGCAGACGTGAAAAATAAAAAAAACAGAACAAATAATGAAAAAAAGGGGAGGCAGAGGAGGCAAGAGGGAGGAAGAAGGTGAAGGCCCATTTCCGCTACGGCCGATCCAAAAAGGCCATGTGCCCAGCACGGCGTGGCCAGTTTAAAAAAAAAATCAGTCCGTCTCAGACAGGAAAGGCTATAACACAACAAAGAAGAAAGAAAGGGAGGAAAAAAAGTCACAGCCGGAGGGAATTGAAAAAAGGGACGATCTCTCACGACAACACCGTAAAAGAAAATATAGTCAAGGGGTCACTGTCCTCCTGAGGACCCTGCCGGTGTCGGGGGCAAACGATGAACGACGCGGCTGCGGTGTAAAGCGTACCTCTCCTTTACCTTGCACTCTACGCGAGAGGAAAAAAAGGCCACGAGCGCTGCATGGGGAGCCAAAAGAGGGAACTTAGAAACCGAACCGTATACACATGGACGACACGCGGACAAAGAGAATTTCGCAAAGAAATTAAAGAGGAGTCGGGTGTCAAAGCGGTTAGCCGATTTTGAACACAGGAAAGGGGGGCGAGAGGGGACAGAAAGAAAGGACCCAAATATTACTGGGTCAAGAGGAAACCCTGAGAGGTTGCGACTCGGAAATAATAGCATTTTTTTCACAAACCTCAAAGGAGGTCGGGAACCTCGCGGATGGGAGAGAAGGGGGGAAAAAAGATAAATGGCGGAGGAAAGGGGTGCTGGGAGTTGAGCGAAACAGGCTCCCGAGGCTAAAATCGGGTGGCGGAGCGGTGAAAAACAAGGAAGTCGCCCGCCGGAGTGGACCGCGGGTACCTCAGAACAGGGGAAAAAAAAGGTTTAATCAGGTGCATGGCCCAAAAAGTAGTGCGACGGGCCAAAACGCGTGCGCCCTCAACGGACCACGGAGGCAAAAAGAACGATCGAAGGACGAAGGAGGGGACCCAAAATGGAGAAAGGAAAAACGGAGGTGCACTCGTCTAACCGAAGAGCTTTATAAACACCTGGAGATCCAAACACACAAGCCCGGACTCATAATGGCACCGAGGGCTTGCCATAAAAGATATGGGAAAGAAAACAGACGTATTCCAGGATCTCACACGATCGGGACAAGGGAACAAGACGTCTCATCGGAAAAAGTTATAGGCCATAACGTCGGGAAAACCACGGCTTCAAGTGGACTTGGCCGGGTCACAATAGTCGCGTGTACGGAAGGAAATCATTCTTGTTGAAAAAAAAAAGGGAAAGCTATGGCAGATCGGGAAATCAGCTCGAAAAGGGAAATAAACCAGTTGACCCCACTAAAAAACGTGACGGGTCGAGAAGAAAGTAAACGGAAATAGTGCGTAGAGAAAAAGAGAAGGGAGGGGGTGAAGGGAGAGGAAACAGAAAGAGGGACCCTGCCGCCGCGAAAAAAGCAGTCAGTTACATATGGGAGAAATGAACGTTTACCACATCGGAAAGACAGAGAGGGGGAAGAGGGGACAAAAGGGTGGTTTTAGAAGGAACGGAGTCTGGGGTGGACAATCAGAACGGACAGGAATCCTCTGGATACGAAGGTCGAAGAAGAAATGTACGGTGGAATTCCATTGGGAGAAGCGACGGTGCCGGTCCTTCCAGTAAGGCCCGGGCTGAAAGGAAGGGAGTAGGAAGAGACGAGATTTCAGAAAAGAGAAAGACAAGGGGAAAGGGGAAAAAAAGGGGGGGAATAAGAGACGGGTTATCCGATGCCTTAAAAATCTGAAAAGAATTTAAACAAACCTTAGAAAAAAAGGGATGTAAAAGAACCGCAGAGAGGAAACTCCGCCGCCTCAAAAAAAGCAAAGGCAGGGGCGGGGACTACGGGATACAGGGAAGAAGGGAAAGGGGGAAAAAAAAAAAGGGAATGAGTGGGGACGCAGGCTGCACAAAACTGGCACGGGGGAGTACCGGTCCGCGTCCAATCGGCAAAAACGCGGCCGGGGCACACAAAAAGAGAGGGCAGGTCGCCATGAGAGCGCGAAGAAGAAAAAGGGCCGCAGCCCTCTCAAGGGAAAAAGGCCTGTAACGATCAATCTCCGTGAAAGGGCTAAATGTAAGAGACACAGGGTGCGGGAGCGAGATCCCTTGAAAAGGGGAATGACCGGGAAAAGGGGAAAGGACGTCGTGCTGACCTGTGTGATGAAAAATGCTTGAAAACGTTATGCGGAATTTAAAAGCAGAGAGTAGTCCAGGAAGTGAGACATAGGGAAAGAGAAAAAAATACACAAAACCACCTCGGTCTGGGGCGACCCTCTTATGGGTGAAAATCAGAAAGAGCAAGGAGCTCTTACTCAACGGGGAGAGAAGAGCACCAAAGACTCTCCGAAAAGGCGCAGGTCAGAACAGATCCTGGGAAGGTTGCGGGGGGGGGAAGGCCCGTAGAGAGAGAAAAAAAACAAGAAGGAAGGAGGGAGAATGATGAGACCGCCAGTCCGAAAGATGCTCGCAACACTGCTACGAAGAGCCGGCCGGCTGTAAGCCTGTTCTGGACGGAAAAAAGGACTCTCCCGGCAAGATAACAGAGGGAAAAACGGAGAAAAAAAAGGGATGGGGGGGGAGGGGGGAGAAAAGGTACACTCCAAAATGGAGACCGCTCCTCCGAAAACGGGACACTCACTGTGACAAAAACTACCCCGAACCGATGTCAAAAATGGGAGAGGACTCGAAACCGACGCCAATCCTGTATAGACAATGAACCATCTTGGCACGCTAGGCGTGTGGAGAAATGGTAAGATGCTGCCACGGCGGGTGATGGCGAGTCAAAAGCAGACCGTATAGCCAAAGCTGACCCGGGAATTCCAACCATGAGTCGGCCACGGTAGAAAGGGAGAAGAAAAGTCCCAGAAAGAGGGGAAGGGGGCAAAAAAGCAAATCGAGGTCCATATCCTCGTTTCCACAGAGCAGGCGCCCACAGACGACGATCTGTACGGCGCAAGGCATCCCGGAATGGAGGTCTAAGGAAGTCCGCAGAGGACCGGGAGAAAAAGAAGCCGGCTTCCTGGGAAAAAGGCTTGGACGATGTCAGAGAAAAAAAAAAGGGGGATTCCAAAGAAGGGAATAAAGGCGGAATGAAGGGAAAACAGACGCCCAACTAAAGAAAACCTCCGTTCAGCCCGTCCGAAACACAAGGAGGGGCACCACGAGAGGAAAGACCCGAGGGCAAAAAAAAGAGTATAGTGAGTAAAGAGGGGAGGAAAAAAGGAAAGAAGGGTAAAAAGCCTCAGCAAAAAATTGGGTCATCTCTAACGCGCCTCGGTCACTCAGACTTGTAATATTACTCTAATATGACTAACAGGGAACAGAGAGGCAAAGAGGGGGGAAAGAGAGTGGAAAGACACACAGCAGCAGAAGAGCCCAGACAACATCCTGGTAAGAGGAGAAGGGAAGAGGAGCCACCTGTCGAACACGCTCGTATATTGGCCAAAGAAAGCCGCGAAAGGAAGAATGGACGAAGCAGCGAATCATCTGACGGTAGCATACTCCTGGGTAGGAAAAGACCCATCTCCAGAAAAAAGACGGCTGGGAGAAAAAGAAAAAAAGAGTACACCTCCGCCGACTTCCCGTCAAAACCACTTCTGCAGAAAAAAGTAAAGACCGAGAAACTGCAGAAAGAACAGTACTGCAACGAGGGGGGCCTGGAAGAATCACAAGGGTAGACGGAAAGAAACTCTGGAAGACATGGACTGAGGAAGGGGAAACCACTCGGGTCAACGACAGATTCAAGCGCCGGGGCGAAGCGCCCAGATAGCACCGAAGAAAAACGCCTTCGGGTGGGGGCAATCAACTCCTACGGTGAAACGCGCTCGTTAAGGGGGGAGAAGCCTGGACGGTCAAGAGGGAAGAGACAGGGGAAGCGAAAAGAAAAAGTGCACGGGGGCAAACCCGTGCTTCAAAAAACAACTGAAAAGAACCGTAAAGGCAACACTGCAGGTTGGAAATCGGAGAAGGAAAAAGAAGAGAAGCCGGAAAAAATGGGGAACCGCCACTAGAAACCAGACCAACAGGAAGGAAGAAAGGGGGCAGGGGGGGTACGGCGACGGCTCGGCCATACCGAAATAGTTCCCCCCTCCACAATGGTAGGGCTACCGAGTGTCCAAGGAGGAAGGGAGCCGCAACAAAGCACAATCCACTATACTGCAGGTTCGGGAAGAGAAAAAAAAGACGGTGAGAATACTAGTCAAAAGGGGGGATAAATCCGTGACGATCACAGGAAACGGGATTAACGAAAAAAGCGGATGGCCAAAAATGTGTCTCTACGTGTGCGCGGTACACCAGGTAGACAAAAAAGCAATCTTTCCTTGAGGAGAGAAAAACCAGAGAGGACTGAAGGAAGGAACAGGGGCAAAATCCACAAAAGGCAGGAAAAGAAACAGCGCTTCAAGCAGACCACCGCAGGGCATCGGCGGCAGAGCAAAATTAATCTCTCACACAGAACAACTGTAGAGGAGTTGCACAAACTGCCACCGGCTGCCCCCAGGTGGTTGCTGGGAGACGCTGCTCGGGTCGTCTGAAGCGGTGTTTGATCCCTAAGAAGGGAAAGAGGGCAGGGGGATAGCCTGCCTCGGTCGAAAAAGAAGGGGGGAAAAACTCTCTGCTGGGCTCAAAAAAGGGCACGCGGCTTTTTACGTCAGTCGCGAGGAACGGCGAAGAAATCGAAGCCCGCCGAGCGAAGGGGTCACCAAGGATATTATTGAGTTCGAGGTCAGAGAGGAGGAAAAGGGAGGACCAAACATAATACGAAAGAAGTGCGGGGAAAGAAGACTGAGACATAATTTACTGGCTGGGCGAATTGGGGGAGACTCAATGCCATCAGAAGGGAAAGGGAAATCACCGGAATTCCTTAGAGGGGGGAAGAGGGGAAGGGCGGGTGACTCGGCCTTCGCCTAACTACCACGGCGGATGGTCGGGATACCGTTGCCTCGATGACATGGAACGGGCGGCCATTGGTCAAGGAGGCCCTCGGTGGGGGTTCAGATTTTGAACAAAGAAAGGAGCAAACGGCGGGGAAACGTCCAGCAAGGTAACACGAGAAACGGGGGGGGTGTAAAAATAGGGGAAAAAAGGAGTTTCCCTTCCACATTGCAATTGGGAAGCCGCATTTCCCTCAGAAAAGCCTCACGGATTCGTACCCAGCACCATCGAGAAGGGGAAAGTGGTGGGTAAGAAGGAAAAAAAAAAAGAAGGAAGGGACCGTAGGGAAAAAGAAGGGGTCCGTCTAGCGCCTGCCTGTCCGCTTTAACCGTTTGTCGTCGCAAAAACGAAGGCCTAGAAAAAAGAATGAAAAGGGAAATCGATGGATTCCAGAACATCAACTTATAGGGGAGAAAGGGGGAGGTCTAGGACGGGCTAGGAAAGAATGCCCCTTTCTGGAGAGCGATCAACGACGACGCCATGATAGAAAGAAGACAAAGCGATGTGCCGGGGGTCAATTGCTAACCAGAATAGCTTAATGTTAAGTTCAGAGTATTGCAAACTCATCAATATGAGAAAGAACACTGACCCGTAGAGGAGAGAGGACCATATGCGACAGGGCATAGTACGAGGACGTGAGAGACTGGGAGAGCACGAACCGGAGCAATTACAAAAAGATAAAAAGGCAGGCATGAAAAAATAGAGGGGGGAAGAAGGCGGGGACTAAGTCATATTAAAGGGTAATCTTAAGCATCAAGCGAGTGACCGTGTGCATCCGGAAAGGGGATGGAAAGAAACACGTGTTCGACGAAATGTATTGAGAATCACGTACAAAGAAGCCGCAAAGTCGGGGCAGGTGAGAAAACCATCGCGTCAAGTCTCAGCGCGGGGGGGGAAAAAATTGGGGGGGGCTGAGTAAAGAAGGGAAATACGGGCTAAAAAAGGAGGGTCTGGCGCGTTGGCTGGCAAGCGCTCACAACATACATGCTCCCCAGCGCAAGGAAAAGGAATCGAACGGAGGCAGGAACTACATCGTCACAGGCAGAAAAAAGGGGAACCTCTAAGATCTGCCCTGTAGGTTGTCTCAAAAGACCACTCCGCCGATCCCGCACCGAGGGGGCCCGTAAGGGCGACCGGTACTATAGTACGAGAAAGATCGGTCCTCCTGAAGGAGGGCCCCCCAACAAGAGAAGATGGGGAGAAGAAAGTAGCAAGCACAAAGCAAGACACCGGATTCAGGAGGCCCCTATCGCGAACATCATAGGAGGGAAACGTCCACTAGCTATCTTCGAAGGGAAAATCGAGGAATCAAGGGAAAAAGCCTAAGCGACCAGGGCAACCAAACAACCCCGACAGCTCGCAGGGACAAGATAAAAAGAAAAATCTTGGGTTCGAAGAAAAAGGAGGGAGAGGGAGGAGAAAGGACCAACGTGAAAAAGGGGACGACACGGCCAGGGGTATCTTTGCTCAAGGGGTGACCGAAGCGTTCGTTATTCGGGAATTGGACGGTAAATCCTTACTATAACCGCTAAAAAAAAAATCCACAGCGTCAGTTTCGAAAAAATGCGAGAAGAGAGAAAAGTGAGAAGAAGCGAAGACATCCCGGAAAGAGCCGCGCCCCCGCTCGCAACATGGCTCAGGACCATGCCAGCATTCAGTCTGATGACGCTTC
>Ga0179593_1402272_pt1 | contig 22324 bp, 27 predicted proteins | sample CZODoug2_1_08_16_FD_185931 | JGI IMG/M metagenome (GOLD analysis project Ga0179593, IMG submission 185931) | Vadose zone soil fungal communities from Angelo Coast Range Reserve, California, USA - CZODoug2_1_08_16fungal (PacBio error correction) | ecosystem: Environmental > Terrestrial > Soil >...
TGGAACAATACAAGGAGGGATCACACGGCTCTAAAAAAGAAAAAAAAAATCGACTGACATTAGGAAGGTACGAAGAAAGGAAGGAGTGCAATCAAAATAACGGTTTGGAGCGACTTTTGAAATGGGAAGGGGGGGGAGAACCGAGGTGGGGTAATCAATAGAATTCGTGGGTTGGTGAGGATTGGATGACATATGTACGAAAATAGAGAGGGTTACTTATTAAAGAAAACCGCCGAACAGATTTGAAGAAAGGAAGAAATAAACAAACCTAACTATATCGGGGAAGTAGGATAAAAAAGGAAGACCGAGGGGGGGACTGGTGGCGTGGAAAAAAAAGCCGTGCAAAAACCGGTTTCTAAAAATGAAAAAACCTCAGCAAACAGATCAAAGGGGATTGCAAAGTCCCTGAGGGAAAAAGGAACTGTCCATTCCGGCGGGCTGAAAAAAAGAGAAAAGAGGTGGCGCGAAAAAGAAAAGGGTTTTTTTTCGGGGGAGAAAATATCCTCTTTAACGGAAAAAAAAGAAAAATAGGAGAAAAATCAAACGCAAGGCAAGGGTGAATAGTGTAATTGAAAAGTGGGGGTGACTGCCTCAAAACATAGGGAAAAAGGAAAGGGGATTCAAGAAAACAGTCCCAGCGATAAGGAAAGACTTGGTTGGGTGGATCGCCCAAAAGTTGAAAAAAAAGGACCGAAAATTCAAACGAGATAAAAAGCTCGGGAAGAAACAAAGCAAAGTCAAGAACAGGCGGACTGACAAGTCATCGGCAAGAGGAAATACAGACCTTCTCCACTCGCCGATTTTGTTTCAAAAACAAAAACAAAAAAAGGTGGAAAAAAAGACAAACTGAGGAAAAGGGAAAGGGAATTATGGAGTATCGAGGTGAAAGAACACAGAGGGGGTTTTTTTCAAGGTGGGGAAAAAAAGGGTGAACTCACATGCTAAAATTGAACCTTCAAAGGGACATCACAAGCAAGACTCGACGCACAACGCACAACTAGGGGTGTGTGGTGAACAACTTGGGAAAAAAACGTCTGGGTGAACAGAAAAGCCCAGGGAAAAAGATGGATCAAGAAAGGAGGGGGGGAAAAGGATGGGGAAAATCTCAAAAAAAGGCAAAGCCGGCACGGGAGAAAAAAAGCGAACAAACAAAACACACGAACGACAAAGGGGGGGGGGAAAAAAAAAAAAAGAGACGTCGCTGGGGGGGAAAAAAGGGACACGAAAAAATGGAACCCAAGTCGACAAGGTTCCTTGAAAGAAAAAAGGAACGGGGGTCACAGGACCGAAAGCTGCTGGAAAGACGTGGCAAAGGAGAAAAACCACAAAAGAGGGTGTAATGGACGTTCGAGGTAGAGGGGGAAAAAGTATGGCACTTGAAAAAAGAATTGGGGGGAGTCAACAAAGAACAAAAAGTGGAAAAACGATAGGAGGAATCACAGCGATAGCAATAAGAATGAATTGAAGAAGGCCATTTGTCCCCAAAAAAACTGGTTTTTGGGGAAGAAACGTCGCGAGTGGAGAAAAAAACTTATTAACAGTTGGTGGCAAAAAGAGGGGGGCCTAAAAATGTCTTATTTGGAATTAGGGCTTCCGGAATAGGGAGAAGGATGGACACAAGGATCGCCTTTTGCAATGAAAGGGAAAAAAAAGGCTACGCCGAAACCGTTACACGGGGGGGGGGCAGGAAAAAAAAAAGGGGTCCCCGGTTTTCAGCTTTAAAGGGGACTTTAAAGATCGAATCAAAAAACGGGGGCTTCTTCGACAACAAAACCTGGGGTAAAAGGGAAGAGACTGTTGCAGAAACGGTCAATGAGCAACCTGGACCAACCGGCGAGTGAAAAGCAAGGGATAGAGGAAGAAGTCAGACTGTGCAGAAAGAAGAACGAGGAAGGGGTGACCAAATATTAAAAACCGAAAAAAACCTTGGAGTGCGCGCAAACAATTCGTCAGATTTTCAAGAAGGCCGGGAAAGGGACCAAGAGGGGGGACTCCTGCAATGTTCCTAAAAAAAGGTCCATGATGTCAAAGGTTGGGTGCACGGAGGGGGTCCCTATTTGTTCGAAGAGCAGAAACGCCACGGCAGTTGAAAAAAATAACTCCCAGTCCAGAGAATCAAAAGAAAAAGAGAAACCATCATAGCCAATGTTAACCGGGATCCAGAATTTGGAAAAATCGCCAGGGGTTCATAGAGGTGCCCGTGTGCGAAGAAGTAAGTAGGGGATCGTACCGATGATCAAAAAAGCCCGAGAAGAAAGACACGAAATGCAGGGGAAAACCAAACGACCGATGCTCAAAAACTTGAACAGCAACAATGCTACAGATTCGCTCAAACCAGGGGCTATTGGAAAGGGGGGGACAAAAGTAATATCCCCCCCCCCAAAACCCCGGACTCGCCAACGGGCTATGGAATGAGGCTGGTATTGGTGAGGGGTTTTTTCCGCAGTGAGCACAAAAAATTGGGGGGGCCGTGGTGCGTTAACTTGGGTCGCGGATCAAAAAAAAAACTTCAGAAGTGAAGAGCGGTCAGATGGAACACAGCCAAGGGCACAAGCGCCTTGCCGTGACAAGGACAGCAAGGCAAACTTGGTCCTGTCAAACTGGCTAACGATTGTGTAAGAAGGAAAGGAGGGGCACTTGACCATGGCGAGAATGCTGGGGAAAGGCACTCAGGTCGAGGTGATTACGTTGCCAGAAAAAAGATCCAACGCAGGTAAAGGGCCCGGCTCACCGTGACAGCGGCGTTCAAAAAAGCCAACAAAACTAAATGGAGGGGGGGATTAGGGAGTGAAATCGGGATCCGCCAGGGGAACCGTGGGGCCATTGGTTGGAAAACAATAATATCACGGGTACACGAGAGGGAAAGGATGATCGGCATCCTGGGAGGGGAAGACGCCTCAAATGAAAAAGAAAGGGGGGGGAAAAAAGCACAAAAATTGGCAGTTTTGGGGTGGCATTGGAGATTGGAAGGGGGCGGGGAAATGGGTCAGGCCAGAGCGTAAAGGCGGAGGGAAAGATGAGAGGGGGAGCCAACTGAGAAAGAAGAGGGCCCTCAACGAAAATGCCTGCACGGCTTTTCTGGTGGTGTGTTTCACCGAATATGCAAGAGAAATCCACGCCACATAAAAGGGAACTTGAAAAAACAAAAATAAACTTGCGACCATTATAGAGAACGTCCTCTGTGAGACACCTAAGGGAAAAAAAAGCCGAGAACAAGGAAAAGGTTGGAGGGAGTCATTGGTCCTCTGCTGGTTCCTGTTGGGATCAGGGAGGAGGGGACACACGGGTATTCAGTCAAAAAGAAAAAATTCAAAGGGAAAAAGGAAGGGGGTCGGTCATGTCCCTTTCCTAGAGCAATCTTTCCAAACTGAGGAAAAACTCGGGGAGGGGGGGAGGAAAAAGAAAAGGAATCTTGACAACCTCAAAGGAGGTTAAAGGGCGGGAACTAAAGTACGGGGGGGAAAGAAAAAAAACCTTTTCAAAAGAACCCTCTCCCTGACAAGAAGGGAAACTCCCTGGTTCTGGGAACTGGGGAAAGAAAGGTGGTCGAAAGGGGAGGAGGGGTCAGGGGGGAAAAAAAGCGGGGGGTCTAAAGGGTCACGGCAAATCAGAGAGGTTCTATTTGATTGTCAGAAATTACGGGAGGAAATAAGGCAATGGGAAAGAAGCAAACAGGGGGAATGCGTACGCAGCATAACGAAAAAAAACGTGTGAGGGCCTTATTGTAGAGAATTTGGCGGTTCTACAAAAACGGGCGAACAGGGTCCAAAGGGCCGGAGGGGACAAAAAAGAGCAAAAGGAAGGTTGTGTGTGAAAAATTGAAAAAAAAGGCTCCAAATCCCATGAGGAGTTTGTCCAAACCATTTGTCATTGCAAAAGTAGTAGTAAAGGGCAGGGGAAAAAAAAGATGACGAGTGCACAAAGGGCAGGGACTACCTGTACAAAAAAAACGATTCCCTGAAAGGGGGGGCAAAAGTGCCGTGCCGTGGTGGTTGTTTAGAGTGTAACAAAAACACCTCGGGAAGAGGAAGAAGAAATATGTCAGGGGGTGACAGCGGAAGGAGGCTTGTCCCCCCCAACCTGAAAGGAGCGTTGTACAGAAATGGCATTTGACAAACACCGGGGGAGAGGCGCCGGTGAAATGAGGGAAAGTGCAAGTCCCGAGGGTGGTTTAAAATGAGGGAAAAAGTCTTTTAAAGGGGGGCCGACGGTGGGGCAGTGGGGGGGGAAAAAACTAAAGAAACAAAAATTGGGCCGGGAAAGTGGTGACTCGTCAAAAGACGCCCATGGGTCCAGCCAAGGGGGCGAGAGTAGAAAAAAAGGGGGAAAATTAACACAAAAAGCGGGCAAAAGTTGTAGGGGGGAAGGTTGTGGGTCTCGGACAACAAGGCGAGGGCAACAAAATTGAGTTTTAAACCAGACGGGGGAAAAGAGCGAATAGAAAGGGGCGTTGAAAAGGGGGGAGTTAGAAAAACAAAATGGCAGCGGGTTTTTTCAGTGGGTCAGGGCGTCGGGGGAGGGGCCCAGGCAAAGGGTGTGCAATTGCACGAGAAAGAAGGCGACTTAAACGAGGGGAAAAGCCGAGGGTCTAGCGTGGCGAAAGGTAAGAAAGGGGGGGGCAAAGAAGGCGAGAAGTATTATGTGAAAAAAACGACCTCAAAATGGGGACTGGAAAAATTGTATTCGAAGTTGCTGGGGGGGGGTAGGCTAAGGGAAAAGCGCCCATGTACCCAACTGGTCATAACGGATTCACGCTTGGGGGGGAAAAAAAATTTCTGGAAATGTTGCGATTGGTGGGGTAAAAAAGAGGAAGAAATTAGAAAAACCAAGGGGAAACTGCCCGAAATCGAAATTACCCTAGGGCTAATGGGAGTCATTGTTTAGGGGGCCAACAGAGGGTCTCCGTCATGAAAAAAGAAAAAGAGCGGTCAAATCGTGAAAACTTAAGGAACGTGTGGCCAGGGGAAAGAAGGAACCAAACGAAGATGCGTGCGGGGGGGCGGGCCGGAAGCCGGAGCTGCTGCCGCTAAATGAGTGTGGACTTAATTGACTGGGAGGGGGGAAGAGAGCCATAAAAAATCGCAGGCCAAAGAAAAGAAAAAAGGTACGACCCCGGAAAACCCGATGAGTTTTGTGGAAACTAGAAAACCGCCTTTGGACCGAGGCCGAAGAACCATCCATAAAAAAATAGGTGACGGAATGAAACAAAAAAAACCACGGTGAAACCGAAAGAAAGGAAGGAAAATCCTCATACTGAAAAAAAAAAACCCACCCGTGGAGGGGAGGTAGGAAGAGGAGATGCCTTGTTTACCAGGGGGAAAGTGAAAGACACATAATGGAAACTTGGTCCCAACGGGGCGAAAAAACCTGATTGGGGGGGGGAAGGTAGTGAACACGACTCGGTCCAAAAGGCAGGGGGTGTCTAAAGTCACAACTAAAGCTGGTGTTTCCGGGCAAAAAAAACCAACTGGAGGGGGTCAGAACGTGGTTGGCACGGGAAGTTTATGCGCTTCTTGAAAAAATGAGAACCGGGCCCTGTAACGGAATCAATCTTTTAGCGGACAGCCTCCGGCGGCTAAGGCGGTCCCGCCAGCACTTCGGGGCCTTCTTCCAGTGGAAGAACGAACCGTGAAGTTTCAAGACGCTAAACCGGCGATATGTGGGGAGAAGTCCGTGGGAAAAAAAAGAAAAAAAAAGGATTGGAAAACAACTGAAATCAAGAATTGTAAAAGCCTAAAGGTAAACAGTCTGGGTACAATCGGTGGCAGGGGGGGGCAAAAAAAGGGGACTAATGGGGTATACGCAAGCGGCGGACAATCCGCCAAAAGGGGAAAAAAAGGGGAAAACCACCCTTAGTGAGTAAGTATGGAAAATGTTGGCAAGGGAAAACTTTCGACATACCACAACGTCTATAAAGGAAACTCAAGAAAGTGGGGGGGGAGGGTGGGACGAGAAAGGAAGACTCCGTCGCAAAGCTGCAAAACTTATATTACCAGGGGGGCAAGCCCGCCCTAAAACATCAAGTTCTCGAAGAAAACAATAGGGACGGGGAAAGGAAAGACTAAAAAAATGGGCTACATCAGTACCTAAAACAAGAAAACGGGAACCATCAATGGGGTAAACTAACGGACCCGTTCGAAAAAAAGATCGGATTAGAAGAAAGAAAAGGGGTTCCCGACGTGATGCAGAAACTACAAGGCCCGACCAGGGGGGACTCTACAGGGGACTCTACTCGCCGCAAAGAAAAGCGAAGTTGTTGAAGCTCAAAGAAAACCTTTACAAAAGCACCTTTGGGTTCTTTCAAGACCAACGCAAAAACTAAAATTCACAGAACCCCACTCAGGAAAAAGTTGCCCAAATTACCGAGCCCGAAAAAAAGAACGAAAGGCCGGCAATGACATCGCCGAACCCGAAAAGCGAAAAGGGGGGAACCTGAAATCAATTTAAGATGGACATTTTACAGAGGGTGTGTGTAACAAAGCGAAAACCCAAAACGGGGGGGACGGCCACTAACGTACTCAACAAAAAAAAAAAGATCGGAAAAGGGGTAAGGTAGGTGACTGCAGGGGTTGGGCAAAACACTGAATATTCGCGAGTGAAAGGGGAAGGAAGGGAAGAATAAGAAAAGAAGGAAGGAAGAAGGAACGGCGAGGAGAGTAAGGGCAAGACGGAAAAGGAAGAAGGATAGGAAAGAGAGTGAAGGAATCGGAAGGAGGTAAAAGGGGGGATGGGGGCGAAAGGTGGGGGAGTGAGAAGTCAGAACGGGGGCGGAAGGGGAATGGGAAAGGGAAGGGCGGAAGGGGGGAACTTAATGCAATGAAGGGAAGGGAAAGAGGAGAAAAAAAAAGGGAGAGGAAAGAAAAGGGGGACGAGAAAGGAAGAAGTTTGAGGAAAAGGGGGGGGGAGGGGCAAAGGAGGGATGGGGGACGAGGAGGGGGGAAAAAAGGGGGGGAGGGAGGGGAGCAGGAAACAGCGGGAGTAGAAAGTGGAGAGGGGAGGAGGGGGCGGTGAGGGGGGAGAAGGGAGGGGAACAATGATTAAGCGAACGGAAAGTAGGAGAAGGGTGGATGGGGGGGGGGAGAAAGGAGGAGGGGAGGGGGGAAACAGGTGGAAGGAAGAAGAAAGGATAGCGAGCGAAGGGAAAGACTAAAGGGGGAGATAGGGAGGGAGGGGGATGTAAAGGAAAATAAATAGGGGGGAGCAGGAAAAGACATGCGATTGGAAGTGGGGGTGGAGGAGGGGTAGAAGGGGGAGAAGTGAGAGGAAAAAAAGGGAGATCGGGGTGTGAAAGTGAATGAGAAGGGGGGGCAAAAGAGAGACATAGGGAGGGTGGAGGAGACAGAGGGGGAAAAAGAGGGTAAGGGGGGAGCAGGGTGGAAAATAGGAAGGGAGATGATGGGGAAGGGAGACGGAGGGAGGGGGGAGGTGGGAGGGCAGCAGAGTGGAAGAGAGCAAAAGCGGAAAGGGGTGGGAAGTTACTAAAAAGGGGAGCAGAGGTAAAGGAAGGGAGTTGCGGGAAAGGGGGGTAGGAAACATAGAGAGAGGCAAAGGAGAAAAAGAGTAAGGGGGGTAAAGGGGGGAAAAAAGTGGAAGTGACAGTGTGTCGAGGGAGGCAAGAGGGTAAGGGAGGAAGGAGGAGAGGGGAAAGGGTGACGGAGTGGGAGGGAATGATGAGGGTAATTAAAGAAAGGAAAGTGAAGAGGGAGGGATGAGGGAAAGGGGTAGAGGAAAAAAGAGAGTTGGGAAAGGGAGGGAGAAAAAGAGAAGGAGATGAAATGGAAAAGGAAAAGGAAGTGTTGGGGGGAAGGAAAAAGGAGGGGGGGGGGAAGAGGATACGGCGGAGCAGGGGACGGGAGATAGGTGCGCGAGAAAAAGAGACAATGCAGACGAGTAACGAGGTGGATGGGGAGAGGAGAGCAGGAAGGGGAGGGGGGGGGATAGAGAAAAAAGAAGAAAAAAGGGGGGAAGGGGAAGGGAGGGGCGAAGGGATGAGAGAGAGGGAAAAACGTGGACGAGAGGCGAGGGGAAGGGGGCGAAAAAGTGGAAAAGAGGGGGAGAGGGGGGCAGTCAGAGGGAGGAAGAAGGTAGGAAGAGGAGAAAGAAGAAACGGGGGGGGGAGTGGGAGTGGGGGGAAGAGATAGAGGGTCAGCGAGGACGGGGTAGAGTAAAATAGTAATAAAAAAGGGGTGAAAGGGTAGAAAAGGGAGAGAAATAGGAGAAGATAGACAAGGAGAAGGGAGCAAAGAGAGACAGAGGATGAGAATACGAAAGTTGGGGGGGGGGGATGGGAGGGACGAGGAAGAAGAGGAGGGAAGAAAGGAGAGAGAGAGGCAAGAAGAAAAGAGTGGAACAGGTAGAAGGGTAGAGAAGAGGGTGCCAGGAACAGGGAGGGGGAAAGAGTAGGGGAAAGGGGAAGGAACGGGGGAGATGGAGAGGAGGAGCGGTTGTAAGAAGGAAGGATGCAAGGAAGTGGAGAGAACTGGACGGGGATGGGGTGGCAAATGGCAGGGGGGGGCAAGACCGAGAGGGGGGGAGGGAGGGGGAGCTAGGTAGAAGGGAAAGAAGGCAAGGAGGGAGGGGTGGAGAGGGTAATAACGGAGCGGAATAGCGGGAAAAGGGGAGGTGAGGAATCGGTAGGGAGAGGGAAGGGGGGGAAGGGAGAAGAAGAGGGGGGGTGAGAGAAAGGGGAGGTGGGGGAGAAGAGGGGAGTAAGAGGTCGGAAAGGGCAAGATAAGAGAGGGGGTGGAGGGAGGTTGGTAGATAAAGGAAAAAAAGGCGAAGTGGAGGAGAAAGGGAAGGAAAGGAGGGGTAGAGGAAGAAGAAAGGACTAAAGAATGGGAAAGAAGGAGGGCGCAAGAGTAATAAGGCAAAGAGGAGAGGAAAAGGCGGAGAAGCGGAGGAGAGGGAACGAAATGGAGTGGAGCGCGGGAAATAGAGGGGGAGTGAGGAGGGGGGGGATGGGGAGGAGATCAAAGAAGAAGTAAAGGGAGGAAAGGAGGAGAGTAAGAAAACGGCGGGGTTAGGAACGACGTGTAGACGGAAGGGCAGGGAGGTGTGCGGGAGATGGAAAAATAAAAAAAGAGGTAGAGGATGCACTGTGCCAATACCAATTTGGGGGGGCTGCGGGAACTTAGGGTAAAAAAAAAAAGGGGTGGAGCGGAACGTTGCTCTCCAAGTGGCCGAGGGAAGGATGGCGCCTGGCGGCAGGTCAAGAAAGAAGAAGAATTGACTAGATCGCGAAAGGCCTGGCGATCTGCGTCGCCGTTGTGGGCCGAGAGGGTGGCTCGTAAGTATAGTAGGGTTAGGGAGGAGAGACGGGCCTCTCCAAATAACAATTTCGTAACAGGGACGGGGGAGACTAGAAACGAAAATCTGCATCTGGGAAAAGAACAGCCGGGGGAGAGTGGGCAAGAACTCGGATGATGAAAGAGTTTTCAAGGAATGGGTCCATGGGGGAAATGAGAGAAGTTTAAGAGTAGAAGGGGGGGGACAATGAAAAAATCCTAGGAGCATAAAGAAGGGAGGAAGAAAGAGAGACTCTCTGGCAACAATGAAGAGGAAATCGAGGGAGGAGGGGGACGCATCAGAAGGGAGAAGGCTTGCTGTGTGCTTCTGAGCATGTGGAGGTTAGGGAGAGATAGGGTTTTGCAGGAGTTCGAAGGGACACCATGCGCGCGTTTCGCACGCCGGGACCATGTGAAGGAAGTCGTAAAAAAGGGGGGGGCGGGGGTTGTTGAGTAGAATAAAGGAAAGAAAGGAGGGAAAAAAACCAGGCTGATCGTCGTGCGCTGAAAATTGGACGCGAAAGTCTGTACAGCGGTGGATTTGTAGGGGGAAGGAGGCCGAGGACGGGGCGTGCCTGGGCGCTAAGACGCTCTCGCAAGAAAATTAGGGGCTTCCGCTGGTTGGGTTATCACTGAAAAAGAGATTAACCCGTTAGCCACGATCTGGGCCGCTGAAGGGAGTATCGGGAAGGGAACAAGGCTAGCGGGTTACGGAAAAAAAATGAGAAATAGGGGGGGGGCTCACAGAAAGGTCACTTACGGAGGGCATCGAAATAGGCACTCTAACCTAAATCAAGGGGAAGGGAATGAGGGGAAAAAGGGTGCTGCTTATGGGCACGGACCCGGTCTTCATCCCTCAGGTAGAGGGGAGAGATAAAGTGCCAAAACGTCGAAGGGGAGCAAGGGGGAAAGCGGAGCACAACGGGCGTTTGTTCGCAGCGCAAAATTCTTCGGCGTATTACAAATAAAATGCATCTCGAAGGAACAGTGTAAACAGGTTAAAGGCGGGATCTGGAGCGTGCCGGGAATCAAGCCGAGAGCTGCGAAAACCCGGGGGGGAAAACGCGGTGCTGTGTCTCTGGGGGGCTGTGGCATTCTTTCACCCACTGCTTTAAAAAGGGTGGGTAAGTCGAAAATGGACTAAAAAAGGGGATGCCCAGGCGCCACATGTGGGGTGGGTTTTTGGGTGTTTGGGCTCATGGATACTGATCAAGCTGGGAAAGGCCATCATTAAGTGAAAGGCTACGGACAACTCATGCGGGGGGGCACACGGGGGGTGGTAGGCGAACGCCTCCGGAGAAATCCTGCCCGGACGAAAAGGATGTCAAGGAGCGAAAGAAAAAAAAAAAAAACACAAAATCACGTCACAAAGTAATCGTCGGCAACACAAATGGAAAAGGTTCGCGCTGCCAAACGGGTTTCCCCGGGTAGCGGAACCTGGGACAGGCGGAGCTAATACGGTCTTGGCGGGTGAGAGCATAGAGTCCAAGGACTCGGGGCTGTAGCCAGATTTGAACGGCCAGCGGCTGTTAAACCGAGACACAAAAAGAAAGAGATCGAGACAACAACAAAAAAAAGGGAAGTAGGGATGAAAAGAGAGAGAGAGGAAGAAGGTCTTTCGCGGGGAAAGAGCCAACGGGGTGCCCCCCCCCAACCCAACCCCACCCGAATAGGGGAGAACTCCAGAGAAGGATATTAGCTCGAAGGACCATAGGTAAAAAGAAAAAGGTAGAACAAGCGCACGTGCAACATGTCCTCCGACGGAAACCCTGTACAGGGGATACGCGAAAAGGGCAAGTTTGTGTGAACTACTGATACAGTAGGGGGAAGGGTGTAAACAGACCCAGCACGGTATCCGAGGAAGGATCTGAAGGAAAAATTGTCGCGGGATACGCCACATGCCGGCCGCAAGGCGAGTGTCGGAGACTGGACTCAGAAGTCAAGATATCAGAAAATCGTCAAAAAAGGTGGCGCAGGAACCAAAGAAAGTTTCAAAAAAAAAATTCAGGCACCCGAAACATCGAAGAAAGTAAATGAAAAAAAGCCCCCCGAAATCTCACAGTAACACCTTCAATGGTTTCACAAAAGATACTCTGCGATCGAGTAAAAAAGAACTCACGAAAACCACCATGAATGGAACAATTGCATCGCGGCAGAGACATGTAAGAGGTTTCCATTCAATAAGCCGAAGATCGCTTACGGAAAACGTATATCAGGAATGTAACGAAACCAGACTCGGTGGTCAGCAAGAAACGGAAACACCTAGCGATACCCAAAAGAGGGGAAAAGTAACAGGGGAACGGCATCAGCAGGCCGTGAACACGTTAGATTGAAAACCGTAAGTAAAAGTTCGTGGGGCATTTATTTCCGGGCCGGCGCAGACCATGAGGAGGCAAACTAAATAAAGAAATCGCGTCAAACATGGGCCAAAATTATCCCTGCTAGAAAACCGGAAGAGGAAAAGATTTTCGCAAAATGCTGGACAGCGTCCTGAAAAGCAAAACACAAGAGAAGCCAATAATCCTCTAAGCGCATCGATAAAAGAAAAGGACTCTCGACGTAAAGGAAATATAAAGCAGAATCCAATAGGGAAGAAGGGAACAAAAGCACGCACCCGTACTAAATCAAGGAACATTATGTCAGGAAAACCGCGCGAGCACTTCATAGAAACAAAAAGGGGAAGACTGGAAAAAAAAGGATCCGGCTGCCAAAAGCCAAATAACAGCTCACAGGGAAGAAGCGTACAAACCTGCAAAAAAAGATCAGAGCCCAGACAAGAATACACGAAATCATCAAAACCTGGAAAGAAGAGGCAAAAAGATCGCCAGTCAGCACCATGGGACGAAAGAGAGCCAGAGGGCCGTGTTGAGTAGTCGAATCAGGGGAGGAGAGGGGAATGACAACGTCAAAAGCAAATGCTATATAATATCGAAAAAGAGCCCCCAGGCAACGAAAAAAGTACACAAGCATCACACGATCAATGACCACGACTCACTGGTTCAGGGAAGTGTCCGATTCAAGTCAAAGGGAAGACTCCAAGACGATCCTTAAAGAAAATTTGGGGTTGAGCCGCGATCGAGACTAAAAGCAGAGGGAATACTCAGATCGGCAAAATGGTCGCTGCAGGGGTAGGGCAAAATCATTGAGCGGATCCAGCAAAACGCAGGCTCTGATGGGCACACCGCCACACCGAGGGGGACAACGGGCCCGTGGCGCACACCTTAACGCACTTTTTTGCAGTTGTGGAAAAATAAACCGGCGAAACTCCCATAACCCAACATGGTCGTGGGTTGCGAACTTTAATCTTCTACCCGGGGGGGAGGCGTCTGTCCTCCGTCTGTGCCCCGAAGGCCCGAGAAGGAGAAGGGGGAAAATCTTTACCCCTGCGTGATATCCTACCCTAGGAAGGAACGCAGTCCGGGAGGGGAAAGAAAGAACAAAATTTGGATCAACCCTATGAATGTGCCTTTCCCGTGAGGCCCCCTTAAAAAGGTCTTTACAAAATAGAAAAGGGAGATCGTCACGCTGCGGACGAGTAGGCAATAATTCCACTGAGGCGCCCACATTAAGGAGTGCAACGAAGGTCAGTAATTAGGAGTAGGCAGGAAAAAGAACTCCGAACGATCCTGGTGCAGACGCCAAGTTTGGGATTCGCGGCTTGGCGCTTGGGCGCGAAGATGGGGGACTGCGGAAAGTCTTTAAAATTCACGGGCGTGCTCATCGCGAGGGCGTTGACGCCACAGGGCATAGCTCAGGCATGAGAAAAAGAAATGCTTGCGATCTGGCCGGGGAAAGTGGGGCGACAATTTGGCAAAACGAAGTGTTCAGGCCGCCAGGCAGAGGCATAACAAAAAAGGGGATACTAAGGAGAAAACAAGTTCACGCACGAATCAGGGGGGAGGGGAAACATCAGCGCGTGGAAAAGGTTCGGCCTGCCCGGCAAGGGGCGTAATTACAAGTAAAAAAACAAGTCCGGCGACTCTGGGCCGAAGAAGCAAGCCGTCCGAACTCTGCCGCGGATTTCTCGGGCTGTAGGCAGGGGGTGCGCCGCGAGGGAGGGAAGGAAAATGTCAAGGTTTCCGGGATTAGTTGAAAAGGGCAAACGAGGGAAGCTTTGGAAAATCCGCAATGGGGGCGGTACAAGGGGGGTTAAAAAAGCGAATTGTGGGGCGCCGATGCACAAATAAAGAAACGCCATTCAAAAATCGAGAAGTCTGGAGTTTCTTGAGGAAGCTTGTCGGCGAAACACAGAAGTGCCACTCGGTAGTCCGTGAAAGACGCCCAAAGCGACGCCGAGGGAGCCGTGTTGACTCAAACAGGGGGAGCTGAATTCGCGATGTGGCTAGGGGGGGCACTAGAGCCTTGCACCCTTTCCAGGGGGAAATGGGAAACACCTCTATCGTTAGATCAAGCGCGCCAAGAAAACCGGTATCCAGGAACACCTGATCTACCTAAGTAAACGTTCTCAACTAACCGCATCGTAGACTGGCTAAAGAGTCGGGGACCTGATTACTGGAAAAACCTCGACTCATATCGAAAGCCTACCGCGACCTCAACGAAGAAGGGGAACAAGACTAGGAAAGCTAAGAAAACAACACAAACTCTGTATTAGGTAAAGAGAGAGATTCATAATCGGTGTCTAAATTAAATGTCTGGTCGGTCGAGTGCTAAACGTTCCATGGCAGGCGCGAGGGGAACCGATCTGTGATAACCGGTACTACACGAGGCGTTCCACGCGTGGAAAACCTGGCGATAGTAGGGGAAAAAGCCTTGTGTCGGTATCGACCGGTCCACTTCTAGACGCTGGATTATAAAGGAAAGCGTAACTCGCATTGCGGAAAAATGCCAAGACCGTATCGAAATGCAATAACTCGACAGAGCGGAAAGCAAAGCGACTCCCACGGAAGGCTTAACACCGGTACCCGCGCGCCGAGGGGTACAGGCACTTCCTTACAACACGCAGGTGCCGGACGACACGCTAAAAATCACGCCACAAAACAGCTCGAAGCGCTCTTTGACACGGTTCGTCAGTGGAGTAAGCCAAAAAAGAAAAGAAAACAAAAATTCGCGTCCCTACCCGATAAAGCCATGGAAGGAAAAAAGAACCCTATACCGGAAAAAACGACACCGGAATATCCGATCAAAGAAGACATCCACGCACGGAATAGCATCGAGTATGCGTCCCCGGATTATTTTTCTTGCTCGGCTCACAGTACCGCCGCCTTGAATGAACCAGTAGCAAAAGCCCTGGGAGCCGAACGGAAAAATGTGAAGTACCTTAAAAAGAAGATATCTGGAAATTCGCGCTTAGGCAAGGAGTGACCTTCAGCTCATGGCCGATTCAAACCTGTGGCGGCGCCACTTCCTCTTTTGCACAACAGGTAAGGAAGCAGGGACTTAAGGTCAGTATTAACTGGGCCGAGATATACGTGGAGTCGAAGCACGAAGAAAGGCGAGGTTTCGATGGTGAAAACGAAGCCGGACCGCCCATAGAGAGCACAATGCGAAAGCGAGGGCAGTCAAGGTGGCAGTGAAACACAGGCTCGGTCTGCGAGAGCTCTACCTAACGAAACTTCCATGCCCCAAGGTCGTACGCAGTGAAGGGTTGGACGACGGAGAGGAGAGAGAAAAAAAAAATCATCGAGTCGCGCGTGAACGAGTGCCGAACTTTGAAATAGATCAGCCCTCGCTTCAAACCGTTGCCAGAAGATCAAAACCATGGCGATTCTAAAATCGTGGAATCCCACACTCGATTTCGCTCCTCGGCATCGGCAAAAGTTTAGACAAGTGGGGACGTGCAACTCTTTGGAGAGGATACAGTGAAGGCAAGTCCAGACTCGGCGTCAGCATATAAACTGAAACCCAGAGCACAGTGTGTAACACGAAAGAGGCTAAACGGCTGAGTTGAAACCAGACCATTAACGGTGAAAGAACAACATGGGGACGGTGGACCTATTTAGAGGGGGAGAGGTACGAAAAAGACCTGTAATGTTTATCCTCTAACAGGCCTTGCGATTAAAAGCGAAACTTGTGCGTTCCTAGCTTGGGTCTTCGGGTAGGTCACCGCGAGCTAGTCTATTCCGGGATCCCACATAACCCTTTTAAGCTATTCAGGAAGCGAAAAGAATCTTCATCGCATTCACAGAGCCGTGCGAGGTTCAGGGATCGGAGAGGACGTGAGCAGGGTAATGGGGCATTCTGAACCCTTTTGCGCGTATATCAATTAAGACCGGGAGAGCATAAAAGAAAGCCACCGAGAGTCAACACGGCCTCGGACTGCTGAGTCGGAAGGTTTAACTTCTAGAGTGCTGATAAGGGGCGGTGGTGCGCTGCGCTAGTTTGGACGGGGATCGAAATGTTCAAGGTCTCTCAAGGGGACAGAACATCGGCGACGGTTTTCATAACCCCATGGAAACCTTGAAAAAGGCGGCAAAATTGTTGAGGTGGAGTAATCTGTAACGCACTCTTACGGAGTGATCGAAGAACTGCTTTTCTGGACTGTGCCATGCGGTACAAAAAAATCTGGTGCTCGGATTAACAATCGGCCGAAGACTTGGCACTCGAGCGCTAGGAAAAAGAATGATGCCGGGTGGTGTTTATCCTGAAGACGCTGATCAACTGTGACACTAGTAGGAGATGAAAAAGCGTTACATGAGGCGGCGCGAGTGGAAGAAAGAGACATCAATCGTCCCTAAGGCGGAAGGCAAGGAAGGGAAAAAGCCCCTAATCCTTGGCGTAAACTGGTCAGGACAGTGTGCCAAGGATAGGGCAGCCTATCCGGTCGCTCAATCGTTGGGGTATCTCTGGTCAGGCTGAGGGGGGGGAGGTTTTTCTCTTAAACGAAGGTGACCCCATGGAAAAAGACAGCAGAAGATAAGCGGGGTCCCAGCACGCATCTGGCGTTGAAAAAAAAAGTGACGCTCGCGAGACAAGGGGAGTTGAATAAATGTGATTGATGAAAATTTCCGCAGCGACAGAGAAGAAGAAACCTCGGCTTTTCGGTGTCGAAGAAGGGGGGCTTTTGGAAGTTCAGGGGGGGAGGGGACTTTCAAAAAAAAAAAAGCTTTCAAACATTGCGTGGTCGGCGCCAAAGGGGACAATTGGGGAGAGGGAGACACTCTAAGAAAAGACTTAAAAAAAAGGCTACGACAAAAAAATTGCCATGCAAATGGAAGAACCATTCGACAACTAAGTCCAGGACCCTGCCGACCCTGGTCTGCTCACCACATACTTGTAATCAGTCGGAAAAAAGCTGGGCCGCTGACGGAAACGTGTAATTGTCTAACGTGGTGAAGAGGACGCCGAGACCGGGGGAGGACGAGGAAAATCTATATCCTCTAATCGTGGGCACGATTTGCACTGCAAACGAGGTTACCGATCCGCCACGAGGCAGAAAGAACAACGGAGAGGTACCCAATAAAGAGAAAATCGGAATCAGGATTCTGGACAGCCGAGGCGGAGAAAAACCCACAACAATATGATCTCGAAAAGAGTCAGCAAGGGATGAGAGTCTCGAAAAAGAAGCACTAAACGGAAGGCGACAAGGAAGACCAAGGGCAAGGTTGGTCAGACTGTATTAAAAAATTATTGTGGTGAAAGCCGCAGTACATCCCTGGCTGCAAGAGGGAACCCTCAGAGACGCAAAAACCGCATGCCTTGTGTAACTAAAAAGCATGGGTTCGAAGTGTAACACAATCGTTCACCAACGTGCTCCTACCAGCAAGGGTGAGATGTCAAACCAGACCAGGAACGGAAACTGAATTCCCAAGCCAAAAAAGTCCACCGACACCTACCTTGGGAAGAAAAAAAGCAAATTGCGAAAGCGACGTCTCGCAAGCATCACTCCCTAAAATGAACACGCGCAAAGAAAACGTATTGTGGGAGCCGAAGATGATCTTCGTGGAAAACTTATAAATTATCCATGGGTACACGATCTCGGGAACCGGCAAAAGAATCCTATTGCCGAAGGGAAGAGAGACAATGGAGGGCCTTAAAGGAGAAGAAAATTCTCTAAAGGATCCAAGGGGTGAGAATGATTATTTCTCCTTCACCTCCAGGACGCTGCGGCGCCGAATTCGAGCCGCAACATCGCGGAACAGGAATGCTATAAAAAAAATGCTCGCCAGAAATCGTTCGACAGCGGAGCATCTTCTGCATTGAAGAAAAAACCAGCGAAGCACACATAAGGCTAGAGCCGCTCGAGATCGCCCATGGAACTGAAAATCGACAAATAAGGTGAAAGAAATCAAGCGGGAATAATTTAAAAAAAGAAGGGGAAAACGACTGTCACGGAAAATTTCAACAAATCGCGCGAGGCAATGCATAGAAAGAAAAAATCACGGAGCTTCAAGGTAAAGATGACCGAAAAGCATAAAAAACGCAGGGATTGGTAAATGATCGACTCAAAAACTGCAAACCAGACGAGCAACACAGCACCCAGCAAAAGAAAAGGACGGAATAAAAGGAAGATCTCCGAAGAGGCAAATCCGAGAGGCAAGGGAAGTGTTGAAGCGTCCTTCCTGGGGCATCTTGGAGGATGAAGAGGGGAAGTCATTTAGATATACGCAAAAGGAGCAAAACCGGCACAACAAGAAATGACCCCCACACGAACGACCACGGAGACTGGAGGATTGTCCTATGGAAATGCGCGCGGGCGATCGGATAAGGAACGAAAGGTTAGGGAAGCCGAAAAAGGAGCGAACGACGCATCAAGGAAGAAACCAAGATCGGACCAACAAACTTAATCTCAGGTCGAAAATCCCGGCCTCTAACAGCGATGATAGATTGAGGCTCAACCGGAGAAAGCTCAACATCCAGTTTTGCCACCGCAAGACGCGATCACCGTGGGGGGGGGAAATCGCAAGCGCACGGGTAGTTTTGGGCAACAGCAAACCAAACCCTGGAAGGCGCTGCCGGCGGTCGGGGACAGGGAAACCTAGGCCGGAAAGAGACCAAATAGGTGAGGGTACCCACGCAGCGGCTCGCCGACCAAAAATGACGCGGCAGAAGGAGACGAAAGCCGCGTGTGGGATGCCACCGCCGAGACGCTTAAGTGAGAGGGCGTGCCAAAGGAAAGGGGAGGCTGGATCTAGCAAGCTGCGGGGGCGTCACGACGAACTCACGATGAGAGGGGCAACTTCCGAAGTGCCCGGGGCGAATCAGGAGTCTGAAAGACAGGATTCTAATAAACAAAAAAAAAGCCAAAGGTCGAGTCAGGAGCCGATCCTGTTGTCACGCAATGGGGAAAAAACCGTTTTTCGCTTGGTGCGCGGGGCGGGAAAAGAGGAGGTTTCAACAGAGACAAAACTAGCGCTTCTAGGAACCCACCAAACGAGGGAACGTCCAAACGCTATCTCGGGCAGGTCGTATTACAAGAAATTTGCTGAGGCAGGAAGGGAATGAAACGTGGTTTTGGTGACAAGGGTCCACGCACAAAGAGGGTAAAGGTCAGGCCATGCGCTAATACTACGGAGAGCGAGGAAGGTCAAGCACCTACGAGAGACAAAAAAAAAAAAAACAAGCAGAAAAGATGGAGCTGGCAAGTTTCCTCCTCACCGTCGCCTGATCAGCACAAAAAAAAATTCAATTAACAGCGTTGGGCGCGGACATAAAAGAAGGGTGACAATACTCTAGTCCGGGTGCGCGGGCTGTCTCGTGGTGGAGCTCTATCACGCTGAAACGTGTTTTCCGGGAGTCACGGAAGAGGGAACATTGGAAAGAAAGAGCAATGGCTACGGTGGTGTTCGTCTGGAAAAAATTGGTGGGCGCGAGCGACCCCGACGTAACTTGTAAAAATAATACTCCGGTAGAAGAAGTACGTGGGGGTGATGATGGGGAACCAAGAAAACAGAGGAAGGAACCTTTAAAGCAAAGAACTCCGTTAGGGACCGTTGTTCCGCTCCGATTAGTAGACTTAGTTCGGGCTCTGTTAACGAAGCCATCTGAGGGGGGGAGGACTTTTAAACAATGGGACGTATACTAGATCAATCTCTACTCATTTGAAAAAAAGGCAGACCCTGGCGAGACCATATCTCCACTGCTCAAAGGCAGAACGTCGTCGCCAAACGGAAATACGACATGCGAAGACAAAACTACGCAGGAGGAACACGCAACTGTCAACACGAACGAATAAACATGGAAAACAGGCGAAGATAAGCGCACACCAAAAAACTTATGAGATTATAGAGAGATTGCTGATCGTTTGTTCTCATTCGCGTTCGGAAGGGGGGATTGGATACCAGGAGAAGGGGCTGTCGCGATGTTGCCACTAAAACGACTAACGGCGAACTTTCGTTCCAGCGATGGTACGTGGCGGTGTCTGCTCTCAACGGGTTGTGCTTGATCTAAGGTCGCCAAAACTCAAATGGATCTCTTCAGGGGAAAGAGGGGGGGGGGTGGGAACAAAAAAACATGTCCACGCAAAAGCGCTCGAAATAAACAGCTCCATCAAGACTGAACTCCCAGGCAGCGACACCCGGGATCTGCGACGCGGGGGGGAATGAAAAGGCACTTCCGGCACGCTGTTGCATCAGCAAGAGCATAAACGCCAAAGAAGATGGGGATGGGGTTTGGGGGGGGGGGGGGGGGGGGGGGGGTTCGTCTCAGAAACGAAAAAAAAAACGAGGCCCGTTTTACGGTCGGGGCGGAATCGCTCCCCACAGAAAAGCGAAAAAGCGACCCACCGAGCCTTGCGGATTGTGGTAAAAGCGGAAAGCCACTCCGAAAAAAAAGACAAAACGTGAAAAAGTCTCGCTCGACCCACGCCCACAGCCAACGTCAAGGCGAGGGAGGACAAACCCACTGAATGGAGTGGTTCTGCGCGCAAAAGCTTCGAAGGCGGGAATTTGGGGGCGGCGCCGAGCAAGCCACTAAAAAAAACACGGCCGAGGAGGTCAGAAAACTTAAGAGAGCAGGGGAAAGGCAACGCAAAACTTAGAAGCCTTCAAAAAGGTTTCCTAGAGCATGGCCGGCCGGTAACCTCTTCGGGGCGCACGGAAAAACTTTGTCAAAAAAAGCAGTCGAACAGCCAGGGCGGTTAAGCAGAAAAGAAGGAGGGAAGAAGGAGTGAAACTGAGCGCCATAGCGAGAAGCGAGGTGTCGAGGTTGAACGCTCCGTCCCGCCAAATCAAAGCGCAAAAGCCCGGCCTTCCCAGGGGGAGGTCCAAACCGGGGGGGGAGAGGGTGAGATAAACGACCTGGAAAAACCATGAGGGTGGGGGGGGGTAAGTGTGTGAACGCCGTTCTATGGCGGAGGACGGAATCTTAGGAAAGCCTGTGGAAAATATAACAGAGGGGGTCTCGAGTAGTCTCATCGGGGTGCTCGCTCCAGCCCTCGTTTACGTGGTTAAGCAAAGCAGCAGAGCTTATCGCGTGATCAACACTGAAGTTCGGGACTCCGGGAAAAAAAAGAGCAGGACAAAGGTCGGATACACGCCGCGTGGGTCCTTCGATTTGTGTCGGAGGCGCGCAATTGTGAGAAACGGCAGGATCTAAAAGGGTAACAGGAGCAAAGTGTGTCCAAGACCATGTTTTCTCTGTCGGCGTTACCACGCAACCAGGGGACGCCGGTGTAAACATGAAAGAGTTTGCCGAGAAGAAAAAAGCGTCCTGAAGACAAGAATGCAAGGCGGGAGAGAGACAGGGAATTCTAGAACCTGCGCGGAAGGGGGGCGGAAAAGGCTTGGGTTCTCGTAGGCGATGATGGCGGATCGTCAGAAAGCCACATACCTGTTCGGCAGGAATTCGAAGGGAGGGAGCAAGCGAATCGGCATCGGCTTACAGGAAAAAAAAATGGTCATAGCGTTATGAAATGATTCGTGTCTAAGTGATGCCATGCGGCTCGGGGCTATAGAAGACAATGAAAAAAACGAGCGCATCAAAAAAAAGCTAGCCGGCCCGATCGGGGGCCGGCAACACTGCCACGGCCGCGCTAAAGTGCGAAGAGGCGAGAACTGGCTGGAGCGGCGGGGGGGATGGGGGTTAAAAAAAATAATGTGCTGGAGCTAGATCTGGTTGCAGATCGCTCATTGACAGAACATGCGCGCTGTCGTGTCACTGGACCTGTAAAGGAAGAAGGCAAGGGTCAGTTGGGGGGATGGGATAATGAGAAAATCGACAAAGGAAAGCTGGATTGATCTCATCGTTTCGCTGCTGTTAAAAATGAAGAATTCTGCGGGGGGAGCGGTTTACGAGAGGACATTATAGGGAAAAATTTCCTGTTCGACCTCTAATCAAAAGGCGCGGACTTGGCTGAAAGAGGGGGTATCAGTGGAAGAACGCTGAGCCCGAATCGAAAAAAAGAGGCTGGAGCAAGGGCTTATCGCAGGATACAAGGCGGCCCGAGTGGACGAACCGCAAAAGCACAGGCTGGAGAAGGAAGAGATCTACAGAGAACCAATGCCTTGGCGGAAATAGCAGTGTGGCGCCCTGCCCTGGCCTCCGTGAAGCGCTAAAACGCTCGGGGTACGCTCGATGAGAGGGTCTCAGGGAAGACGCAGGTCTCAAATCGAAAACTCGCGTTTCCGCAGCGTCTCTCGCTTTCAAGTTACCAAACTTAAAATGCGAGCTGTTCATTTGAAGGGAGGATGTCTTGAGCGTTCGAGAAAGAATCGATCGATGGGCCGGCTTTTCGCGTTTCTTGAAAAAAACGGGGGGCTTGGGCCGAGGTCGGCCGGGGGATAGGATACGCCGGGCCGTCGTGGTAGAAAAAGAAACCTGGTGACGATGTGCCTGATCAAACGCCTGCACGAATGAACGGAACACGGACTAACGAAACGATTGCAGGAGGGGACCTGGTGGGGGAGGAGCCCGAACGCTGGCGAGAGGAAAACAAACCGCCGCGTGCTGGGAAGGCAGAGGAGCCACGAAATAATTCAGGAAGAAGTCGCAACTGGCAGGGCATAGGAACGAAAAAAACGGTTTTCGGTGAGCGACGTTTGGCCGGCGAGCAATACCGGGACCTGGTCGCGCTCTAATCTTCCGTGCAACGGGTCGAGGGGAAATTCCCCTGGGACAGGGGGGAAAAAGGGATACCACGGCCG
>Ga0179593_1568506_pt1 | contig 22323 bp, 16 predicted proteins | sample CZODoug2_1_08_16_FD_185931 | JGI IMG/M metagenome (GOLD analysis project Ga0179593, IMG submission 185931) | Vadose zone soil fungal communities from Angelo Coast Range Reserve, California, USA - CZODoug2_1_08_16fungal (PacBio error correction) | ecosystem: Environmental > Terrestrial > Soil >...
CCTCTCAAATGTCTCCGAAAATGCATGTTCCCTTACTCAATAACCGTCCATGATGTGACCGTGGTAGTGAGTATCATGAAAAAAAAAGAGAACTGCTCTTGTCTACCGGGAAGATCGTGACAAGTCCGCAACAAAATGAGCGCATGAAGGGTGAACGCCGTAGGACACACAACGCGGAACATCAAGCCATGACATCGGCCCTCATAATGCGAGCTATCGAAAGAGACGGAGCTGGGCCCTCGACTCAGAAAGGAAAAGGGAAAAACGGAAAGGTACTCCATCTGCTTTTCTCTTGGGAGTCTCGGTCAAGGGGCGCTAAGGCTCTAAACACAACCCACAGCCAAAAAAAAGAAGAGATAGAGACAGGGCGCGCTCGATCTGACGGGTCGGCGGCAAGACCAGGACTCCGGTTTCCGAATAGCCAGAAGCCACGGTTACATTAGGACAACTCGGGGGGGGGGGACTAGGAAAAATGGCGAGGGGGAGGTACCAGCCATCTTGTCAAATACTCCTATAAAAATGACTCTGGGGGTGGTGTTCTTTTGCAAGGGGGGTTGGTACCTTCTGGAGGGGGGGAGGAGGGACACCAAAGTCGTTCCCACGAAAAAGCCCTCTATATTGTTAAGAGGGAACAGGCCAGGTCCCCGCCGGGTGGAGCAAGGAGAGAAAAAACAAAGTTGACAGGGGAAAAACTCGAACTGGTACCCAACTTGTTATCCATTTCATAAGTCTGCCGGGTTGGTAGTAGGAGATAAAGGGGGGATCCCGATACCCCCGAAGAAGGTATGGGGAAGAAGAATGGTTATAACCTTCCCGGTGTCCATCCGTCAAAGGATTCTGAATCTAAAAAGGCAGAAACGGCGTTTAAGCTAGGGAAGGGATTCCAGAGAGGGCGGAGTCGGTGTTCACTACCTTCTAACGTGTCCCTCTTCACCACTTTCACACCACGCAACGAAACAAGAAAAAGGGAAACCCACCTCCTCAACTGCTGAGGGCCATCTGAAAGACTGGCTCTTCGCCGCCCGGGTGACCATTCGTACGATCCAGCAAAAAGGACCGGGTTCACGGGAGGTCTAAAATTTCATTACGTCTAATGTCTGGTCACCACCGGGGGCGGGAGGATATCAGGTCGGAGGAGGTTCTGCCTGCTTCTCGCCTCAGTTGGGGGGAGTTCCAGGGAAAAAAAGCCGGCCCCAGGCCTGATTGCGCCCCAGGAAATGGTTGCCGTTTTCTCTCGGAACTTCTTCGGGTATCCCGTCTCCCACGAGGGAGTCCAGACGGGAAATGAATAGGGACTCTACTTCATGAGGTACTGGGCGCGCCTTGAGAATATAACTATCAGGAAATTGAAAGAACCGAGCCACCTCGAAAGCACACTCCTCTATCGACATATGCCAATGTTAACCCGGTCACGGAAAGTGCAGCTACCGAGCGGGCAAGCGGGGGATCGAAAAGACCCACGACCCTTTTCTAGGAACTTTTTCTTTGGACAGCAGGTGATCCGGTTCCTTTAGGCAGGTAGAACTAAGGGGGGCAAGAAGAGAAAAAAACTTCTCGAAAAGCTCTGGGAGGCACGCAGACTTAGTGAGGGGGCGTTAAATCCAAAGAGCTCCACGCTGCGGGGGAACAAACTAAAAGGACCTCGCAGCGCTTTCTTTAGTCCCATCTGATTTTACCTCCTGGCCTTCCCCCCAGGAGGTGGAACACGGGCCTCGGGGAGGGGGAACAGGGATGAATGAGAGCAGGACCTCCATCCGAGTGCTTTTCTTGAAAGAAGGCCGAGCCAGGGGTGGACCAATTCATCGCAGAAAGGGAACGCTTCTGGAGCAGGGTTCTCGAGGAGGTGGTCGCGTGCTCGCGGTGTATTGGAATCCACGGATCAACGACACGCCGCGTCGGGGGCAAAAAACAGAAGCAAGCAGGCGGTAAGGCTGTGGGACGGATCGCAGCGCCGCCCAGGCCTAACATCTGGGACAACGTCGTGAGACCTACTGGGAAACCCAGGGGGAAGACCAGAAAGGGTAGCCTTAGGCAGGAAGGGGGGGTAGGAGGGTTCACTTGCCAGAAGCGTGAGTGATTTATCATTTATTTAAGGCATTCCTTTCAACCGAAAATTACGTTATTGGGGTAAGGGGTTTAGGGGGATCGGAGGGGAAGTCAGCTTTGTTGGGAAGGGTTTTTTGATTTTTATTCAATTTCCCTGTTGTGGATGGAAAGGGGGTAAAAAGGAATGGGGGGTCCTAAGCCTTCTTTTACAAAAGAACTTCGGGGAGTCATTATTACTCCTTGTACCTGGTATGAAAAATGGGAGGTTTGCACGGGAGGGGGATTACAAAAAACTCGGGGGCGTCGAGAAGACACCTCTGGGAAAGCGCCAGACGAGAGGGGGCAAGGGATTTAATACCGATTGGGGTACCTCTCCTCCTATCCACCTAACCGGGTGAGAAATCGGAAGACGCCGTTCCCAGCAACGGAGGTGGGAAAAGAGAAAGGGAGAACCCTTTTAGAGGAGGTACTTTGACGGAAACAGAAAAGACAACGGAGGGGGGAAGGGGAATGTCGTCAAACGGGGGGGGGAAGGAAGAACATAAGGGAGAGGGAAGACCAAAAACATTCTTCAAGCCCATTTCCGGGAGTGCGCGCCATGATTCCCAAAGGTGGAATAGCTTCTTAGACGAAAAATTAAGAATGGAGGCAGGGCGCTCGTCTTCACTTTGCTCGGGACGATGCAATCGGGTGGGACTTTTTACAGGAATGAGTTCTCCTAAACGAGGGGGAACGGGGGGATGGCTCTACCTTCTGAACCATCCCCCTTGCGATGGCGGGAAGCCCAGTACAAAATCGGGTCGGGCTCCATGAAGAAAGGCGGGGAAACCAAAGCTTTCTTCCCCCTTCCACTATCTGAGGACCCGAGGCTTCATGTGGACGCCTCCCACAGGACAACAGCGTCCCCAACAATACCTCCTGGCTACCAGCTGTCACGGTATCTCACAGAGCAGGGTTTCCCTGCCTAGAAGCCTGAGCCCGCTCCGAAAAGTCGAAGGGGGAAACCGGCATTCGCTAAAGAGAGGTGAGGAGGTAACATACGGAGCCCCGGCGAGCGAATCTCAATACAGGGGGGACAGTAGGGAATCCAGAAAGAAGATCACGGCGGTGCGCGGGAGGAAAAAGCCCCAGCGGGGGGCGCTGGGGGGGGGGGAGGGAGGGGGGAGGGTGTCGTCGCGGGAAAGGGGGTCGGATTCAGCATGGACGGCGGGTGCTGGAGGGCCACCCGCGGGCGGGTAAAAAAAACGACGGAGAGGTGTGTAGGGCTTGTCCAACCCGACCTACCACGATCGTAAGTTACAAACTCTGTCCGGCAGAAAATGAGAAACTTACCTGTGACCGTCGGGACTTTTTTCCACGGGGGGCGGTTGTGAGTGACGACCAATCGATGAGGGGGAAAAAGCCACGCGGGAGCGCTGGCGGAAGAGGCGAAAGGGGGGAGTGGGAAGAGTTTGACGGGCATCTGGCCGAAGTCACGTTGCAAGGGAAACTGCGCGCAGAGGAAAAAATAGTCACGTGACCCAATTGGAGAAAGAAAGAAAAAAAGGGTCATACGACGACTACAAAGAAAGAAGAGCTGACCAAAAGGGGGACAGAAAACCAGTGTCTTAGCAGGAAGAACGTCGCCCCATCGGATTCCAGCTCGGGGGATGAAGCTCCGAAAAATAAAGACGCAAAAAGGTTTCATTAGAGGAGGGCGCCGGAAAGGGCGGCCTACAAGGCCACCCGGGATCGTGCTCGAGGCAGCGCCGGGGCAAAAATCGCCATAAGGTGATCAGACAGTCTATCTTTCCCGGTAGAGGGGACCCCGAAAGAGAGAACGAACCCGTCTCTTTTGAAGGAAAAGGGGGCGCGGGCGTTCTGTACACGGTCCCAAAGGCTCGACAGCCCTCCCTCCCGCACCCCTCTCCTATGATCAGGCAGGGAAGCTTCTAGTTCCCTTCGGGGGGGGAAAAGAGGGAAAGGAATGAATAGCCGCCCTGAACCCCGGTGACATAAACTAAGGGACGGGGCTGGCTCGTAAAGGCCGGAGAAAAGTGGCACCACGGGAGGGGGGGGTTTTGGGGGGGGGAGGGGGGGAGGAAAAGTAGTGTGTGATTACGTTGCGGAGGGGTCCCTTTTTCCTACACCGTTCATGTAAGGACTGAAAGGGTTGGAACCGAGCAAACGCGGATTGGGGGAAAAGGTAGCGAAAGCCACCAGCCGCCGACGGGAGGGTTACTTTGCTGGGCACCAACATGAAGGAAAGGGACAAGGACTGGTTCGTGGTAGGGGGCTAAAAAACGAGGGGAGGGAAATAAGATCCCTCGACCCGCGAAAGGTCCGCCTGGAGCCCAGAATCCTGCCATCGAGGCGGGGTGAAGAGGCTGGGACTGGGGAAGGAGAACGTCAGGAGTGGAGCAAGGATTTCACACTAGCAAAGCTGGGAGAAAGGAACAAGTCAACCTAAGAAAACACTGGACGTGAAAGGAAAAACCGGAAAAACACAAAAAAACCCAGCAACGTCGAAGATTGGGGACCAGGGTTGAACACGATGGGCAACGGCAAATTCTTTCACTAGAAAACAGCACCGTTCAAGGGGGTCTGTGTCATGTCACACGGTTTGGATTAAGTGGGCGTTTAAAGGCAACTGTGAAATTGCCGCCACCTTCGGGGAAGGGAGGGACGCCAAAGAAAAAATGGCGATAGCTTCATAGCTGGTTTCGGGACTGGGCGGTTCTGCCTGAGCCCGCGGGAAACAAAGTATCGCCCAGGGCACCCAGCGAAGTTTCGCAATGTGGCCGGTGGGGAGGCTGAAGGGGATATCCCCTCTCGATCACCGGGAAACCGACGAAGGGGGGCGACGGGGAGAGACAAGAGGGATTTTTTCGGAAGGGTGGGGCCCGAGCACGAACCTTTTAGAAGAAAAACCGCCCAGGGGGTCAAGCCTCTATCAGACACCGGAAGGAAGAGAAGGGAAAGGCCGCACGCGCCGGAGGGGGAAGCTGACGCTGGGGCTCGACGGGACGGCACCGCTAGGCCTGCCCGGGGCTGGAATAATGATAGCCTAGAAGGGTAGGGAGTTAGGGCCATTGCCATAGGACTCGTTAACGAGAGGCATGTAAAAAAACAAGCTAAGAAGTGTTTAAAAAAAAAAGGCGAAGTGTCCCCGTGCCTTATTCAAAACGATCTCCCCGCTAGGAGGGAAAGGAAGCACCATCTACCCTCACACCGCAAAGCAAAAATTAAGTAATAAGGGGGAAAGCAACCATACCCTCAAGCCGGGGGAAAAAAGTTCGGAGAAGAAGGGAAGAGATCATGCGACCTATCATGACCCTCCACTAGTGATTTGGGGAGCCGCGGAACCGTTGTAGGGACTAACATGAAACTCACCAAACAACAAAGGGACGGTGCGTCTTGAATGGAGCTGAAACTCGGACTCGTTCTCCGGGTTTTTAAGAAGGGTCAGGGACCGAGATCCTAGAGAGCTGCCCTATCGGTCCCCCCTCAACTCCTCCTACACGCTTTAGGCGGGAGGAAGAAGAACCAGACAACAGGGGAAACCAGTGAGGAAAAAAATACTGTGAACAGTGTACTTGATCGTACGAGCCGTACCGGAAGGGCAGAGGATCATTGCGCGAATGACAAGGGAAAGGAGGTAAGGGGGAAAGGGGGGAGACTGATCTAATCATTATTCTTGAACGTGGGATTGCACCAAAGTACCTGGAGACCTCATCTCGGGGGAGACCGAGGGGTTTACCGGGACGGGGAGGGGGGGGTCAAGGGTTCGGGGGAGGGCTCATGGCCACCTAAAAGCTGGTACGAAAGTAGGTACCTCCTCTCAGGCTTTACTTGTCTACCCGAGGATGGGTGTTAAAAGAAGGAGTTTCTTTGAAATCCGGGGTGAAAAAACGGTATGAACGCCGTGGGGAGAAGAGCGAGACTGCCCTGCAGGTCTCTGTGTCGAACGAGTCGCGAGAAAAAGAACCAAATGCTTGAGGGACAAAGGTAGGGCCGCACGGGAAAGTCTGGAATACCGAGGTGGTTCAAGTCTCCGGGAGCAATAAGGAAATCTGGGCAAGAAGAGGAATGAGGGGGAAAAAAGGGAAAGATCGAGGACAATTTGTTAACTATATCCGAGAACCGGGGTGTGCCGTGAGTGGGAAACTAAACAACAAGGGAGTATTAAGAAAGATAGAAAGAGGTAAGACTTCGAGAACAGTTCTCCTGAGAGGAAGTTCACCCAGTCGTCCGAAGTGCAGGGGGGGAACGTGGCGGGAATCCATAGAAAGGGGAAAAGTAAAACCGGTTCATGACAAGCACATCTGGTCCAGAAGGGAAGTTCTGAGGAAACATGTGCGCGGAGCTTCCCTCCGTTTGTAAGGGGGACCGGATCAGAGGCATTAAAAGGAGAAATGGGGCAAGGGGGGCAAAGGGGGGAGACTCAGGCGGAAAAAAAAGAACCCGGTGCGATCATTGCCTCCGTCATTGCACAGAGGGGAGTAAAAAATCTACCCGGGGGAGTGATAAACCCTCCTGCGGTAGGGGGACCAGCTAAAGCAGGAGGGACCTGCGCAACCCTATTTTTCCCTTGACTCCCACAAAAAAAAGGAAAGCAACAGCAAGGAAATAAGGGAAAGAAAGATTACCTCGGATTGGAAAGTCCATTAAGGCCACTCAGATGTATCCCGAATAATCCCTACCTTCAACCCAAACCCCGCATTCAGGACTTATTATCCTGGTACAGAAAAGCGAGAGTAAGAACCACGGGTACAAAAAGAGGTGAAAGACGCCGTGTCAGACCGTTGAGAAATTGTATCCTTGTCTGTCGCTGAGAACACAAAGACAAGGGCAGTATGACTTTTGAGGATCTGCTGGAAGAGACGGTGGGGACATCTGAGGAAGGTCCGTTACCTGGGCTTCCACTTTAAAAACAGCCCTTATCCAAAAAACAGTCGATCAATGGCCGAGAGGGTTGGCAGGGAAGAGGGGGGGGTCCCAGAAAGACCTAAAACTTCTCTTTCAAGGTCTCTGTTCAAGAGGGCCCCTCGACTAGGTCCGAAAGGAGAATGATCGCATTAAAGAAAAGCATCGGTGAGGTGTTTTCCACGGAGAGGGTGTCTTTTTTCATTGCAAAGGGTAAAGGGTTCAGCTGCAATCAGGAGGACTGATCTTTCAACGCGTTGGGGCGCAGTCGGGGATCGTTGAGGGAAACGGGCATCTGGGCAAGGAAAAGTCCTTTTCCGAAGGCAGACTCTCCAAAAGATTCGTGACGTAGAAAGATCTAAAAAAGCCACGCGATTAAACCAGAAGAAAGGGGGTCCGCACAAAGCCGGTCCAGCAAGGTGGGGGGTGGTGGGGGGCGGGGTGCAGGGTCCTAAGGAAAGCTTAAGAGAGGGCGCGGAAACTTACCAGAATCTCATGAGTGACCGTTTCGCCTTAACCTTAGCGGTCAGTATAGGAGGTATAGAGAAGAGAGGTAGGGCTAGGTTCACCCCGGATAAGGAGAGAAAAAAAGCAAAGAGACGTAACATTACGATGCCTGATCACAGCTGTCTCGTCGGGCTATTGGTATCGGGGGAAAAACTTACGCATTTAGAGGAAAACAAACCCTTCGGTGAACATCTGAGGTGGCGTTGGCTGCTCGGTCTCGCTATGGGGAATTAACGGGTCTCTCGAAGGAGCCTAAATCTTAATAGGGCAATCGGGGAGCCTGATAGCAGCTTAACCCGCAAGGTGCGTGACAAAGGAAAGAACGGGAATAAAAAGAATATCGACCTTCATCACCAACGACCAGGGAAAGAGGTTGTGGAAGAGCCAATGCATGCCGTGAGAAAGAAAGTGGGGGGAGACGCAAGAAGTGAACGACGACGTGACTTGGTGTGTGGGTTGGCAGGGGGGAAGAGTCCGGTCGGTGAGGTTAAAGTGAAAGGTTTGCCATGGACAAAAGTCAGAATGCAAAAGACAGCTATACTGCAGAGGAGACTCCATGGTAATCAACCTCCGGAGGGACGTTTAATAGGAGGAGCCCAGGCCAAAGCCGGGGACTTTGGAAAGACGTGTCCGATGTAGGAGTTCGAAAGATCAGAAGAAAATCTGAAACAAAAAACAAAAACGTATTAGGGAAAAAGGTATCCAAGAAGGGCCAGGCAAAGGCCCATAAATGGACGAAAAAGAGCATGGTTTAAAAAGAAAAGGCGGCTGGGGCCGGGGGAAAATCTACTGCTTCCTATAATACTGCGTGAGCGGGAAGAAATGGCGTGAAACCCAATGAAACGTGGGAAACTTCCACGGTGTAAAAAGATCAAAGGCATCAACAAGGAAGGAGCGGCCAAAAAGACCACCACCCACCCCCACAGGTTCCGGCCAAGGGGAACTGGTTGGGGGATGGCTGAAAAGCACATGCGGGACGAGCAAACGTCAGGCGTGTCAGCCCCCGGAGACGGCTGGGGGAAGGGAAAGCGGACCTGGTCAAAGTGAACCGAAATGGAACCGAGCGCACGGCGATGAGATAGAAGGAAAGATTGCGCGGGGGGGCGGTACCCAAATTGCGGAGGACAGGAAAGGGGGACGAAGCAACGAAGAGCAACGAGCATTGTTTTTGCAATGTTCGACGCCTAGTCTAGAAAAAAAAAACGAGAAACAAGTTACTAGAGAAAAAAGAAAAAAGGGGGAACAGCCGACGTGAATTGGCTAGCAAATCGGTTCACAAGAAGGGGGTAGATACGATGAAAAGTTGGTGCAGGGGAAAGAAGAGCCCAAGGGGAGAACGCCGTCCGTCATTAACAAGGAAAGTTACCGTTCACCGGAAGATCAGTGGGAAAAAGGAAAAATCCAGGAAGGCTTGGCGGTTTCTCACCCTCGGGAAAAGGTGGAGGAATGATCGGGCGTGCCGAAAAGTAATCAGGAGTGTTCCGGGAGTTGCCCCGGCAAGGTAAAGATCGGGAGGAAGAGGGTTGCCCGGCAAACGTCGTCTTCCATGAGGAACCCGGATAAAAAGAAACAACGGGACTGAGAACCATCTGAACTCTAAAAAGAAAAAGGAGAAAGGGTAATTGACCGCAGGGAAACCCCTGAAACGCCATCCGGGAAAAAGCCCAAGGCGGAGGAAGGAAATCGAAGAGAGGACCAAGCCATTCTATGTAGGGTCTTTAAGATCCAGGAAACCAAAGGGTAAGGGGGGGGACGAGAGAATCACACAGGTAAAAAAGAATGAAGGGGCGCGAAGCGGGTCAAGGTGCTCGGCGTTGAAGCAGAAAAAACGGAAAAGGAAAATCCGAACATGAAAACCTCAAAATGGAAAAAGCGCGGTAAGGGTGGGAGGAGGCTCGCATTAAAACTCCCAGGCTACCACGGCAACTTGCAGGAAAGGCGTAAAGCTCTGGAAGAAGGCAGTACTAAAGTGTTAGCCAGTCTAATAAAAGGGTGAGCGTACTAAAGTGGAGGGCTGGGCGCGTGAGGGCGGAGAATTCGTGAAAAGAATACTTACTGGACTGGTTGGGAAGTAGGGAACCTGAAGTAAATTTCCTTTGGTCCCTAGGGGGGGGGGTCTGTGGGTGAAAGAGAGTTTCTTGAAAAAGGCGGAAATGATCGAGAGGGGGGCCAGATAACGAAGGGAAACCCTTCCTTCGGGTTTCATTTGATTACCGAGAAATTTGTATTAACGGGGATTCGGGCTCAGAGGAGGGGGTCATAACTTTCGAGCTAGGGGAAAGGGGAAGCCTGGTAGCGGGGGGGAAAGAATAGAGCTATCCGGTTCACAGACCCAAGGCTGTCAAGCTCAGCGGCACAAAAGTCGCCGAGCGGCACAAAAGGGGAGAGTAGGTTTTCCTTAGTCAAGACCGGAAGAGGGGGATGACAAGATGCATCGTTCTTAGAGAAAACACCCACTGCACGGGACAATTTTAACTCAAAAAAGACAGGGGGGAGGCGGTGAGGAGAATCTCTCAACAAAAAATGAGCAGTGAAGATAGATGGGTCCGCAAAGTCGGGAAAGGATCTTAGGCCCGATCCGAAAAAGGGGAAACAGATGCTTGAGGAAACCCCGTATTTAGGGTACGGAGAGGGAAGGGAACATCAGGGGTTGCTTGACGGAGGAAGGCGGACTGCGGCTTCAAAGGGGGATCAAAGGGGGAAAACAGAGACCCGGGACGGGCAGTCTCGCAGACCAACTGAGAAAGGGTTGGGAGACCACCGTGCATTTACACCGCGGGGAAGGAAAAGTACCGAAAAAGGAAGTGTCAGTCCACCATAAGCGGGAAAGAAAGCGAGCTGGGGCCAGGGCTAGCCTTCCAGGCCCTATTGGCCCTTCGCACTAAAACCCTTCAGAAAAGAGCCGGGAGGAAATCACTTGTCGGAAAGGCGATGAAATCTTCATGTGAGCCGTCCGTAAAAACTGCCTTATCCCTCTGCCCTAAGGAATCCAAGCAATCCACGTAATGGGACCCCTGAGGAACGTTACCTAGAGGAAAACGTCAAGGAAGGTCAAAAGAGGGTACGGAAAAGCACCGTGCGAGGGGCCCTGGGAGTTCCAGGCGATCCTCCGAAACCATCCGGAACGAAGATGACGTTTGAGGAGAGAGGATGGAAGGGTCTTATTTTAATTGAAAAGGGAAGGGCCACTGTAGAACCTATCACGCTACCACCTATTGGAGGGAGGAACTAATTCAAGGTAAGGAGAAGATAGGTGCAAACCAATGAAATCAGAAAAGGTCTAGGGGGGCAAGAACGCCAAAATAATGTCTGTTCCGGACTAGGGGCATGCCCCTGCCGGAAAAAGCCTAAAGGTGGAACTGCTGAAGGTGCGGGAAAGCGGTCCAAAAGCTATGTACTTCCTCCAAGAGCTGAGGAAGGAGTGGGAGGGGGGGAGGGGGCGGTCCGTCCCTCGACGTGGGAGCGTGGACTGAGGGCATCGGGGCCTACTATTCCTTAGTGACACAGGGGGGAAACTCGAGAATACTGGCTGGGGGGAGGAGAAGCAATGGATTTCACCTTAGAGGGGAGCAATTGGGAAGGACAATATAGGCAGGTCCACATCCCCATGGATCGGCCCATTTTCTTATAGGCCTCAAGGAGAAAACATCGTCAGCACGGAGTCGGACGGGGGGGGAAGGATTGCTTTACCGGTCAGTAAGATGAAGCTGCTTATAAAAGGGGGCGCTGTGCTCTGTCTTTCTACAAAAAGTGGACCACAGATCAGTGCGGCAACACGAGAGTCCTAAAGAAGAGGATAAGGTCTTCGTGGGAGGATCAGGTCCCCGGTTATCTGAGAGGGGGATCCCTCTCGACAGGCTCGAGGTAACAAAAGGGAATTTATAAAGATGCGCTGGGTCTTCTAGGACTGGAAGAGAAAGGGCCAGAGAGGACCTGCGGTCTCGTCACATTCAACGTCCCAAAATAAGGAAAGAGGATCACATAGGGGTAAAAGGAGGGGGTGGGGGCAAGGACCAGGAATCCTCTTTCCTAACAACCTCGGTCCTCCAAAATCACCGTACAGGAGTGTCTGCTCTTCCCTCAATGGAAAAAATCAAGGGGGGGAAACGAAAAACTGACGACGTTTGAGTGTGTGTTTGGGGTCTTTGTCTCAAGGATTTGATGAGGGGGTGGACCTGAAAACGAGAGATTTTCACGCAAAGAATGGGAGGAAACGCAAAATGGAAAAGAGCTCACCGCCTTGGGAGGGAAGATTGCAGTAGCTTAAGTCCACAGCCAAAGGGAAGGACGTTGCACTGGCAAAAGTTCCGGAGCTGAGAAAGAAGCAGAAGAAACTTGGGGGGAAGAAAAGCAAAAAGTATTATAATAGAGAATCCCTAAGCGAACCAGTCCCGCCAGGGGGGAATCCCAGGGGGCCAAAAGAGGGAAAGCATCAATAGTGGAGGAGGGGGTTGGGGAGGAAGTAGGAGTCAACGTCAATAAGAAGGGGGATCTCTTCCTTTGCAGCCTCGCAAGAATGGCGTGGCGGAGACCTGGGGGGGAGCACTAGAGATCACTCGATCATCGAAAGGGAGGATAACCCAAAAAACAAACAAAACCCTTCTGTCTGGGGAAAAGCATGAGAGAGGACTCGAACGTCATACCAGGAGGAGGGTTCAAAGGGGGGCATGACCCCTTTTTTTTATGAACTGGTCTTCTATTCGTTTCCATGTACCATCGGAGGAGGGGCTTTCAAAAAAAAAAGGCCGGGGCGATCGCTAACGAGGATACTTCAAACAAGGGGGGGGAGGGCGGGGAGTCCCTTCTTTAGATCACTAGTCTTCGAAAACCCATCAATAAAAAAAAACCTGTATAACTCGGCGAGCAAAGCAACCTGATATGACGTATTTCAGGTTTTGGGGGATGGTCATCAAAAACAGTCTATTTCTATGAAAGGAGAGAGGATGAAAATAGTCCCTACTAGAGTCGGGAGAGGAAATTAAAAAAGGGAGGTTAGAAGCGTCGGGTGCCGCTCGGGTTGGGCCGGAGGCACGACCCCGGTGGGGGGGGAAAAGAGCCCCAAACCCGGGGAAAAAGGGCCAGCAAACCTCCGTTCATGAACACATCGCCGTTACCGGGGAACCGGGAAAAGGAAAGGAGGTCAATTAAAAAAGCGACCGAGCGGGAAGAGGAAAGGGACTGGGCTCGGGGGATTCCAAGGGCTACGACCAAAGGGGAGGGGCTGGAGGGGGGAGGGAGAGTATTGCGGCCTGAATTAAAAAAAATCTGAAAATCAGGGACCGGGGAACTTCTATCGGGGGAAACTCAAACTACCCTCAGGGACCTATACGCCGGAAAAACGACTTCAAGAGGAGGAAGAGGGGGTCACGCTAGAATCAAACTATCGAAAGAATAATCAAAAAGTAGAGCCCTCCTCACATAAAGTTCCTATTAATTTAGAGATTTTCCCGGAAGGAGCAAGAAATCTCCAGCCGGGAAAAGATCGGAGGTTTCGACAGGTAAGGCAAGCCAGGAAAAAAAGGGAGGGGGGGTCTTGAAAGAGCAGCCGAGCGTGGTATGGTCGGTCTGGACTCAGAAGAGGGGCATCACAAAGAAGAATTCGTCTAGAGAAAAAAAAGGTCGGTCTCTGGATTTTACAGTGGAGCAAGGTCAGGAAAATAGAAGAAATAGAATCCAAAGCCTCCCCAACTCAAGGATAAACATCTAGGAAGGTATTCGGAGAAGAAAAAAGGAAAGAAGACAGACTAGAACCTGGTTTCTAGAGTTTAACAGGTGGATACGGATCACTTTTAGCCTTACTGGGAAAGTGAGAAAGAAAGTTGAGAGCGTCATTCCCTGTTTGGGTGTCTGTGGGGGGGCTTTCTTTCGGGGAGGGGTAGTATTCTTGGAAAAATAGGGGGGTATCTCGGGCTCTGGGGTTTTAGAGATCGGTATTGAAGTTTTTCCTTCTGGTGTTCCAGTTTCTTGGCGGGAAAAGGAGGGGGGGGGACGGAGATCTTTGGTCCCCGCCGCTCAAATTTACTTTGCCACCGCCGATGGTTTCCATGCGAGGTTCTGGGGAAGAAAAACCTAGGGGTAAAATGATTTGAAGGGCTCGAACAAAGGGGGAACTCAGGCGATCTAGAAAAGACTTCCGCGGCCTGTTCTAGGGGGGGAGAACGGATAACGGTTCAGAGGGCTGGGTCGCCTCTCGCAGAAGTCAGCGGGACCGGGACCCTTCGGAAAAGGGGCCTAGCCTTTACCTATCGGGGGGGGGGGGGGGAGTGCAGAAGAGGCGAAAAGTCCGCACTTGATAAGCGGTGGGGAGATAAAGGGGGAACTGGGTCGAATGACGGGACAGGGGGAAATCGGGAGAAGCAACGAAGAGGAAGGGGAATGTCCAAATTCACCTTCACTGCTGAAACAGGGTTATTCAAGGCGGCCGAGAGACGTTTCCTGGGGGAAAGGTTTCTCTCCATCATATCTTACCAGATCAAAAGGGAAAGGGACAGGCTCGGACATCGGTATTGGAAAAAAAAAGGAGGGGTCAAGTCGCGCGCCGCATTTGGGACTCGGGGAGGGTGTTCGGGGACCTTTCGAGCGTTCGCCCAAAGCGACCATTTCAGGGTTCATGCTAAGACGAACGCGGAGACCCCGGGGAGAGGATCAACCTTCAGTTAAAACTCGGAAAGGTCACATGCATTGTCCACCATAAGGAATGGGGGGCTGAAAGAAGGCCGGAGGGAGTTTACATCGCCGATCCCCCCGATGGGTAGCTTGGACTCCAAAGTACCAGGAAGTCCTTAAAAAAAGAAAGCCTATTTAGTGGGGGGAAGGACGGGATGATCTCCCACAACCTTCCATGGAAGTGCCAAAAGGAATAACGAGAGTAACCGATCCTTCCGCGGGGTACACGCCACCCTACACTGTAATTAGGAGAGAACCTGCTCGGGTTATGAAGGGGCCTGACTCCCTCTATATAGGTGAAAGGAGGACCGTATACAGAGAAATTGTTAGCCTGGAGGGTTCGCTGGGGAGGAAAGGCCCATCAAAAACTTTTATTAGTGGTGGAAGTCTGCTTTTCGGAAAAGGCTTATCTCTTTCCGTTACCGGGTAACACTGGGTACACCTCACTAGCAATCAACGTTCGACGAATTCGGAAGAACGCCGTGAAGGGGTTGAGAGGAATCGGCAGCCAGGCACGGCAAGCGTTCCTCCACTTGGGAAAAGGGCGTAAACGGGAGGACGAAAGGTCGAACAAGCCGCGGGCTTGTTTAAAAAGGCTTGAGTGGGGTGCCGTATCCAGGCGGGAAAGTACGGGGGAATGCAGACGCGCTCGCTTCAGGCTGGTTGAAGAAACAAGACGTGGAGGGGGGATCCGGACGGGCATAGGACCGACGAGTCCTTTGAAGGGGCACCTGATGAATCTCGCGAAAGACGTTCGTGAAGAAGGTAGGAGCACTTCTAGGTAACGCAGCCAAGGGAAAAGAGGGGAAGAGAAGGGGGCAGCAGCCATGGTCACGGGAGGGGCCGCACGTCGAAATCCAAGTCATCTTCAAATCGGCGCGTGAAAAAAAGACCATTATAGGAAGGGTGTGCTTTCACATGATCGGGATGAGGATTGCAGGAGGGAGAAGTTGAAGGGGATCGTTCTTCGAACTCTCCGGAAAGGGATCGCGGTCAAAAAAAGATATGAAGAACGTGAAATATCGGAGGGGGGAGGAGAAGGAAAGGGGGTGAGCGGGAGTTTATAGAAGAAAGAGCACAAGAAACCTGCTAGTTTTTCGCAAATCTTAAAAATTAGCTTGGCCAGATCTGGAGCCGCAAATTGGCCGCCGTAACATTCTTTGCTCGAAATGGCCGAACGCCCGCACAAAACCAAAAGAGAGAAAGGCGCCCTCTAAGGCCGTCGGGGTAGAAAGGACCAGTACCTCCCTGTCAGGGCACCCGTAAGAAAGGGAACGGGCATGGACACAACAAAAAACGGTTACGGTGCTTTCTCGGCACCCGGGAAAAAGGGTGGAAAGAAAGCCCTACGGGAAACTGACTGAAGGTTTGCTTGTTGGGTGTTTTTGTGGGGGGTGGTCGATAAGGGAGGGGGGAGGAATTTCTTAAGAAGGGGTTGCCGATGGAAAAAAACCGTATCAGGTCGACCATCCACGCACGATATATGGGGGGAAGAAGGAAGAGCATGGAAGAGCCAACTGCTTTGGAAAGAGGAGCTGCCCAGTCCGCCATCCTCCTGAAACTAGGGGGGATTTAGGGAAAAAACCATTCGTAACCCAGTGGGAGTGCTGGGTTTTGGGAGAAAGGGGGGCAATCTAGCTAAAAAGAAACGAGAAGGAGATAGAGAAAGAGGAAAAAAAGAGAAGATGACCTCCCTGTATTAATGGGAAAAACCCAGGGGAATAGAGGGGGAATCAACGTCAAGAGTGAGATGGAAAATTGCAACTTCTGTCTGAAGGCCGGATGGGGAAGAGTCGTCCTGTCGGGATCCTCTCCCAATAGCTCTCGGGGCAGGGCAGGCCGCACCCTGGCAATTCACTATCACGAAACTTCATAAGAAAAAAGGATCGAAAAACAACCCCATCAAGGGGGCTGAGGGAACTTGTAAAGCGAGGGGGGATCTTCCCTATGAATTCCATTCTTGTACTATCAAGATCAAATCATAATGAGGGGGGGAAAAAATTTTTCTTCCTGGCCGCTAGGAAGTTAAGAGATAGGGCCTTTCCTTGGTCCGCCCAAGAGAAAGGGGAAGGAAGTACAAGAGTATATGGCTGGGTCAGCGAGGCTTTTGGTCCTTCTGAGAATCCAAGCGGGTCGGAGGGTTGAAAGCCCGATAAAAGACAGCGCAAAGATTTCGAAACCAGGCCTTTGGGTGCAAGGTGCAGAAGATCGCCTCTGGGAGCGGGGGAAACCGGTGACCTGGGCAGACTACTAATACTCTATTACAGGGGGGTTGTCCTACGGACATTAGGGAATGGGTATTTTGTCCGTCGCGGGGTTCCGCTAGATGAACCGAGTGAAGTTGGCACAACAGATCCCTAACTATCAGCAGACCGAAGAAGGGGAAACAGAAAGGGGGGTCGGATCCTGGGTCACGGATGGAGACTGTTCAGGACTCTCCCGGATAATCTTAAGCTGTTTTCGGAGGACGGGAGGACTAAAAGGGCTTCGGCCAGCTGGACAGAATTATGAGGGGGACGGGGGTACCTGGGTCTTACGGCTTAGGGGTTCCGAGAAACCTTAACTTAGCTGTAAAGACTCACGACGGAGGGGTAGTCCAAACAGGGGAGAACCAACGCTCCGTCGTTCCTTCCCGGAATATAAAAAAAAGGATCCGAGCGGAAAGGAAGAACCAGCGTAAATCTCCCATCGAGAGGACGTCGCTGGGAGATGAAGGAAAGGGAAGTTTGGGATGAGACCCTGACCTGGGACCCCAATTCCTTGGGGGACCATCCTAATTAGGGGGGGAGGATAGATAGGAAGAGAGCATGGGCCATCCACATGTCGTGGAAGGGAAAGACAGAGACTGGTGTGGGATCGGTGAAACAAAATCATTCACCTTGAAAGCTCGAGAGGGGAAGTGGTAGGGAGGCCCGAGGGGTAGAGAGGAAATCTGCTGGGGATTGGAATACCCCTGTCAAGTACCTGGGAAGACTTAACCAAGGAATTGAATCACCCGACGGAAAACTCAGCACTCCCTCCTCTCTCGGTGATGAGTGATAGCTGGGGTCCAATCCTACCATGCGCACCGGTGCGAAAAAAAGGCGTGAGAAAGAAGGTGAAACGAAGTGAGACGGGACAGGTACTGTATTACGTTCGAGGAAAAAGAAGGGGGGAAGGTGGAGCGGGGGCAGTACCGGGGGTCGGGGAGGGGAATCGGGGAGGCGGGACCTTACGGGAGTTGAAGGACCGTAGACCTCTGGTTTCCCCCGATTTGTCAGGCCTCTAGGGGGGATTTCAGGGGGCGGCAGGGTATTGGTTATTGCTCATTGCCAAAGTCAGGTTCTTCTTCCTCCGGGAAGGTGGGGGGGTAGAGAAGTGGTGGAGGGAAGGAATTGGCACCCCGAAAGAAGGTTTTTTACAGGACACTTCGGGAAGGGAAGGGAGGAAAAGTCCCTAATCGGCGTCGAGGAAAGAGGTGCGTTCACGCCGTTCAGGATCGCAGGACGGAAAAAGGCTGGTCAGGAACGAGAGAAAGGACGACCCTGCGGGCGCGAATCTGAAACTCAAACGGGCAAGAGAAATAAAGGTCCCGGAAGGGGGTCAGGGGACCTTTGAAGAGGGGGGGGGGAATCTGGAGGGGAAAGATGTCGGGAAGTCTCCAACTGCCAGCACTTGTAATCTAGCTCAGGGGGAAGGGATCCGTAGGAGAACGAGCTTTTACGAACAATCGAGAAAAAAAACGGGGGGGAAGAGAGAGGCCCGGTCACCGTCACTTGAGGGATGAACGACGGAGGATTAAAACTCTAGGAAAAAAAAAGCGCCGTTGGACTCCAGCCATAAATGAAGAAAGGGATAGACTCCTCGTAGGTCAGGGGAGGCTCTTCGCGACTGGAAAACAAGGGGAACCTACTGGAAGCGCTCTGGACTGCCCGGGGCGCAAATAGAGAAAGGTGGTCGTGAACCGTACTGCTCTCTTTCAAACCCTAAAAAAGGTCCAGCAGATAAGGGTCTGAAGAGGCTTTAAAAAAGCCCAACGCTGAAAAAGGCTAGACATTACCTTACCCGACGTTCATTTTAGAACACCGGCGGGTCAGGAGAGGCGTACCAGTCACAGGGGAAAAAACATGTAACTCGCGCCCACATAGAAAGTCACCAAGGCGGGCAACAATAATCCTTTTCGCCAGGGCACCCTCTATGAACTCCCCCGTCCTTCGGGGGGGTCACCAGTTGGACCTTGAAGGCCACAAAGAAAGTAGAGGCATCCTGGGGGGGAGGAGGAGCAGGAAAATTCTTCTCAACCTTCTCTTCTAAAGGGTTAGGCTAACCCAGGCAAACGCGTTATCTTTTGGCCCAGGGGAGTTTCAGAAAGGAAGAGGGTAGGCCTGGGAATTCGCTTCGAGCACCAGGCCGAAAAAAGTAACGCGCTGGGGCGGGGGGGTCGGGGATCTGCGGATTTTAAAAAGTGCTAGGAAAAGGGACAGGTCTGCCACCACATCCTAACGACCCCACGGGAAAAGCAATCCCTACTAGAAGTGTACAGATGGATGTGGTACACCCGACCTACAAGCGACTGAAGGCTCTTGAAAAGAAAGAATGCTTGTACCGCTGATCTGATCCTGAAGTAAATCGAGCCTCGGTATTGTGAACTTGCGGGAAGGAAACCAGAAGCTTCGAATTACTTCATAGGGACCTCTCAGGGAGTCTGGGGAGACTGGGGGGATAAACTTCCCGTCGGAGAAAAGTTTGTCCTTAGCATCTTTCCTACAGCCCTGAAAAGAAGAAAAGGCCAACTGAGAAGATCTCGAAAGTAGTTCTTTCACCGGAAAGGAACGAGGGCACCTGAATATGACTCAGACGACGGGGAAAGGTCGGAAGAAAATGCTCCCTCCCCGGGCAAATTTCAAGCGGCCGCAGAGCCGAATCGTACATCTTCCCAGCTCCGTGAGGGAAACCGAAGTCTCACAAGCGGGTGCCGTTAAAGAAGGCGGTTCCGGATAGGGGAGGGGGCTGAAGAGGAGGGGGGAGAGGGGGGGGGCGGTCTACACGGTAAGAGCGAGGAAGCCGCGCAAAATGCTATCTAAGGACCGAGGAGAGCAGATCTGGGTTCGCTGAAAGCCCAGGAAAAAAAAGGGTCGCCTTTAATCTGGCAGGTTTTAAGAGAAAGTACTCATGAGAGGGGGCAAAAGGGAAAAAGTCTTGATCCCATCCTTCTTGGGCAAGAAGGACGGGAATGGGCGACGACTTGTCTCAAGGGACCTTCTTTCTGACGGAAGAACGCCAGAACAAAACCCTCTCATATTAGGCTAGAATAGCGGGATGGAGGTAAGGGGTGGGCGTCCAATTACCAGGGAGCTCTTTCCACATCACCTGGGGAATATCAAGAAACATCAAAAAAAGGGGGAAAGGAAACAAGGGGGGGCGTCTAACCCTTTCGACCTTTCGGGGAATTTTAAGCCTACGTGAACGGACTACTGGGAGTTTTGTTTGTTTGGGTTTTTAGGGGGGTCGAAAACCGGGTCGGGCGGGATTTCGGATCTTTGAACTCCACAATGGAAAAATTATGTCGGCCACGCCAATCACTGATATTGGGGGGACCTCCAGGGAAAAAAGGAAATTACAGTGGGAAGTTCAGTACCCTTCCCTCGGCTCCTAACGATTTTGGGCTGAAAAGGATGGTCCTGTTAAAGGAGGTTATAAATAGAAGCCTTGGTCTTCTTTTGATTATGATAACAAGGAGAGGGAGAGATCGCTACCCGAGACTTCATTCCTCAGGTATGGGGGAAAGAAACCCAGAATAATGGGGTTTCGTTTGACCTCAAAGTAAAAGTGTTTGGGTTTTAGGGGGGAAGGAAATCTGATTACAACTTCAATCAGTTCGGGTTACTCAAAACGACTATAGCGGTTTTCGGGTCAACGACCTTCTAACGGGAGGGAAACTCTGCAAAAGGAAGACTCACTCATCACCACGACGGAGAACCCAAAACACCCAAACGGCGTCCGGTTTCCGGAAAAGTTTTGGGAAAAAGAGGCCCGCCGTCCTTAAATGCGAAGGGGACCTTCGGGGGGACATGTCCAACCACTTGGTTCTTTAGGAAGGCGGTGGGACAAAAGGGGAGGGAGTGCAGGAAGGGGAAAACCTCCCACAGGGGGGCAAGCGAGCCTGGAGTGGCGATAGCTTCCAGTCAGCCTTCTAGGCGAAGAGGGGAGGGAAATTCTCTATCCGATGGACGGAAAGGAGTAGCAAAAGATACCGATACAGGGCGCAACTAATATTTCTAAAACCCTATTCAAGGGTGGGAAAAGTGTAGAGAATGCGGGGTATCCCCGATTGAGAAAAGAATAACGGGGATGATCATTTCCGGCTTCATGTACTAGAAGGTTGAATGGCACTTTCAGACGGCACTATCGCCTTTGGGAAATGGGGGACCTCGACCTCTCCCGGCTCAGAGCGCCTCGAGGAACAAGTGTCCAGTGGGCCTTTAGAAACGGCACTATGTGAGAAGGGGGCATGCCTCAAAGAAAAGATCAAAACGAGGTGCTGCTGATTTTAAGGGCCCTGGAGGCTTCAAGGGGTTCTTTTACAACTTAAAGCTGGGGTTGAAGGGGGCGGGAAAAGAGGCTAATCTCATTGTCCGGAGAATTTAAAGAGGAAAAGCACCTACCATTAGACTATATCTTCGCAGGGCCAAAAGAGGAAAGAATCGGTATCATATTCCCGGCATGCCATCCGTCTGAGGAAGGAAATTCAGAAAGGAAGTGAAAAGAGTATCTCGCTCTCTGCATTGTACTCCGCACCTTCCACCCAGCGTGGAGATACATCAAGGGTGAGAAGTGTCCTTAATGGGGATCCGGGAGAGACCAGCATAAATGTTCTTTTCTGAAATTAAGCCAGGGCCTTTTTCGTCGTGGTGGGAACAGAGTCTGGGTGGGACCGGGGGGGGTTAAACACCGGCCCGGGACTCTTCTAAGTCGTGTCTCTCCCCGCGTTGGTCGCTTTCCTTCTTTGTTTCCAGTGTTCAGGCCCCCCATTTCCCCTGTGCGTCTGTCTCAGAGCTCTCGTCCCCACAGACGGGTATCTAAGATGGGCCCCCCTCACCTCGTCGATTCGTTTAATGGTTGTAGCACGGCCTCCCGGCCTAAAAAGAGAGAGAAAAGTAACCATGGGGTCTCAAACTGTGAACCCGTGAACTTGGAGCTCGTAAAGGTCAGGAATTCCCCATTCTCAGCGGGGGCCGTGTGATCCCGGAGGAAGATGAAATCGGGTTGGGTTGGCTTGGGTGCTTAGAGGAAAATTGAGGCGGTCCCTCCGGAACCTTGAAGGTTGTTCCGTGTTATCCGAAATGCTTGGTCTAGCTTTACCTCCCCCTTGGTAGTGGAAAGGGGTTCGAATATTTTTTGTCCCTGGAACTATCTAGGGGGGGGAGAGACTGGGCTTTCTGGGGCCTCGACTAGTTCACGGTGGGGGGAGCTGAAGGTTCCGAGCTCTTCGTTAGGGAAGAAAGTGGCCGGAAGGCCGGGTGGTTGGGGAGGCAGCTTCTTTCGAAATGGAGGTACGAGGGTTCGCGCTTCCAGGGGAAAGGTCATAGAACCACTGGGTCGGGAAGTCTTCTCAGCGTCAATCGGTCACGCACTTTAGCTGGAACGAGATCGTCATCCGGGGACCACAGTGGTCATCAAGGGGACGCGCATAAGCAAACCGCGCACTTAAAAGGAGTAAAGGGGGAGGGGTTTGATGCCTACGAACATAAGGGATCAAAAGGAAGATGGGACGTGGGAGCGCTGCCCGCAGGGAGACGGACAAGGGGGTAACTCAGATCAAACCGGGGGAATACATGAATGGAGAGGTTTAACAATCTCGCTCACCACCACAAGTTAGGGAGGCCCTTACAACCTTGAGGTCTATTAACATGTTATCCTTAGGAGGGAGCAAGGGAGTGTCCTGTGGAGGGGGCCTGGAGATACAGGGTATGCCGCCCTAATCCCAACGTCATGTACAGAGAGCGCTACTTAAACACATCTAAGAAGGCTTGCCTTCTCCTTAGGGAGGTGGGATAGCTCGACCCGTTTTGGTGAGGCGATACTCGTTCGCCCCCAGGCAGGGCAGGGGAAAATCTGATCGGGAGAAACCCCGGGGGGCGAGCTTGCTAACCCTTTATCCACCTGGGACGGGACCGCAACTCATGGCATTTGAAAACAATAAGTCGGTGTCGGTCCTCC
>Ga0179593_1448246_pt1 | contig 22321 bp, 22 predicted proteins | sample CZODoug2_1_08_16_FD_185931 | JGI IMG/M metagenome (GOLD analysis project Ga0179593, IMG submission 185931) | Vadose zone soil fungal communities from Angelo Coast Range Reserve, California, USA - CZODoug2_1_08_16fungal (PacBio error correction) | ecosystem: Environmental > Terrestrial > Soil >...
TCAAGATGCCGCCAACGGCAGGGCCTCCGAAACGGAGAGAAAGAAAAGAGCCAGGCACGCGACACATCAACGATTGGCAGCGACCGCGTACGCGCCGAAGAAGGTGCTCATCGCTCCTAAAGGACAGTCAGCACACCCGAAAGGGGCGAGTAGAGAAGAAACGCCAAGGCGCCGGAACGGTCGGGAGAGAGAATGTGCAAAAAGGGTAAAAACGCGAAGAAGGGTCTAAAAAGTTCAAAAAAGAGTCAGCCACAGGGGACATTCATTGGAGATAGCCAACCAGAACGTGGAATAACGTTGATCCGAAAGAAAAGCACAGCTTTCTTCGCCGATCTTCGCGTCGGATCCTAGGGGTGCCAAAATCCGTTCGGCGTCAAAGTTTCGACGAAGCAGTCCAGCGGAAAAAGGGGAGGCCATCGGGACGACTCGAGGAGCCCGCGTCGGACTTACAGAGTCGAAATCCCCCGGTCAAAAAGACTCAAAGAACAGTCACATTGATTCGGAAGGGCGGACGATCGCGAAAGATGCCTGAGTATACCTGACGAAGGTCACCCCTGTTAGAACTCTGGGTCTAAATCAAAAGAAAAACGTTGGCCGAGAGCGGAATTTCCGGTGCCGCACGTTAATCAAGACCCGTTGCGAGACTCTTCCAAAAAAACAAAGAAAGCGCTGGGGAAGCCTTGCGCTGAAACCCCCCTCTTTCGGCTGGGATCCAAAAAGGGAGAAGGAAACGTGCACCAGTTCGACTTTTGCGTGGAACCCGAAGGCGATTTCATACAAACTCTCAAAAAGGAAGAGGAAAAGGAGCGGAGGACGTTAAGGACTATAGCTGAAAAAAACATGGAAAAAACCGAAGGTCTCTAGGGAGAACGAAATGAAATGGGGGCTGACCGGCGATGCTAGGAGCTCTAAACGAGAGTTGGAAAATGCTAACGGAAAGAATCGGAGGGCCCAGGGGAGCCATAGAAGCCGACTAGTGGAACTCGAACGCCAAATAAACCCCCCCATAGGGGCCTAAAGCTGACTCGATAGGGTCGAAGGAGGGAACATGAGTCGCGGGGGGCGTTAATATCACCGAATCTTTCAGGGATAACGGCGGCACCTGACTATGCGAGGAGGACGGAAGTTCAGGGGGGGAAGGGAGACTTTAGGGGACCAAATGGAAAGAGCTCACAGACGACAAACGCAAAACCTAAAAAAAAACCGACCGAAATTGAGTGGAAAGCGAATCAGAACGGCGATCGGAAATTCGGGGGGGGGGTTGCGAAGGAATCTTTTGGAAAGCATCGAAGGATGCGGCGGAGGGGAAGCGTAAGTATTAGCTGCAGGGAGGACGGACGCCGGGAAATCGGCTGTGGAAGGGCCCATGCGGCGCGTGGGAGGAGATCGGAAGAAAAGACCGAGCAACGAAACTATTGACGTAAACTGATCGACCACGAAGGGGGGGCTCGGGGTTTAAACCGGAAAACGCGAGTGAAAGACGCGCTATCGGAAGAGGGGAAATGGGAACCCTGGCTAAGAAGAAAGGAAGCCGACTAGGGAAAATTAAAGGGTCCGGAACTTTATCTAAGCTTGCGCTTGAGTCTGCATCCGAATTCAGAGGGAAAAGCCAGCACACCGACAAATGTTCGCCAACATTAGAGGCGGTAAGAGGAAAAACATGTCCATTGGGACACACGACGGTTTGAAAGGATCGGCGGAAAGGGAAAAATCTAGCAGTGTTTATGGCCGGTCACGCCACGGTAGGGGATAGGGCACTCCAGTCTCTTCTGCAGACAGTTTCGTTGAGGGGGGAAGGGCAGAAAAACCAGTATTGGAAACAAAGGGGGACTGAAACGAAACACCAACTGCCGAAACCGGAGAGAAAACGACACCCAAAGGAGGAACGGGCGAATCCCAGAAAAGAGAAGAAAAAGCAGAAAATAAGGGAGGCAGCGAATCACAAGGTCTTGGGGGTCTTGAGGGTCTCAGGAAGGCTCCAGTTAGGGGGACAGGACCTGAATCTCCGCTGGATAAAGGGAGAAGTGGGGGGGGCAAAAAGAGAGCGCAGCTCAACGAGGGAGGAAGTAGGTTCACCACGTGTTTATAAAAATTTTCAAAAGAGAACGCAGAAAAAAACCGACTGCTTATTGGTAAACAGATAGAGTGCCGAAAAAGAAGGCTTCAAACAAATGAACGTTCGTTCTGAAGCGGGACTGAGAGGGGGAGGTAGCGAGGAAAATCCTACCTAAAAGGGAAGAATAGTTCTCGATCGCAGGGCCGCCGCAAACCAAGATCGACAGACTACTACCTCAAGACGAAAGAAAACCTCTGCGGGGGAGGGGAAAGGGAAAGAGGAGAGAAAAAGTAGAATTAGCGCCGGGGGGATAAGTTGGTTGACTTCACTGACCTAACTTTTTGGGGGGGGGGAGGAAAAAAAGGGGTTAATCCGGGGGAAAAAGTGAATAAAAAAGACTGTAAAGAGAGTAGGTAGGGAAGGAGAAGACTAACGAGCGACGATGCGAAGGTGGAAAAAAAAAAAAGATCTGCGGGAGTCCCGAAGGAGTCTCTGCAAAAGTTGGATAATAACGGAAAAAAAAAAAACAAAAAAAAAACAAACACAAAAAAAACGTAATCTGGGACCGAGGAAAAGCAAAGATACGGTAGGGAAGAAAAAGCTCAGAACTGTAATGAATTGCAGTGGCCTGGGGGGAGGAGGTCATGAGGAGAGAGTCGGGCGCGCATAGGGAGTACATGAAAAAAGGACATGGCCAAGGATAGGGGTCTGCAGCACTTACTCAGGGGGGCAAACGAAGACGAATGGGGGGGTAACACACCTTGAAGGGGGGGGGGGGATGAAGGGCAAAAATGGAAAGAGTAAGGCGGGCGGTACGACAGAGACTGGGAAGGTGAAGGCCAAAAAAGGGGGGCGACGCGGTCACACGAGAAGAGGCTAGGGCCGCGGCCCGGAAAAGAGGGGCCGGGGGGACGACGGGGGAGAAGACGTACAGCCAAGGGCTTTGTAAAGAAAGGGGACTCAGGGGGAGAGGTGTACCTCCCGACGAGGGAGAAAGGGAAAAAAACGATGAAAATAGTCAAAAATGATGTCACACGCCGAGGGCAAGAGGAAAGGAGGGAGTGGGGGTGGGGGGGAGACCGAGAAATGAAAAAAGTGAGGAGAAGGGGATAGGTTAACTCACACTTCGTACATCTTATTGGGGAAGAAGGGAGAAAAGCGTATCGGAGAAGATATAAAGAAACCACTCTGAAGGCAAGATATCCAGCAGAATGGGGATTTAATAAAGGGAGGGTGACTCCTCCGAGGAGCTCGTCTATTTCGGAGGGGGGGGGCCAGAGCGTGGGAGTCGGTACGCGTAGAAGATAAATCGAGAATAGAATTGGAAGGGGGGAAAATAAAAGCAATGGCTTTAATCTGGACTACCCACTCAGTCCTAAGCTAAAGGAAGAGGAAAAAGTTGCCTCTATAGCATCATTCAAAAATACGCCAAGGAAGTGGAATTAAGAAACATCTTCTGAACATATACGGGAGGAAAAGAGTCGTCTGAGGAAAGGGGAAGACTACATCCACTCAGGGGGAAAAACGGAGGAAAAAAATGAGTTAGGAATTGAGCAAAAGGGGGAAATGGCAACATGAGATACAGGCAAATTTGATGTCTCTTAGGGAAGGGGGAATTGACTAAAAGAGGGGGCCAGTTCCGATACCCTCCTGGTTGGGAAAAAACCAAAGGGGGGACGCATTCAAAGAAGAGAGTACGGTTGCTGTTGATCACCTTTATAAACCTCTCTAGGAATGAAAGGGGTTCAGGGGAGAGGGAAGATCGGGAGAAGAACGAATTGAAAGTAGTCTCTATTATCGCAACGAAGGAGAAGGCGGAAAAAAATCAAATCTGCGAGGGGATCAAAAAACTGGGGTTGAATCTAAATTTACTCGTGACGGAAGAAGGGGCATAAAGTAAGACCTAGAAAAAAAGAGTAGGGCTCCTAGAGAAGAGAAGGGGAATAAGCATTCTAACAATTACCGTTTAACCGTGAATTTCGCTAAGAGAGAGGAGAGTTACTGGAGAAACAATTCACAAAAGAATAGGGGGAGTGCTAGAGGGAAAACGGGGGGAGAGAGAATGGTACTCTTCACTCTTTGACGGACACGACGGGCAGTCTACAAGATATGAAGCGGAAAAATCGTAGTCCTGTCAAGGAGAGAAAAGAAATTCTCAAACAGGAAAAGTAAGGGGAGGCGCTAAGAAAGAGAAGGAACCGGGATCGAAATTGATTGGAACACGAGAGAAAGAAAAGTTTAGGAAGAGGCCTTCCGACTGGGGGAAGAGGTTTCTGGGAAGGGGAGACGAAGTTCGAGCGAAAGAAGCAAAGGAACTAAAAAGCTACGCACTCTTCGCTGTCCGAACACTGAAAAAAGTGAGATGGTACCACCCGCGGAGGGAAAATAGAATCAGTATACACAACTGAGGGGGAGGGAAAAAAGAAAAGATAGCAGGAGAGGGAAGGAGGAAAACGGCTTTACATCATTCAAAAATCTCTCGCGCAAGGAGGGGAGGAAAAGGTCGCCGGTTTCTTACACGGGTTAGCAAGAGATCTAGTATTCTCGAAACACAAGGGGGGGGGGGGGAAGAAAATCAGGGGGAAGAAAGGGCCTTAAGAGAGGTTTTCACCGGGGTATGGGCAAACGGCGTCTCCGTCAAATGAAGTACCCCTGGGGAAATGGGGAGGCAGTCAATGAAAAAGAATCAAGCATCGCAAGGGGGTCTGAAACTTCGACTGGAAGAATTCCGCGGCGTGGGGCGGGAGAAAAGGAAAAGACGAGGGAAAGGTGTCCAGAACCGGACTAGTAAGGGAGATTCAAGCAGATACTAGCAAGTCTTTCCATATTCTGGAAGTGGTGCGAAATGGGAGTTGCAGAAGGAAGAAATTCGGAGAGCGTCCAGAGAAAAACTTTTAGCAAAGAAAGGTTCGAAAGGCCAACGTCATTCCCTGCCTGATTCAAGCGCGGCGGAGGATTACGGCTGTAGGAGGAACACTCCAGAGCCAGAGGACCGGTAGAGAGACCAAAGGGGAGAAAAAAACAGCGTCAAGGACGCTTTTCCGTTTGGTAGGAGGAGGAGAGACTGGCGTGCATTTAAAAGATTCAAGGATGAGAAGGGGGCAGCTCCAACGACAGTTTAAACTCCTTTTGTCTCCAGGTACCGCCCACAGAGCTAATGAGGGGGTAATGGCCGGGCTGGGGGCGGATGAGAAAGGAAATGAAATCTCCACCAATCGCAGAAAACCTCGCGAGGGAGGCGGGCCGGGATATTCGTGCCATACAAGGAACATTAAAAGGGAAAACGGGGGAAAAGGGGATCCTATTTGCGTGCAGATTTACTGGAAAAAACGTCCGCTTATAAAACGCACTGGTACCCGGAAGGAGGAAAAAGAGTTAGTATAGGAAGGACTTACTTTCTTGGAGAGATGGAGAGCGGAGAAATTCTCCGAGAATTGAGCGAATGATGAACAGAGACGATAGGGGGGAGGAGGGGGTCATCGACGAGTGATCTCCTGAGACCGCATTCGAGCAGGAAATATCGGAACAAAAAAGGCATAAGGAAGGGATCTTAAAAACGTAAGCTTCTTTACACGATTTAAGGGAAAAACGCGAGAGGGCGACGGGCAAGGGGGGAAATCGGATTCAGGCTGGTGGAGGGTGATAGAGGAACCGACGAAAGATGCGGAGGAAAAGAAAAGAAAATATGACACTGTCGAAAGGGACACAGGGATACTGTGAAGAAGTATGCGATCGAAAAAAAAAAACACCAGCAGTAAAAGAAATGCGATGACGTCCGAGACAGCGGGGAGGAAGTCATCATCGACAGGCGATTTCACAGGGGGGGGTGGGGTGTAAATGAGGAAGAGTCAGGTAGGGGGGGAACCTCGACAGGACGATCGGTGCTCGGAAGAAGAAGACAAGGAGGAGTAATCAGCTATACTTTCGAGAGGTGGACGGAAGAAAAAAGGTGGGAAAGTTGAAGGGGAGATCATATACGAGGGTAAAGACGCGTTACTCCTTAGCAATAACCACGTTGCCCTTCTTAAAGACTTCCACTACGGCCACTAAGATCGGTTCTTACTCTCAGCACCGCCGAGATGTCGAGGAAAAATGGAAACGGATAGGGGGAAAGGAACCTCCGCGATCTCGGAAAATGGGGACTGACTGGTATAACCGAGACGCGGGATGCGGGTCAAAAAGAGGCATCCTTCGAAAACAAAAGTCCCAAGGAAAGACTCCTCAGTCCCTCGTCCAGAGCGTCGGGGGGGAGTCCTGAACCTTCACGGTCACCTGGCGCTTGGCAGCAGTAGGATGGCAAGAAATCTGGTATGGACCCACACAGAATAGGCGGGCCTCAATAGTTCGGGGAAATGCGCCGGAGAGGATCGAGTGACAGTGGGGACCAGTTGTTCTTCAAAAGAGGGGCAACAACGGGCTGCTAAAACTTCGAGACGAAACTGCAGAAAAGGGAAGAAGAGAAGAGGGTGATGGGGAAAGTCGGAGCTTTCGCGAGAAACGAGTCATCCCGCTATCGTTTCTCTACTAGGAGTCAGGAGAAGCACTCGGGGGCGGAAGGGATTTCTCTCTAAGAGCCATACAGCTGTGAAGGGGCGGGGGATTGCCAAACCAAGGATAGCCCAGAGGGAAGGGTCTTGATTTAACTCTAATACGCGGGCCCGGCCGTAGTCTTCGGCGGTTCGGTTGTAAGACAGCGGAGGCGGTTTAAAAGATTCTCAAAAAAGGAGGGAGGAGGAAAATAGTGAACACCGATGATAAAAAAAAATAACCTAAGTGTTAACCCTCGGGCACTAAAAAACGGAAGTACGAGGACTGCGATAAGATTCGATTCTAACGAGTGAAGAGAGTTTGTAATAGAAAAATCAAAAAAAGGGAGAAAAGGAAAAACAATTGCTCACTGACTATTCCCAAGTACGCCAGGACGAAGCCATAGTAGCGTCGCAAGGAGAGCGAAGAGGCTTACGCCAGGAAAGGAAAATACGAATTTTTGTTACTGTCTTCGCCGGGGCGCACGCCGAAGGTTGGTGGGATCAATTTCAACTCCTGTTTAACCACAGAACGGTCGACTCTATAAGCTCTCCACGATAACCCTCGACACGCTGCAGACGTGAAGGGAAAACACAAATCAACTGGAGGAAAGCCTAAACTTCGTGACAAATCGTCGACAGGTGACCGATGACCAGAGCCTGACTCCTCGAGACTGTAAGATAGACTCGTGAGGCGGAGGGAGGCGGTTTCAAGATGCAGTGCTTCGGAACGAAGCGCGCCTCACGCAGTGGTCCCATAATGTACCGAAGAGGGGAACGAATCATGAAAAGAAGTAACCAGTTGGTAACAGTCCCCGATAAACTATACCTCTTTGAACCCGCTTGGTAGAGTAAGTTAAAAAACAAAAGGAATGGTATTTCCGTAGGTATTCAGAGGAGGCCACGGGAGTGAGTTACCAGTGTGCGCGTCGTAACAAAGAGCCTGATTTGCTCTTGGCCGGACTTAAGCTGAAAGTCGCTCCGCGAAGCGCGAGAACGCTAGGCTATTATCTGTCGCAAAGACCGCAAACAAAAAACCCAACCCTCGTCGATGGTTCACGGTCACCGAGAAATGACAAACACTCGTTGGGATAAAAAACCTTGGTCAGAGGGAGCTCGCACGCCTACGGCACTCGGCGCAGCGCCAGGGGTGATGAGGTGGAGCACGAGAGATCAGAAGAAGGAGAAGAAGTATAAAAGGCTGAAAGAACTGTCGTCGGCCGCGGGCATGGGGCGCCGGCATTAGAGCGCGTGCACGAGAACGGCAAAACACGGTCGGAGCCTGCCTGCAAAGCCTAAAAACGAGCAACGCGCGGGGGTCAGGAACAGCGGGGGACTCAGGCGGCGAGGGAAAAAGACGAAGGAGGACCCTAGAGCGAACTGATACTACTGGTGCACGCTCGAAGGCAACCGGAGAGAACGACCCGAGAGGGGAAGACGACTAAAGGACTAAACATCTCGGGGCCATAAAGTCAGGGAGAATTCTCGAGCATCCGCCGTGATGAAAGGACTGACATGGAGGGCCTCCTCGAATCTCATGGGCTCAAAGTCGGAAGTAAAGTGCGGCTTAAGCGTAGTCAACTAACAAGCTGGAACGTGTCGAAACCTTACTTCATCCGGAGTCTCTTTCCTCAGCCGTATAGGTTCTTCAGACTAGACCGCAGAACTCCGAGCGCGGGAGGGCTTGGGGGAAGTTCCGATTCGCGGGGGGAATGCAAGCAACTGAGGGATAGGTGAATCCTAAATCGTCCCCTTCAAAAAACTATACGCGCACGGGGCTGTTGAAAAATCGACCTGGATACAACTCGCGTCCCGGTGAAGACCCCCTCGAAGGAAAGACAAACCAGGGGAAAAGAACGGACTATAGAAGAGAACTCTCGAATCAAACGCGGTGCGCAGCATCGCGTGCCGGCGCAGATCCGGGGTAGAGCTACGTGCTCTCGGTCAAAGAGGCGGGCATCAAGAAGCGAAGACTAAGAGAGGGTAAAAAAACATATATTCTTCGATAAGATTCAATAAAAGGAGAACAAGTCGGATCCGGACGCGAACGGAAATGTGGCGCAAACCCTGGACGCAAAAGCCAGTGAGGAAAAGAGGATCCAGCGAAAGTCTCTCAATGGACGCTGAAAAATGAACGGCAGGACCCACAATAATCGCACAGGCCGCGTCTGACCAAATAAGCCGAGCAAGGGGGAAGGTAACCCATAACCGGCGAAGAACTCTATCCTTGGAAGGAGCTCCAACATGCGAGCCGGCGGGGGGCAGACGGGATGAGAAAACGGGTAAGCCATCACAGTGTAACGCCACGTCTTCGAGGAAACGAGCGCGCGGAATCATGCATGCGGGCTTAGACGTCTATCGCTCTTCCGCACAGGACGACACCGACGGCACGCACGCACTTGCGCGGCATCAAATCGAACTCGCGGGCGAAAGTGGCAGACATATCTCTCTCAACACGGGAATTCGGAAAAAAGATTGCCGATGGAACACAAACCTCTACCCTTTCAAGCCAGAGAAGGAGTTCGGATGCAAAGAGCAATTGCGTGCACATCTAGTGACTTTGCAGGTAAACGACGTATTCGCAAACTACCCCTCATTCAATCGTAAAAGTCGAAGCCGCGTAACGAGCCGACGATTGAAGTACAAACGCGGGGGCTTGCAACATCCGCGAAACTGTCAAAACATAAAGCTCGGGCTCGGCGATGTGGAAGCGCACCGCCACGGCCTCAGCGTCGCCAACAAGGACACATCGGTGTAGGACACAAAGAACACACACCATCATATACACAAATTATGCGTGGTGAACAGAAGAAGGGGGCGGGGGGGGGGGGCTCCACAAAAACAACAACACATAAGCGCAAAAAAATACAAATCCAGATGACAAAGAACAAATAATATATATTCGCCAGGCTATCGAGCGTGCGCAAGTGTGGGTCGATCTGGCGTCGGGGTGCAGGATAAAGGACAGGTTTCATACACACGCCTTGTCGCATAACAATAAAAAAAGACATACTCGGGGGGGGCGCAAAAAAAAATAATAGTAACATCGTGGTGCGTGGTGTGGAACAAAGAGAAGCAAAGAAACCGAGTAAACAGACACACCTACATCATAAACCACGACAAGAACCACGCGGGAGTGGGGGCCGTGGGGGAGTGTGGTCGGTCGGGGGCCATATAGATCTCGAACAGAAAAGGGGGAGAAAAAAAAAAACATCACTCGAACACAGAGGGCGGGCGAGAGGAGGGCTAGGAAAACATCTCCAATCACAACCCAAGACAGCGAAGACAAAAGATAAGGGAAAGGGGCCGGGGAAGACACCGGGGACAGAAAAAGTGGTGCGGGTGAGCCCACAAAGTGACAAAGCGAGCGGGGGTCGGGAAAAAAAAAAAACAAAGGGGGGGGGGGGGGGGCGGGACGCTCAGCCAAAAGAAAAAAAAAACACACATCGGGGGCGGGGGGAGGCGGGGGGGAGGCGGGCCAGACCACGCTAACAAAATAAGCAATAAGGCCAGAGAGGGGCGGAACGGGGGAAAGCGGCTGGCGGAGGGTTTCCAAAAAAAAAAAAAAAAAGCCAAAGAAACAAAATATCAAGATAACCAGGGGGGGGGGGGGGGGTGTTCAATGGGGGGGGGGGGGGGGGGGGGGGGAGAAAAAAAACAAAAGGACAACAAAACAAATCACGAAAAAGAACCAATGGAGGAAAAGTGTCTTCCAGCGTGGTGGAGTGTCTGCGGCTGGAGAATGTCAAGAAGGGAGGTGTTTCTGACCGAGAACACTAAAGCACACTGACGTTCGGGGGTGGGGGCTTGGACGAGTCGGGTAAGTAGGTGATAGCAGAACAAAAAAAAAAAAAAAAAACCAGAATCGTCAAAAACAAATACTATCAAACATCCGAACAGGGAAAAGGTGGGCGCGAGGTGATCGATGACCCACAACAACAACAAAAGAAAACACACACAAAAACATCAAAACCCTGTTCATCACACACACACACAGAACACCGTAATAACTTGAAACACAACACACACAATGAGGTGAAACACAAGTAGACGGGGGCCCGCGCCTCAAAAAGCAGAAAAACTGCCCCCCAGAAAACAAAAAAAACGAGAAATATCATCTACGGAGAAAAAAAACATAATATACACACTGGGGAATCCTCAACTTCAGTACCGGGCAGCTGACGACAGATGAGTGAGAGAAAGCGACACTTTGTCTGCTAACGCAGTTCTGTCAAAAAGAGCCTCGGTCGGGACGGGGGCACATTTCCCGACGTGCGCTGATCACGCGGAGTAACGAGAGAGGCTCGCTTAGAAATAACGCAGTTAATGGGTGGGGGCCGGAGGCACTAGACCATCTACGCGCGTGGAACGAACGAACGCAAAAAAACTCCCCTTGAAGAATCTAAGTCTAAAATACACTATCGGCCACGTAGAGAGCACGTTTGGACATCGTGACGCCACTTCACCCGCTGCGGGCATGCGTCTGATCGACTTGGCAGTCTTATCGGACGCACCACGAAATGGCGTCATGAGGACTTAAACGTTATCCAAAAGTGCGCGCACGGGTCGAAAGATCCGAGCCTTCCGTAACACCCGCACAAAAGACTCACGAAAGAGTCTCAAAAAAAAAGAAGCTCAGCGTATGGGGAGAATTACCGGCTCTCAGCCGAACAACCTGATCAACCCCGGATGAAAAACTCCTTGCCTAACGCAGGGGTCCCACCTAAACGATCGGACGCGATGACTGCGCGCACGTAGACGTTTTATCCGTTGATGCCAAAAAGGGGGTCACCACTTGGCTTCGAACCCCCCAACCTTAGGAGAGCCCCAAAAGTGAAACGCGAAGCGAACACAAAGGTTATAGCAAAGAACGAGGCGCCCAAAAATCAGCGCGACGGACGAACGGCGGCGGAGAGCCGTCTGGCGAAGGGCGGGTAAAAAGAATGTACCGTAGCAAAACAGGTGGGAAGGCGACCTTGCGATGAAGGGACCGCATCGTCACGGGCATTCTGGCAGAAGCTATACGCGGGCCGGCCGGGGCGCCGGGGGCGGTTCACCACGCGGTCATTTTGGAGTCTCGTGTTTCGTCCCGCAAACAAAAACGAGAGAGGAATAAGTCTTGGACTCCGACATCTTGCGAAAAAAAGGCACCGCGTGTGAACACGCCGGCCGACGACTCAAGGCAGCTTAACGGAGGGTCAATTAACACCGCACCGAATACGGACGGTCGGGGGGTCTAGGCGCCAGGCCCGCCCCCGGCAAACGCCGGGGCGCTGAAGCGCTACTCCCTTACGCCAAAACGGATTCGCCGCCGCCCGCGCGGCGCGCAGCTTAAGTCTGCGCCCTAAAGACCAAAAAATTGGGAGAAAAATGCAAGGGAAAGGGTCGCCGGGTGCGCGACGAAGGGGGGGGGTTAGACAGCCCGTGGTGACACCTGGGGAAGAAAGGAACTGTGAAAAAGGACGCGGCGAGTCGAGATCAGAGAAATCGGCAGGTACGAAATGCGTGGTAAAAAAGGGACCAAAGATCGCGGGGGATCCTATCGTCTGTAAAGAAAGGGGATAGGAAAGGAAAGGGGGGAACGATATCCTTTAATACGAACCAAGAACTCGATAAGGGGAGACGACGCAAGGGGGGGACATGCTTGCAGGAGGGGGTAAAAGGGCATGGGAATATAACCGGCGATCAAAAGAAGAGGGATTACAGGACACTGCCAGGTACGAAGGGGAGGACTGACTAAGGAGACAGGAAAGTTTTAACCTTCATCGACGACAAAGCGGTGGACACTTAGGTGGATAAGAGAGGGAAAAAAAGTGGACGGAGAAGGGGTGACGAGAGGTCGCTCTATGGAGAATACGGCATCGCGGAGAGTCGTAACCACAAGGAAGGAGCTCCCGCACGGCCCATCCCGTGCGTGCGGAAGGGGGAGGGAAGTGAACGCAGACGAGGAGAGACCCCCAGTGCATCTTGGCAACAAAGCCTAACTACGGTACGGAGGGACCAAAAGGCAACGACCGAGGCTCGAATGACAAAACAATAACTCTTGTAAGAAGCCCCGAATGATGCGCTCGCACCCACACTCGCTGCAGCCATTTGGGGGAGGAGGTGGGAGAAGACATAAAGGAAGAGGAAGACTTAATATTAAATGTCATAAGTCGAAGGAAAAAAAGCTTACTAACGGAAGGGGACGCAGAGAGGGGCGCAGAGGGACCTATATAACTCCACATCACGTTGCTTCTACTGACTGAAAAATCAGGAAAAAGAGAGGTGTGGAAAAGAAAGTATGTTGGCGGGGACGTCAGGAGCGGAAGACAAGTATGGGTGAAAGCTTAGCTTGAGGGGATCGTGACGAACGATCGTGGGGTGTCGCACCTCGCCTCTGAGGAAGGCTGAAAGCAAAGCACGAGGAGGGGGGAGAGGCTAATCTCGGAAAGAAGGAGCGCAGGGGAAAAAAATCAAGACGGGGGGCAAAGAGGACGATTCGGCCAAATTTCACTAGTAACTTCAGAGTCCTCAATCTCTCTCCAGCAGCGCGAGGGAAAGGTCAAGGAGGGGGGAAGGTAAGGAAAGGGGTAAAACAAGAGAAGACAAACACTGAAAAAAGGGGGGTCGAAAAAAACGATTCATCTAGTATGGAGGATCTAAGAAGAGGTGGAAAAATGTCAAGAGGGAAATACAGGAAAGACTCCGAGAAGGAATGCTTGGCCGCTTCCGATTCTCTTTCTCGGGACTTACGGGGGGAAAGAAGAGGAAAGAGCGGGGCCCCGGACAAAATGAAAAAGAGAGAGGAGCAAGGGGCTGTGGTGAAATCGAAAAAACAGAGGCGAGGTCTGTCACCTGGGTGCATTAAGAGACCGAGGACGGACTAAGAAAAGGGAAAAGAAAAACCGTAGAGATCACGCGACAACGGACTACCCTAAGGGGCTAGGAACACATCGCGAAAAAAAAGGAGAGCTAAAAGGGAATGCCAGGAAGCGGCGTCGCGTCAAGTCGATCCAGCAAAAAAAGAAGAGGGGAGCGAACGAAGAAGTCAGGAATAAGAACGTCAAGGGGAATGGTTACCTTGGATCAGGGGACTCTAAGATCTCTATTAATTCCTTTGCAAGAAAGGGCTCACAAAAAAGGATGGAAGGGGGAATATGGACAAGGGGCGACTCGGGAAGTGAAGGAGCACTGCATGAAGGGAAAAGAAAAAGAAAGGATCGGAGAAACGCCGTGGGGAAAGCCGGGGGCTGACCAATCGGACGCGAGGAAAGGAAAAAAAAAAAAAAAGAAAAAAAAGAAAAAAAAAAAAAAAAAAGAAAAAAAGAACGGGGTGCAATACCCACGAAAAAAAGAAAACCCACATCCAAATCGCGAGCCCAGAACATAAGGGTACAAAATAGAAGGGAATCACGAAACTCGCCGAGCCCGAGCACCAGGAGGAAGGGGACAGGAAAAAAAGGGTAGAGATCGGCGCGTAGCGCGAACGGCAATAATTGCTGAAGTATATAAGAGAGAAGAGAAGTCAAAGGGCTTAAGAAAATAAACTACGAACCTGCGCCGCACGCGGAAACACAAAGAGAACATATACCACACCATTGCGCTGTTCGGCAACCTTATACTGTACATACACACAAAACAGAGGGAAGGGATAGAGGGGACAGACCCAAGGGCCAATGAGTAGGGGCTGATGCCAGGGGAGGTGCGAATACACGATACTCCTATTACAATAAATACAGTGCAAAAAGGCGCTCGACTAAAATTACAAACTCCGGCTGTAGGGGTGTTAGAGTAAGTACCAAGGAGCGAGGGCCGGACCTGGTGCTGCGCATATACTTACATATCAAAGATGGAAATCGAAAGGGCAAAGGAAGGGTGGGTGGGGGGGAGCTGAAGCGTCGCCGTCTGGGCTCGAACGTAAACCGGACGGTGTGAAAAGGGGTGTCGAAAGGGGAAAGACGACGAAAAATAACATAACAAAACAAAGGGGAGCGAACAAGAAAGCAGCCGGAGGCTCGGCTTTGTCAATATATCACCGTCCGTAAGATTCTACATCCATTCATTCCGATCCGACTAGGAAACAGTCCGATATAACAGGGGAAAACGGAGGGCGTGGCGCTGCGGGTGAACAGAGTGGGCGTGATCGTGAGAGCGTCCGGCGTCGTTCCCCGACCGGCACGGTGTCGGGGGGGGCGAAGGGTCTAACAAGAGAAACAAACCGTGTCGCGACTGACAGCGGAGAAGGGAGACGTGCAGCGGGGGGGGGGCTGAGGGCACGCGATCCGAAGTCTGGAAAGTGGGTCCGGCCAGCTGTGCGGAGTGGCTGGAAGAGACCCAGGTGGGGGACCAGATGGGTTCATACTCGAGGTAAATCAAAATTGCGCAGTCTGAATGGTCCGGGGAGGTGAGGTGCAGTCGTGGGGGTCGCCGGTCCCACGAAGGAGAATCAGTCAAAGTACCAAGGGAACAAATACAATAAAAAAAACCACAAAAAAAAACAGAACGGTCCGAAACAAAGAAAAAATCACGTATCTAAAAAATCAAAGATGAAAAGCAACTATACACTAACAGGGCACAGAGGACTGAGCGAGGACAGAAAAAAAAAAAAAAAAAAAAAAAAAAAAAAAAAAACAACACAAAAAAAAAAAAAAAAAAAAAAGGGGGGGGGTGGACAAAACAAAACCAAACGGTGTGGGGGGGGGGGGGGGGGGTGGTTGGGTGGGTGGGGGGGTGTGTGGGTTTGTTTGTTGGGGAGGGGAAAACACCAAACAAAAAACACCAACAAAACCCCAAAAACCACCCCCATGTGGGGGGTTGTACCCCACCCACAACACACAAAAAACAAAAAATTGAAGGGGGGGGGGGGGGGGGCACCCCACCGAAAAACCTCAACAGGAAAAAAAAAAAAAAAAAGAGGAGAGAAAGAGAGAAAAAAAAAGAAAAAAAAAAAAAAAAAAAAAAAAAAAACCCAGTGAAAACAAAAAATAGAAAGAAAGCAAATAAAAAAAAAAAAAACACGTAAAGATAACAAAAGAAGACAAAGAGAAAAAAAAAAGGAGAAAAAAAGAGGGGAGGAAAGACCAAGAAAAAAGGGGAGAGGAAAAAGGGGGGGTGGGGCTGGGGTCAGGGTCTGTTGGGGGAAAAGGAAGAAGCGAGAAGGGACGTACGTGTGGAGTGGGGTGTGTGCGAGACTGGGTGGCCAGACTATACAAGAATAGAAAAATCAAGGACTAGCTCCACCACACACATGACCATTCTACGCAAAGGAGCACGAGCAATTCAAACGCGGACCGTAAGCCGTCGCACAAAAAAAAGAAAAAATGAAGAGCGTCGCACAAAAAAAAAAAAAAAAAATTACTCATCAGCACAGAAAAAAAACACTAAGATAACTCAAATCAAACGCAGAAGAGGAACGCCAACGGTTACTGAACAAAAGGGCTCGTGAGAGCAATGAGCTATCGGCACGGGCCGCGCCGCTAATCAAGGAACAACCTCCGCTGCTAACGACGCGGGGGGACTGAAATTTCACAATCTCCCTGATCTCTCGGAGCCTCACACCATCACACACGACACACAGACAAAGAAGTCTGTGAAGGGGAGGAGGAGCGTGTCAGCGCAAGGGATATAAGAGGGAAACATGGAATAAAATAGATATGGTACAATTCAGCATCAAAGAGGACACTAAAAAAGGGGCACACACATACAAACTACAAGTCTACACTGGAATGGGAGGAGTAATCGAGGTCGTGCGACTCAAGGGAGCAGAAACGCTACAAAAAGAAGGATACAATAAACAAGAACACAAATCCATCTCGAAATAAAAAGCACAAAGGCAGAAAGGTCGAAAGGAAAATCAACTGTCTGGGGGGGAAAGGAGGAAAATTTGCGTGTGGCGTGAAGCGGGGGGTGCGGCAAATATATATAAAACAAAAGAATAAACTAAAACGAGAGGGGGTCAACCGGGGGGGGACTCGGAGGCGTCTGATCAGACAACGCATAGGAAGACCCGATCTGAGGGCGCCTGGGTATCTACCCTAGCGGGCAGGGAGGGGAGAGAACCTGCAGCGTTAAAAAAAAAACAGAACTACGGCGTCGCAGGAGAGGTCTCAGTACTGGGGAGAGTACGAGCGGTCCATCGGGCCCACCCATCCCCAGTGGGGAGGAAAAAGAGAGTGGAAGTCGATTAGTGGGTGGAAACCCAAGGTCGGGGGGGAAACAAATCACAGAGGGCCACGGCGGGAGGGGTATACATATAACACGCCGCGCTATACATACATCTAAACAGCTGCTGCGCAACAGGGGGGGGAAGGGCCCAACGAGGAAGACACCCCAACCCGAGCAACCGAGGAAAAAGGAAATGAACTAGAAAAAAAAAAAAATGTGGAGGGCGGGGGAGTGGTGTCAACGAAAAAAACACAGAGCAACGGATCAGGGATATAAGTAAGCGCAACATAAGAACAAGCGCGGGAGGGAAAAAAAAAGAAACGTTTAATGGAGAGAAGTAGGGTGGCAAAAAAAAAGAAAAAGGGAGCGCAAAAAAAGAATAGAGGCAGACGCACACAACTCAACATGCGAGACACCGATCAGGGAAAAACAAACACAGAAGGGGGAGGATGAGTAAAGAGACGACCAAAATAAAGGCGCGTGTCGGGGAGAAGGAGGGTCTAAACACACACGATGTGCATGGTGAGAGCAAGCGGGGGGGGTCGGGGACGGTGCCAATCTAAAAACAAACAAAGAGAAAGAGAGGGGAAAAACGAAAGGCAACAAAGACAAAATGGGTGGAAAAAAAAAGAAGAAGACAAACCGTCCGAGAGAGGTCACGATCAGACGTTCGCATCATCCGACGACGACGGAAGAATCGAGGGTGTAGAAGAGGGGAGGCAACCCGAAACGGAACACCGGTGGGAGCGAAGCGAAGGAGGCGAACAAGAAGATACACAAGACGAGTCTGGCAAGCCCGCGAGCGCGTCGCCACGGACTGAGAGGAACCTCGGGGCCCGGACCGCTCCGAACGAGGGGGGGGAGGGAAGGGGGCAGGCACTTTGAGAAAACCTCAAGTTGAGAAGGTAAACTTCCGGGGGAGCAAAAAAGTAACAAGAGGGAGGACTCAAACGGCGCAGTGAAAGATCCTAGGAACGCAAGACGATGCGATGAAGGGGCCCAAACAATCTGGATGCAAGCCGGCGAGGGAACTCAAAAAGAGATCGACGGGACCGCAAGTAGCAGGCAAAAAAACTGGGTAAAGTGGGGGAGGAGAACACGGAGGGGGGAGAAAGTGGGAGCGACCGAAAAGGCTTCGACCGCGCGCGCTCTGGCAGTTCCATATGGAACACCTGGAAGGAAAAAGAAGCAGGAGAGAAAAAGCCAGAAACCAATGTCTAAACAACCAGATGAAGAAAGAGACGCACAAACGGAGGGGGAAAACTGAGAGGAATGAGTAATAAAAAAGGAAATCAAGTGGCGATCAGGAAGGAGGTCCAGAAGGCCACGGGAGTGGAAAAAAGATCATCGCTCGTTGCACAGCTGCGGGTACATGGAGGGGGGAGACGAACACACAGGTAAAAAAAGGGTCAGTCGAAACGTCTAAAAGAAAGGTGAGCCGCCGTTATAGGAACGCTGCTGAGGGGAATCGGTTCGTCAATGTACAAATTCAAAAACAGAAGGAGGCGAGACATCAACAAGGAATGAGATCAACAAAATCGGAAACAAGGAGAAAAAAATCGACGCTCTCAACAAAAGGAAGGCAGCGGCAAGGTGCACGGGGTCATGGCGGAAAAAGTAAAGATCTCACAAAGAGAAACAAGATACCGTCAAGTGTAATGCCGAGTAGCAGGCGGCACGGGCACCGGGCAGTAAAAGAAGCAGGAAAAGGAGGTGTGGGAAGAAAAATAAAAGACGCTGACTGCAAGAAACGGGAGAAAAAAATCGCGTGCAGTTTGAAAAGCGGGGCGAAGAAAGGAAGTCAGGACGAGTAGGAAACGGGTCAGAGCGAGTCAGTGGACGAGTGGTGAGGGAAAACCTCGAAGCGTCGAAAGAGAGAAAGCAACGCGAGGGGAGGCCGAAAAGAGAAACAAGGCGCTAGAAGAAAAGAAAGAATGTCTACGAGAAAAGAGAGATGGGGAGAAATGAGGTCTTCAAATCAGAAATCTCTCGACAAAGCGGGGAGGAAGGAAATGAAAAATAGCGACGGGCCACAGAAGAAAACAAGCGGCGAAACCGGGTCTAAACCATAAAGTAGCGGGAAGACCGGGAAGAGTGTGGGGGCCCGAGGCAGAAGAAGGGGGAGCGTTCTTGGCGCGCGGCAAGGGGAGCAGAGAAGGAAGGGGAAAACTGAAAGGAAACGGCCTCGACGAACGGCCCAGGAAGAACACGAGAGAGGAAGGGCTGTTGGAGCGGGAAACATCAAGGAAAAAACAAGCGCGGGGACGGGACTTCACCTGGTTGGAGAATCAGGACCCGGCCGGACTGCAAGGACCTTCTGATCAGGAGGGAGGAGAGAAAAAAACGCCGGGGAATAAGAAGAAGGAGGAGGCAACACAATGGAGACTACCGGGAAAGTGAAGGGGGGGGGGACAAGCTCTGCGCCACGGGAGAAAAGGAACAAGAAGAGGGGGGAGTAAGAGAGGCGCGCCTAGTAGAAAAAAGCTTAAAGAGGGGCTGAGGGAACCATTACGGTTGGGGAGGGATGACTACGCGAAGACGGAGAGAGAAAGGACGTTCGCACGCAGGGGGGATCACAAGAGAGAGACTGGTCTATCTTACAGCTTGACTCTCAGCAGGAAGCGGAAGAGAGTACGTCTTAGACAAAAAACTAGTAGAGAAACCCCATTGCCTCCGGCCAGGCCTCCGAAAGAACGAGCCCAAACCTGCGACCTGAAAGGACGTGTCGGGGTGCGCGACCGAAGAGGGAAGAAAAAAAGAGGGGGGGAAAAAGGGAAATTGGGACTGAGAACCACTGAAGAAGAAACGGTGTTAACAGACAATATTCTGCGAGAAGGGAGGGAGAAAGGGTCAATCTATGTCTGGGAGGGATCGAAAGACGTCGAGCGAGAGGGAACCACTAGTACGACCCGCGACCTCACGAATCGCGTTCATCAGAACCTGAGCTTGACTGCGGGGTCCAGCGGCACGTTTTCAGAGAGTTAGAAATCTCGAAACAAAACGAGGAGGACGAGAAGATAATGCCGATTGGGGGGAACGGGGAACCGGAAAAACGCTTGAAGGATGTTGACTTAAGAACTCTCAGGGCTTGCTTCCTAATGAACGGTGTCGAAAGAGGAACTCTCGTACTTATTCTGCCGGAAAAAAGGGGCGAGAGGGGAGGAAGAAGCAAAGACCGCCTACTGTGCCGGAAAACCGGGGTGGAGAACCTCCGGCTTGAAGTCCAAAGAAAGGGAGGAAAACATCGGGGCAGAGGTGCGGGGAAGGAGAAACCGGGGAGTCCTACCTTATCTTCTCGCGGTTTTTTCAGGGGGAGTCAGGCGCTTACCTCGAGTGTCCCTCAGGACAAGATGGTAAAACCGGGAGAAAAAAATCTAAGTGTCTAAATTGAAAACGCAGCGGTCAATGCGGGGAAAAAGAGAAACCGCGGGACATAAAGAGAAGTCAGACTCGGATTTGTGCGCCTGTGCGCCCTTGACGTCAAAGTCTTAGGGGAGGGGGAGAGGAGCGGAAAAAGGCCAAAATGGTATCAAGACTGTTCCGAACGGGCAAGGAGAGAAATAAAGCTAGGATGGAGACAGGCGAGGCGCCGGTCCTGATACCGACTCGGAGATCCGCGAGAAGAGGAAGTGAACGGAGCTCTCAAAACGGTAGTGAACTAAAAGAGGGGGCTGCCATAGCAAAGACGGCGAGCGTGGGAGGGGGGGAGTCGTATCGCGACGTAATTCCGTTATAGTCCGGAGCGATTCGCTCCTTCACCCAGGGGGGGAGCGAGGGAAAAATGGGGGGAAATGAGGAGTCAACACCTGGCAAAGGGAGAGGAAGAATCGTGGGAAAGAAGTGGCAGGAGATGGGGAGGACCGAGTCCCAGTGTCGATCGCAACGAATAGCGGGGTAGGGAAGGGGAAGAAAAACAAGCAAGCCGGCTGAGGTTAGGGGACGGACTCGGGAAGGAACGATACGGGGCAGGGAAAAAAAAAGACCTCGATGAATCCGGGGTTGCCGGTTGCGCCGGCTTGCATGTGCGTTTTCCTCGGCTAGAGACACTTTTACGGGGGATGACCGCGCTTAAGGGAAGATGGAAGGGGAAAGGACTTGACAGGGAAAAATCAGAACGGTCAGAGGGGGGGGAAGAAAGCTCTCGAGAAAAAGTCTCAGGAGAACTACGATGAAAGAGGGACGCAAGGGCGAAGGAGGCCTTAATCAAGACGAGAGGAAGCTTTAGAGGCAAGGGAGACGGAAGCGGGGAAGCTGCGCACCAACGATCCCGTGCATCCACTAGCAGAGACTGAGAAGAGGGAGAGAGCGTCCCACGGAAGAATGGGAAGGAGCCAAAAAAACCTTTTTTCGTAAAGCGAGGCGGCTTCTGTCTTGCAGTCATTCGCGAAACGTGAAGGGGAGGAGAATCTGCACGCCGCGCCGCTAGGGCCAAGGCAGCCAAAGAACAGCGGGGAGGAAAAGGCGGAGGAATCGAAAGGGAAGAGGTTCAAAAGCTCCGCGGGGGAGAGCTGCGGAGACGCACACCATCACTGTCCGCTGCGCAGAAGGGAAGAAGAGGAGAAAGGAAACATCATCGACACGTGGGCGAAGTCTTGAACGTTCGGTGTGGGCAGGAAAAAGCTGACGTGGGGCCTGAAGAGGACGAGGACGGATCGGGAAAAAGTCAGGTGCTGAGGAAGATCGTTTACAGTAGAAGTTGAGGGGGGAACAAGAGGGAAAAGGTTCCTGCTGGGAAAGGAGCAAAGAGACGATCGGGGAAAGATCTCGTACAGGAAGTATCCGTGCGCATCTTATAAATTACAGATCGGGAAAAAGAGAGGCTCAAAGTGTTGGGTAAGGAGGAGAAAAGCGAAAGTGGGGAAACACAGGAGATGTATTCTTCTAGAGACTGGGACAATGGCCGGATCAGGACGTGGACGGCCGGCCGAGCGGGAGTACATGATGGCAAGGGCAAGTGGAGAACGCCTACTGTCGCGGCGGTCCTTCATCCGCCGTGAAAGTGAAAACGAGAAGCACTCAAGATTCAACTCAGTCGACCGAACACTCGATACGTCGGGGGGGAGGAGGAAAAAGCTGGTCATCGGAAAAATGGATCCAGAAGTTTGGAAAAAAGAACTAAGGGCCTAACAAGCGATCACTGTGTCCCAAGAACCGCACATCGTCGCCGAGGGGGTCCGAGAAAAGATCCGAAGGAGAAAGAGGGGGAGTCTCGCGTGAAACGGGTGTACGGTCTCAACCAGGGTGTCAAAGTAAAACAAGTCATAACCCCAACCAGGGAAAACCCAAACCGTACGCGCAGTAATAAAACCAAAATGTCGAAAAATCTTTGCAAATACTAATCTTCGCGCCTGAGGTGGCGCGAACCTAGAGATGCGTCTGAGGCTAAGGCCAGGATTGGAGGAATTGAGGGACGGTTCTCCTGGGCTCAAAGGGTTCTTTTGGGCAGTTGGACTTCAAAGGGCGAAAGGAGATAAAGACTAGAGAACGAGGCGGATGATTGATAAGCATCTAACAGCGTGTGAAGAGTCGTCGTCCAATGGGTTGCAAAAAGAGCGGAAGGGGGGTAGATCCATCAGGTAAGGGTTCCAGGTAG
>Ga0179593_1412326_pt1 | contig 22319 bp, 35 predicted proteins | sample CZODoug2_1_08_16_FD_185931 | JGI IMG/M metagenome (GOLD analysis project Ga0179593, IMG submission 185931) | Vadose zone soil fungal communities from Angelo Coast Range Reserve, California, USA - CZODoug2_1_08_16fungal (PacBio error correction) | ecosystem: Environmental > Terrestrial > Soil >...
GGTGACATTGTGCGCCTGGAAAAAAAAAAAAGCAGTCTGGTGGGGGCCAAAGGGGGAAAGAATCAACCTTGATTTCAGGGGGGGATAAAAGGATGCAGTTGTCGGAAGTCATTGAGCGGGGAAATCCAGAAAACGGAATGGGGGGGAAATTTCCTTGCAAAAGGCAACGTCATCACCAGACCGGCAAGCCAGAACCGGTTGGAGGGCCTGTTAGGAAGAGGCGAAAGAATGTTGGTTTCCCGGAGGAAAACGTCCGAAAAAAAAAGGTGTTTAACGTTCGGACAGGGCGCCAGCCCCAATGGTGAAGCACTCTCGGGGCCCGTGGCCAGGGAAAAAAAACGTGGGGGGGTTTGTGGAAAAGGAAAGAGCCCGGCGGCCAGGACCGAAAAACGGGGGGGGGCACTCATAAATAAGAAGGCTCCAGTTCCGCAAGGGTGGTAGGCGGGCGTGAGGCAACGAGCGTCTGACCGGAAGCAAAACCCACGGCAGCGGGCTAGCTTCCAGGGAAAGCCGGTTTCACGCAGAAGTAAATTCTGAAGAAACGCCACGTTTTCCGCAAAGAACCGGGACCAATTGGGATGCAAAAGGGGAGAAAAAAAAGTACGTCCCTGATGGTCGGGGGAATTGCTGTTATCCTTGGGGAAAGGAGAAAGTGTTGGCGAGGTCCCCCAACGACACACATTGAGGGGAAAGCCGGGGGTAAAAATAAACAAGGGGGGGGAAACGAAGGTCCGCCAGAAAGTTGGCAAGAAGGTCGCGATACCTTTACGCCAGATGAGGACGGAAGGGTCATGGGTCGAGTAGGGGGGAAAAATCCGGAACGGAGAAATTGAAGGATATTGGCCCCAGCAAAGAAAGACGTCTTAAGGGTTGGCTAAAATAGCCAGAAAAAGGAAAAAGGAAATGCGGGGAATTCCCGACGGACCATCAGTCGAAAAAGGGAATGATCAAAAAAAGGAATGGGTTCGTACGGACGATAACAAAAAAAGCAGCCGAAATATATCCATGAAATCGGGGGAAGGGAAAAAACAGTTTCCGGAGGGGCGGAAGCCCAGGATCGTAAGAAAAAAAGGGTGGGAACCGGAAATCGCGCCCTTTACTTCAACTGGAAGCCGCAAAAACGTCCATTGAAATGGCCCTGCCCGCGAAAGACACTGCCAAAAAGAAGAAAAAAAGGGAAACGCTGCATGAAAAGAGAGGGGTGCTCCAGGTGGCAACATAGAAGAAAACGATTGGGGGGTACGCCTTACTGTCTCAAGGGGGACTCAACCTTTACCGCCCATCCGAGAAAAAACACCGACAGCCAATACGAGAAAAAAAAAAAAAAAAAAAAAAATTAAAGAGAGGAGGGAACGGGGGGGGCGGTGGTATCGATAGAGTTTGTAAAGCCCGGACCTCATGGCCTTCGACCCTTTGTGGGGGGACGTTAGCAAACTCGAATTGGGGTTCAAGAGCAGGGGGACCCGCTTGAGGGGGGGAAAGGCTCCAGAAAAGTGGCGTGGAAAAACATCACCATTACAAGGAGGTTTGCCAAAAAAGAAATAAGGGGGAATTCAAACCATTCGGCTGTGTCAAAAAAATTGACTGGTTTCTACGTAAACCGGGGGGGGCCGGGTGGTATTGAAAGGGGGGGTGGACTCAATCTATGGTGAGAACGTGTAACCACGGTCCGGGTCAATCTTGTACGGTAACACCTGTGTGCGTCGGACTTATCACCGAAAAAAAGAACCCTGTTCGCCCGCCGGAAAAAGAGGACCACTCCATCGTTCTGTCAAGACCATAGGACGGAAGGGGCCGTCGACTTAGGAGACTCAACGCACTTGCCCGTGGGGGGTTATTACAGGGGTCCTGGGTCTGGGGGGGGGGCCAGAATCCAGGAGCGGCCAAACAGGTAACCTGAAAGCGCGGAGGACATCCGATAAATCCTAGAATAGTCGACTTTCAGGGGGCATAGGAAATCAAGGCCATCCAGAGTCAAAAGAAAAAAAAAGGGACAATTAAAAAAAGAAAAAAATCGAGAGAGACCCCTTTTCTTAACGAAGGAAACCAATGACAAAAAACTTTGGGAACATCCCTTGGCTTAAAGGAAAAGATTAGAGGGGGACCGGAGGATCTGAAAAACTGGGGAGCCCAGGCGATTTCAACCAGGAGAAATGGAGAAGTCGGGGCGGGACACCCGAAGTGGAAACCAACCTTTGCGGTATGAGCCAAAGGGGGGGGGAAGAAAAATCCGAGAGTCATGGCAAAGGGCCATCCATACCGCGCGTAAAGCCACAGGATCGCCTGGGTCCGAGTAATTCCTGCGTGGAAAAAGGGCTCAAAGGCCGGGGGGATCTCAAAAACGACGAAAGGAAAGAACCACCCCACCACCCAACAACAACAACCAACCCCCCCACACCCCCCCCCCCCCCCCCCCCAACCCCCCCCAACCACCCCCAACTAAGGAAGCGATTTGCGGACATCAGAGGGAAAAAAAGGGAAAAATCACCCGGAAGATGGCGGTCAGCATGAGAGCACACGGAATAAAAAACATCTGTAGGTGCAAAAAGGGAGTTTCGAACAGAGGCGTGTAAGAATTGTCGAACGCAGCGTACTTGGGGGGAGGGGGAGTGAGGAAAAAGCAAGGAGTCATTCTCCAAAGGAAGCAGCGCAAATCTTGGATCACTTCCACAACCTCCAAGGAAAACCCCTAAATCCAAAGACCTGCATGGAAGGGGAATTTGAGAAAAAAAAAAAAACACCAAAACCAAACCCCCAGACATCGGGGCAGTCAGAGAAAAAAAAAAGGCCAAGCCCGGGAAAGGAGGCGAGGGGTGCAAAAACTAACCACAGGCGAGGGGGTCGGTCTGCCCAGCAACCAGGGAGAGGAGGATCATCGGTGTTCGGATCGATCTACAGGTGACCCAAACGGGAAGGGGTTCACTCAAAATAAAAAAGCCTTTCGTAAACGGCAGACGGGGTACTATGAGAGTTCGAAAAGATCTGTTGCCCTAAAACGCAAGCACCAAGGGTAGTTGGCGTGAAAACCGGATCCCCAAGTGGTCGACGTTGGTCATTGTGGAACGGCGACCCCGGGCAAGAGGGGGGAGAGGAGATATCAGGTGCGGGTGCGTCAATGTATTCGGCCGGGTTTGCAAAGGGGGGGGAAAGAAACTGCAATCCTAATGAAAATACGTAAAAAAAAGGACATACGCCGTGAAACCTGTGGTCCTCGCAGGGGAAAAAAAAAAAAAATGGGTTTTAAAACGAAGAGAAAGGAGCGAAACCTTGAAGACAAAGGGGGAGTAGAACGAGTTGCCGGAACGCGGGTACATAAAAAGGACGAGTCTCCTCGATGAGGGACAGTGGGACAGCGCACCGAAGGGTGGCCACCGGGGCCAAAAAAAACCAGGCCCCCGTGCCGAGGAAAGATGGGGGGTTCTAGCAAAACAAGGAGGAAAACCATTGAAGGGCAAAAAAAAAAAAAAACGATCAAAACAAACAAAGAGGGGGGATGATGAAAAAAGAGAAGGAAGACGCGGCCCCCTGAAGTCGTATCGGGGCGCGCGCCAACAATGGGCAGAGAAAAAACGGGACCTTGCCCGAGGGCAAGGGGTGGGAACCTACCGGGCCCTGGCTGGGCTATGTCCTTAAATTAGAGGAAGGAGGGAGGGACAGCGGGAACAACGAAACTGAAAAAGGGTGATGAAGACATGTGGCGAAAAAAGGAAGAAAAAAGTCCGAGACGGAACGTGGGGTGTCAGGCGAGAAGGAAATCTTTTTCCTTTTTTTGGAAAAAAAACGTCACGGAGACACTCCATGGAAAAAAAAAGAACGGCCACACGGCATGACGGACATCAAAAAAGAAAGAGGAAAGCCGCACAACGAAACGCTTGACTGATAGTCATAAGGATAAGTTTCCAAAGAAAGGAAAAAAACGTGACCGGAATGAACAGAAAAAAGGGAAGGAGGAAAAAAATAGGATTCAGTCGGGCCTCGTGTGGTACGACGCCCAACTAAAGTGGAATACCGGTGAACCAATTGAGGGCGGCAACAGGAGAAAAAAAGACAATCCTGAAAAAACGTCTTACGAATCGGGCAGCCGCGAAAACGACCAGAAACCAAAACGACCATGGGGGACGACGAAACGATGAAGAGAGCGCCGGGCAGTGCCTACGAGAGAAACTTGGGGGTGTTGGGGTAACAGAGCCAAGGTCAAGAAAGTCGGCCGGCAGTGCAAAAAAAGGGAAAAAAAGAAAGGGAGGGAAAGTATCGAATCAGGAGAACAGGAGGTACGAGACAGGCGTTTTCTCCTCAACTCGACGTGTCTTGGTGAAAAAAAAGGGCTGCCCGCTTCCTACTCTGACGAAGGAAGTCTGACGACCAGGAAAGGAAAAAACGCTACCCTGCCAAGGTCTTGCCACGGGACTTATCAATTTCCATGGAGGAACGAAAGCACCGGGCAAAAATAAATAGCAGAGCGAAATCAGGAAAGAGAATCGGATGACAAACGCGTCCAAGAAGCGGATGCCAAGGATTGCGTGTCCCATCCCAGACAGCGGGGCGGGAAACAAAGCGGGTGCCTGCCGGAGATAGGGAGGAAGAAAAGGTTTCTGAGGGGGGGAGGGAAAGGGAAACATCAAGCCAATTCCAACTGAAATAAAGCCGATAGCGTTAGGGGAAAAACGCAGCAAACCGGGTCTTAAAAGGTGAAGGAAAGTATGTCAGGGGGGGGAGGGGGGAAGCCTTGAGGCACAGGGGGGGGGTCCAAAAACGCTGACCTCCGCCCCAAGCGATGCAACTGATAAGAAGTGGAACGTCTGTATCTCCTGGGATTCCCAAGGGGGCTGGCGCCAACCAAGAAGACACCGGCAATCATGTTAGGAGGGGGACAAAGGGATCAGGGTCCGGGGTCATGAAAAGTTCATGAAAAAAAGGGGACCACGAACATTGAGGAAAAACGAAGGACTAAGAAGAAGGCCGGTCCTGATGCCGACAAGAAGAAGAAGTCTCCATTGTCCACTAGAGAAGATCGCCGAGTACCAAAACAAAGAAAAAAAAAAAGGAAAGGAGGGGAAGGACCGATCCGCACAAGCGGCAAAAACCCCGAAAGAAACCAGGGACTCGTCCAATCACAAAGCGCCAGGAGGGCGGCGATATAGCTTCATCCCGCGTTTAATTGGATGGAAAGGGGGGAAGGGGGGAGAGGGGGAGGGGGATCTTGTCGGCCGAACCGCCCAGGGAGGGTTGGAACCTACTCAACCAAGAAAGGGGCCCCTGTACAACTCCCGCAAAACCAGCCCCGTTGCAAAGCACCATCCGTGCGAAAAATAAATGGACAACGGCAACCCAGTTAGAGTTAGAAAATTAAGAAGCAAGGGAAAACGGCAAATTCAAAGGATGGGGGGACAACTCCCATCCCCACACCACCCTTGGGGACCCGAAAAAAAAAAAACGCAGGAACAGTGGCTCGGGTGGGGTAACGCCCAACAACGGCAGCGGGCTCACCATAGAAAACGCCAAGTAGAACTCGCTTATAACAAAATCCACGGCTTCACCGGGAAACAGAAAGGGAAGGGCCCTGAATGGGGGCAGTACTCGTAGGAAACGAGAGACAAACAACAAAGAACCAGACAGTTCGAAAAAATAGGCAGAGGAGGGTTAAACGAGTCAGGGAGGGCGGTTGGCGGTGTTTTTCACAAACGAAATGGGAGAAACCAAAGCAACTGCGCAGGAAAAAGCCCGTATGGGACGAGAAAGGGCACTCCCGGGAGAAAAACATAAAATCGCTCAGCATTCGGCGAGGCGACAGTGGGGGGGGGTGGGAAAAAGTGTTTTCAGGACAAGACATCCATAATGACTTGGAGGGGCGGTCCCGGGGAGGAAAGAAGCTGAACGTGAGCGGAGGAACATGGACCTACGCCTTGGCAGGCTTGACAGCCCAAAACATGGCTCAAACTGGTGGGGCGGCAGGGGGGAGATATAAATCGTCAGTGGACCGGAAAAAAGTCAAAAATTGAAAAAGACATTACGGGGGGTGGTCCGAATCATCTTAGAAAGAAAGGAGAGGGGACTGGTCGACCGCAAAAAAAAGGAAAACGGGCCTCTCTTTGTTGACAGGACCAACAAAAGTCCCGAACACCCACTCGAAAAGCTGTGAAAGCGAATGCAGATCTTCCTATTGCCAGAAAAAGACTGATCCAAAGACAACGGGCCGGCGCATTAATGGGGGGCGATCAGTTTATAGAAGGGAAGAGGGAAAATTAATAAAGCAAAGACTACCTGAGCCTAACAAAAGCGATTCACAGGGCGTACCCCGGAGGAAAAAAGAAATTGGAATCGGAGAGGGACGGCCTAGAAGGACAAATTTTCCATTCGAGGGGACAGCCTAAATATGGGCGACGTTGACCACCGAAGAACGGTCCCAGAGGTTTTTCTGACTGAATGACAAGCAAGGGGCGTAACCTGTGGAGACTCTGAAAGACGACCTTTCCTCAGGGTAAGTAGAAGGAGAAAGCCGTGAGGGAAGGAAAGGGCATCCATCAACCTCGGACGCAAAAATCGGTGCTTTGTAAGTGGAAGGGGAATAAGAAACTTCCGGAAAAACGCCTTAACAAGGGTTGCCTCGAAAGAGGTAGTTTTTCACTGGGGTACGGCAAACAAAGGGAGGCCGTGCGAACATTCCTATCTTAAGATGAAGGGACCAAAAAAAAACAACCCCAAGGGGGACATGGGGAAGGGGGGGAGAAAAAAATAGCTCTAATACCATTAAAACCAAAAGGGGCTGCCTGGAGCCGACGGCAGGGATCACCAATTGAGCACAGCAGGACCGATCCAAAGGAAAGAGCGATACGACGAAAGGGGACACGACTCTGATTTGTCAGGGGGATGAAATGGGGGAAATCGATGTCAGGGGGGGGAGGTCAAAGGGAAGCAAGAAGAAAAAGCGTGCTGGTTTCGCACCCGGATGCCTGACATCAAAACGACACCGGAACTGAGAGAAAGGGAAGGGGATATAAAAAACACTGGCAAAAGCTGGTCGGGGGAGGGAAAAAAGGGGACCAATCCGATCATCTACAAAAAAAAAAAAGGGGGAGAAAAAGAGGAAGATGGTGTGAACAGGGAGCACTGTAGACAAGACCGGTATGGTTCCCACTTGAAGAAAAGAACTGATTGTCATTAATCATGGGGGGCGGGTGAGTCAGCAGAAACGGGGGGGAAGCAGAGAGCGGAAGGGCTGAAAAAAAAAGGGTGAAAACGCCCCAAACACACTGAAAAACATTTCAAAACAAAAAACAGGCGGAATAGCCCAAGGGTCGCACAGGGGGTGTAATGAGGATCAAAGACCATGGGACGGATTCCGTTCCTCGGCTGGAATGGGGGAGCGTGCCTAAGGGGAGGGTGCGCCAGCGAAGGGGGGACTCTAGGCGAAGAACGCAGCATGAAAACGGTGGGTGTTTGGGACTTCGGGAAACCGGGCGCCAAAGATCTGGTGGTAACTACCGACAATACGATGACGACGCAAATTCCGAAGGGTGGGGAACAACAGCGTCTTGGAACAGCAAACGCTCCCCAACGATTGGAACAGCGCGAGGATCTCCCAACGCCTGTTGGCCTATGGAATTGAAAGCGAAAACAAGGAACGAGGTAGTCAAAATTCGGACAGGACCAGTGACACCGAATAGTGGGGGAACGGATTATTTGAAAAGTCGCAAGAGGGGATCTGACAGACGATATGGGAAAAATGGCATTCAAAAAGAGTGACAACCTCCCAGGAAAAAGTTTGGGGGGAGATGTTGGAGGAACGGGGGGGGTCTAAACGCATAGCAAGTAGAGGAGAAAGAGGTAACCTATTTTCTAATTGTAGGCACGATCCTGTGGAATCAAATCAGGACCTTACTCCCTGTGACGCGAGGCGTTGATGCAAAATCGAATGAGATACGTAGAAGGGGGAAAACAACTCACTAAACTGGTTGAAAACGAACGCGCCAAAGAGGGGGCACTGAGCAGAAAGCCATCGGACTAAAGCTGGTATGCGACCAACAGTAACTTGTCGAGGAAGAAAAAAAAGAGACAAGAAACGCAGCCCGATAGAAATCCGCCTCCCACCACGGGGAGGGAACGGCGGGTGGGGGAAGTGGAAGACTGACAGCGGGGCGGAGGGGCGCCGAAGTCGGAGGAATTTTTTTTGCCCGGTACTCCGCGCCCGCCAGCATCCTTGGGAGAAGGTCCCACGACGTAATACACAGAAACATAGGGAATCGAGCGAAGTTGGAAGGAGAGAAGGTGTGGACAGCAGTGTAGCTAGGGAGGAGGGGGGGAAAACTCCTTACTGGGGGGGACAAAAGCCCGGGGAACGGCGCCCGTTCAAAAAGAAAACAACGAAAAGCAATGAACGAACTGGGACCAGGGGGATAGGTGGGGGGGTCCGGTGAAGGGATTAGATTTTATCTAAAGCCCGGACGCGAAAATTAGAAAGGAAGGTGACGGTGAAAGAAACGAGGGGGTGGGGAGCAGAGAGCGTGATTGGGGGTACGAAAGGACCTTTGGGGGTGGAACAAAAAGCGCCAATCATGTCAATAAAGAGAGTGTGCCAACAGAAAAGGGAATGTTCTTTCATCCACGGTGAAACGACGTGGGCGGGGGTGCGAGTGAAGGGTTTGCCTAGAGAATTGGTCGGTGGGAAAAAATGCAAAGGGGGGTGTTTGGACGGGAACGATGGTTGCGGTTTGGCCAGGGGGGGGGGCAGGGGGAAACACTTTACAAGCAAGGTCGTGGGTGGAGGTCAGGGTTCAGGAATAAGTCCACAACAAAAGTCCCCGGTCGCAAGACCGGGGCACAAAAAGCGTCAAACGTCTGCAAAAACCCTAACGCGAATAAAACCCCCAGAGGGACACACGTGGCTCAGGTATGGACAGGGTCCTGGTTTTTTAGGTTGCCGATCGCGGGGAAAAACAACGTCCGCCTACATCTTACCTAGCGAAAGAGATAGTGGTATGGAGGGAGCGAAGGAAGGGAATAATTATTCGGCCCAATCAGGAAAGGTCTAGTGGGGGAAGGAAGGAGTGGCAGGGAGAGAGTCCCCTTTGACGGATCACGAAAACAATGACACCAGTTACTGGTCTATTCCAGAACGAACCAGGAGCTTGGAAGGCTTTAATGATTGGGCGCTTGAAGCCGGCTTCCCAGGCTCTAAAACCAAAAAAGCCCGACTTGAAAGGGGCTGGGCGGTTGCAACAACCAACTGTTGGTAGACGTGGGAGGACAGCACGACTCAGAAAAAGGGTTGGGTGTTGCCATCAGACCGAAACGCGTGAAAAAAAGAACCGGATTATCAGTTGCCTCATTAATCAGGGGCGGGTTTACGGGCTCACCAAAGGACGGTCTTCCTAGTCGGAGCGAATGCCTATCTTCAAGCGACGAAAAGGGGGAGGGCCCAGCAAGAGGGGGAACGGGGCCCAAAACATGCACTTAGGGTAAAAAGAGGTAAGACAGGGGGAAAAGATGATTGGCAGGCAGATGAGGTATGCAAGGGTCCTTCAAGAGAAAAACCTGGTACAGGGAGAAAAGAGGGGGAAGTAAGTCAGTGACTTTTTATTGGGACCGGAAAGTCAGCAGAAGAGTCAGCGTCAAAGAAAGAGGGGGGAGAAGTAAGTTCTTATAGGGGCAGCATCCCGTGACCCCCGAAATCACTAAACCCCTGTAGGTCAAACCGAGTCTCCCCGTTCCTTCGGGGGACAATGAAGATGCAACACTCCGCCGAGGTTGGGCAAGGGAATTGCAAGGGGCCAACCAGACACGGAGGCGGTCTTCAATGCAAGCTGAACGCTTCTCACCCGGGGGGGAAAAAAAAAAGAAAATAGGGGCGTCTGTATTCGCTTCCAGGGGCGTTAAAGGAGGACCGCCGCAAGAAAATCGGAGAAGGGTATAGGGGCGACAGCGTCAATAGGGTGTGGGGGGACCCAAGAACAGCAATCCCCTGGTAGGGTAGTAAAAAACGAAGAAACGAAAAAAAGTGTTAAGATACGCTTGCCGTTGGGTCTGAAAGAGGGGGCCCGCAAGGGTGGCGGGAGGGGGACTATCCCAAAAAAAAAAAAAAAAAGTAGTTCGGTTGGGTCATGGGGGGGGAGCCTTTTGAGCCTGTGGGTGCAGGTTTTGAGGGGCGTGGCCCGGATGGAAACTGGGATCGTGACAAAAACACCACAAACACGGCACGTTTTCTGGTCCCGGAGCCAAAAACACGTTGTTTGTAAGGCACGATCGACGGGATCACCGGGGGGGGGTAGGCATGCAATGGAGTAAAAAAAAGAAACCCCTGGACAGTTCGTGACGCGGTTTTCACATGCCCGTATCAGATGAGACCACAGACCCGTGGAGTGTAAAGAAGGAGACAGGGCGCCCGAGATTGCCACAAGGTGGCAAAAGACCGCCAAGGGACCGTTGCCACCACAAGCTGGGTGTTGTGGAAGCCCGGACAAAATTTTGTTTCTCTGCCTATATCTGACTCTTTTTGGTGTAGTAATTTTCCTTGCTTGTTCTTGGGAAAGTCCTCTTCTCTTCTGGGTAGTTTTGTTTTTTACCACTTCTCGAAGGCGTACTTAGTTCTTTCTTTCTTTCTCTGGGGGGGGGTTGGGGTTTTGTGGGGTGGGGTGGGGGTGCTGTATCGGTGAACTTTAAGAGGTGAGCTGGAGAATGCTTCCGGGAATGCGAGGGTGTTGAAACAAAACACAAACTTAAGGATATTAAAAAAAAGGCATATCGAGGGGAAGGGGGCAAGTTACGGTAGCGGGGTTGCTCACAGGGTGAGGGGCCACAAACGAATTGAGTGCGTGTCCGCAGGACGGGGGGGGGGTTCGGAAGGGAAGATGGAGGAAACATGGGCTGATTCCAGTTCCCCGGGGTTAACCGGGATCAGGGTCCTTCCCATGAGCCGGTAACTAAAAGGCCATTACCTAATAAAGGTTCTCGTCGGGAATGCGGGGAGAAGGTACTAAGAAAAATGTTCCAGCCGGTATAAGTGTCCCTACCCCCGACCTTCATTGTTGAGAGTTATATGATTTCCTGAAACGAAAGTTCCAAGGACGATAAAAGCTCTGTCTGCCGAAAACCGCGAAAAGGGGGGGGTGAAAAACAGGTGGGAGCGCCCAAACGGAGGGACCGGCTTGTGTTTTGTGTTGTGGGGTCCTGAAGTCAGTCTACATAGGGGCGTTGAACCAATAATCTTGTGTGCCGGTATTTGTTTTGGGACCGGTCATACCGGGGTGGTTGTGAGACGTGGCTGTTATACACCGCACAAAGTTCAGTTGGGGTCAGAGCTGGAAGGGGAGGGGGTCCGCTCCTGGGGTATCCCAGAGCAACAGGCGTAGAGAAGGGGAGAGGGGGGGTGTTGTGGGGAGAGGTGGAGTAAGAGAGGAAAGTGCGGGATTGAGGTGTGAGAGGGGGCGAGGGTTGAGGAGTGGTGAGATGGGGGTGCGTGGCGGGAAGGGGGCGGGGGGTAGCACAAAATGGTGAGGGGGGAGTGGTGGGGAGGAAATAGGGGGCGGGGGGGAATAAATGGCTGAGGGAGGTCAGGGCGGGGTGAGAGGGGGAGGGGGTGTAAGAGAATAGCAGTGGTAGGAGGGGGAAGATAGCAGAGGGGAAGGTAGGGGAGGGGTGGAAGTAGGGGATGGAGTATGGGAGGGGTACGGGAGGTTAAGAGTGTGGGGTTAGGAGAGGAGGGGAAACAGGCGGGGGGATGGGGGAAGCAAAGAGATGTGGGGGGGGAAAGAAGTGAGGGGGGCGGGAGAAGAAAATGGAGCGGAGGGGGGTGGGATAGGATGGTAGAAGGAGGGGGGGATGGTAAAGCGAGACATTCCTCCCCGTGGGAGGAGTTTAGGGAGAAGGGGGGGAAGGGATGAAGCGGGTAAGACGAAATGCGAGAGAAATTAAGAGAACGGTGAAACTAAAAAAAGGGCACGGGGGGAAGGGCAGTCAAGAGGGGGAACGTGGCAAGTCAGCGGGGATGGGTGCGTGGGGGTGTTAGGAGAAAAGGAGGGCGTAAGGAGAATAAGGTGATGTGGTGGAGTGGGGACTAGAAGGGAGAGGGAGGTTGGGAATGATGAGAGAAGAAGAGAAGAGTGGCGCTTATGGGAGAAACGTAATCGCGCTGTGGAGCGTAGGGTGGTAAGGGAGTGGGAAGTTGTACTCGGGAGGCATTTTGATACTGGGGGTCTGCGGAGGGGTGTATCACGCTCTTGGTTTGGGTGGCGGGCTAAAGTAGAATAATACGAAGGAGCCAGGAGTTCGTTGGGAGATTAGGAGGAACAGAGGAGGTTAGGGAGTCCCAGGGAGTCGGAATGCGGCGATTGGGGCGTGGAAGATGGAGGGAAGGAAGAACAGGTGGAGGGAAGAGTGGGGGTCCTGGTTATGGTGGCATCCGGCGTGTAAAGAGCAATTACCCAAAGGAAGAGGATCTATCAAGGTCCCTGGGATCAAGGTAACTGATTTTTTTTGGATCCTCGAACACTGCAGCGCCGATAGGTGTGAAAGGGTGAGTTGAGAGGGGGTGGGTGTTTGGGGGAGGGACCAAAACGAGAGTGGGCGAGGGAGAGTGGCTGAGCAAGGCGGTGGGGCAGGAGGGGAGTTTATAGAGTAAAGGTGTGGAGTCGGTAGGGCGAGTTACCGTCGGTCATTGTTCAGAAAGGTCAGGTGAGGTGACTTATTGAGGGCCATAGGAGGGGGAGTATGCAAAAGGGGGTGCAACACAATCGGTGAGGTTCAAAACCAGGTGGAGTTGGAGTCAAGTACTAGAAGGATATCACGGGGGGGAAAGGAAGTGAGGGTTCGGATATCTATCGCCGGGGGGTGTAGGAGGGGGTTGAGGCGAAAGGAAGGAACGAAGGTAGGAAGGAGAGGGGGTGGAGGGAGGGCGGAGAGGTTTCTGGGAGCGTGGAGGGGATGAGAGGATCGGGGTTGTCCGTCTGTCTTTACGTGCCGAGGTGGGTGTATCGAGGAAGGAGAGGCTTGAGAGCGAGGAGGATAAAGTTCCAGAATAAGGGGTCTGTGAGGCCGTCTAACAGGAGGGGGGGGTGGGATAAACGGGAGCATGGATGAGGAGGATTGGTGGGTAGAAGATAGAGGGGGGGTGAGTTGGTCGCCGGCGCGGCGGGAACTGCCTTATGGGGCGGAGGCGAGGTGGAGGGGATGGCGTGAGGAGGTCGGCTGTATGGGAGTCTGGTGGTGGAGGGAACCGTGATGTGAATAGGGGGAATGAAGATTGGTGGAGGGGGAAACACGTGCCGGCGGCTGTTGGAGTGCAATGCGAGTCTGTCCAACGGGAAGTTGGACCGAGGGAGCGGTTAACGGCTAAAAGTTCAGAACGAAGGTGGTTGGAATAGGTCAGCGAACAAGGGAAGATGAGGGAGGGGGGTGTGAATTGCAAGTAGAGGTAGGGATAGCGATAAATGAAAGAGAGGCAGGAGAGGGAAGATCAAGGAATTGGGAGGGGGGGAGTAAGGGGGGGGGGGGCATTTATTTGTCCGGGGAGCCCGGGGGTTCTGTCTTATTGAACGGAATAAATGGGGGGCAGTAAGGAGGGGGATGAAGAAGAAGATCGGTGTCATTCACCAAGTATGGAGGGGGAGGGGAGGGTGCCAAAGGATGAAGATGTCGGCTCACCTGAAACAAGAAGTCTAAAAAACGGGGATCTGGAAATTACCACGAAATTCAAGGATGACAGAGCAAGTTCAGGAGGAAAAACTAGGCCTTTAGGAAGAGTTTTTCCTCAGTCAGGGACTCTCGGGGGTTTCAACAAGGATCCCCTCACGGCACCTGGAAAGGCCTGGACCTAAGAAGGTCCTTACATCCACTTCAAGGACAAATTAACGGAAATGCTCAAAAAAAGCTGAAGACTTCTGAAGGTGTCAGACATGAGAGAAACCCTGGGGGAAAATAAAAGTAAACCCTACAGCGCCATCAAAAAGGGCCGATCGATAGAGGGGGAAAAGTCATCGGCATGGGACTATGGGGAGGTCCTCAAAGTATGGTCCCAAAAGCACAAAGAGGGAGTGGCTGGGCAAGATTCCGTGAAGAAGTGCTTTGCGGGAGTAGGAGGAAGAACCAGTGGTTGGGAGACGGGGGCGTAAGCCCCGTTCCAACCACAAATCCGGAGGAAGCTAAAAAAAATCAATCATTTTTTGGAATTGTTTCCACCAGCAACGGGGTCGGTATGGCCCATTTGTAGGTGATTTAGGCGGTACAATCAGAAAACGGAGAAAGGGGGTGTCACCCAACCTCCGGGGGGGGAAAAAAAAAAATCACCCAGCGACGGCCGGGCGATGGTGTAAATCGACTGGGTCAGGTTTTCAGAACTGGCAGGAAAAGCTCAGAGAGAATCGAATCAAGATGTAAGGGTGAAGTCTTTAATATAAATGATGTAAGTAACAGGGGCAGGGTAAAGAAAAAACCATCTCTTGTCAGGGAAAGTAATGAAAGCCTGTGGGTCCCAGAAGACAGAATGATTAAAAAAGAAGAGGGAGAAAGACACGAGGTATCAATCCCGGCGGGAGGAAGTTGTACGGAAGAAAAAGAAGAAGGAAAGAGTTCCCACCAAACCCAGGAAACCCCGGAACCAAGTCCATCAACCATCAACAGTCTGTCTGTGCGACGAAGGTGAAGCGGATCACCCGTTAAGCCGGTCTTGTTGGGGGGGCGCAGACTGTCGACGGGGCAAAGGGGGCGCTGGCCGGTCTTGGACAGGGGTGCAAAATGGAATCAGACCGAACCCACCACGAAAACTTACAACTGAGGTCCAAACCAAAAGAAAAACAACGCACCAAAAATGAGAATGAAAAAAAAAATTTAGAAAGTTTACCCCCACCCAGGTTGAGACGGTCGCAACAGAAAAACAAATTAGTGAAAGTTGGTCAAGGACTGGAAACCAAGGCAAAAGGGACCACTACGTTGTGGGACCTGTCCAAGAAGGGGGGTGAAATGGGGGAACGGGTTTCCACCATACCAAGGGGGGGCACATGGGACCTAAAAAAAAACGGCCCTTCAGCGCTGAAGCATACAACAATCTGATCTTTCCTCAAAGAAACCGTCACCCAGAACAGGAAGGACAAAGGGGTGAGGGACAAGGAGTGGAGACTACAACCTGACGCTATCAAAAAACTACAAAAAACAAGAAAATAACCTGGCCAGGGGGTAACTTCGGGATTTCCGTCGGAAGGGTTGGAGGGGGGGGGGGGAAAACTCAAGGCGTGTGGGGCTGGGGAATCTTGCCTAAAGGAAGACCGGTCAGGCGTTCCAAGAGAAGAAAAGAATGGGAAGAAAAATTGCTCACACCCGTAAGAAATGAGATAGCCGACTGTGGGGGGGGACGGGTGTCTTCGCCGGACAAGGCCCCCAGACAAAGGAATTCTTGCAAGGGCGCATGGAAAAAAGGAGAGAATCGTCGCGGACAATCCGATCATCTAAAAATTCTGTCGGCCGTTCCGCCAAAGGATATGAAGAAACTTTGGTTGGACGTAGATGGGAGAGGATTGGAAGTCCGCCGGGGGATCTTGAAAGACTTACTAAACGACAAAGTAAAGGGGGGGGTCAGTAAGAGTACAGCTTTGGTCGAAGGGGGAGAGTCGCGGGATCAACCACGACCAAACTGATGGCGGGGAAGATCAGGGGGTCTTGTCAAAATCAAGGGGACTGAGGGCCGGGCATGGGGAACTAGACTGTCCAGAAAAGGCAGACGATAGAACGCCCTCGAAACTTGACAAAAAAAAAAAGTCAACAGCAAAATTAATGGAGGGGAAAAAAAAGAAGGTTGGGGGGAAAAGAGCAGAAAGAGAAGAAAGGGGACTACCTCCTAACTGGCGCTGAGAATCAGAACCCTGCACTATGCGTTTCATTACCCCCGGGCAGGCAGGGGGGAAATGGGGAAGGAAGCGTGACCCAGTCACCCTTGCCAAAAATGGTCACATTGCCGGGCAAAGACCAAGGATGCAAAAGGTTACACAAAAAAAAGGTCATGGGAGCGGGGCGCCGGAGGCAGCAAGGGAGGGGGGATACCTCCCTGGGGAACGAACCGAGGCGGGGGGCCTCGTTAAAGGAGGGTATCGAGGCAAAACCGAAAGGGGAAATGCGGACGGACGATCGGTGACGGGGTGGAGGGACCTAACCGGGGGAACAAAAGACGCTCGTGTGCCAACAAATGCCCAGTACACATTTGGGGGCAAAGAGCAGATCAGATTTTACGGTGACGGGACCAACCAACACACATCAGTCAAGTTTGGGCGCCGGCCGGAGGGTACGGAAAAAACAACCCCTCAATGTGCGAACGGCCAGAAAGAGGATCGGACTGGCGCAAGGGGGCGGCCCAACAAGGAACAAGGGCACGACAAAATGCCAAACAGCGGACCGGCAATGAAGAAAGGGAAATAGCGATAGACACCAAAGGGGAGAAAAAAAGAAAAACCTAGGGGGGATTCCTGCATGGATGGATCAGGGTAGGGGCGGTCAGGCGTCTGTATCGTCATTCCGGTGGTCCCTGATGAACTGACCTCAACCGACACAGGAAAGGGAACCTGAAATAGGAGGGAGGAACCAAAAGAAGGGAGACCATGAGCCTGGTCCGAAGGCCGACATTAAAAGACTACTTCTCAAAAAAAAACAACGGAGGCGGAGGAGAGGGGGGAAACAAGGGCGCCTTGAGACAACTTGATGGTAGGGGAAAAAAAAAAAAGTGAATAGACCCTTATTTCGGGGGGAGCAATGAAGGGGGGGAAGGGAAAGGGGAGGGAAGAAATCTGTACGAAGAAGAGCGTGCAATTTTCCTGAAGGGAACGCCGGAACCCAAGTGAATCAAATGGATACTGCAGGAGAACGCCTTTTCTTGTCCCGTGGGGGAAAGTCGATGAAACAGAAGGCAAGGGGGGGGGGCGGAGTGGCACCTTCCCCTGGGCACGCCCAAATGGGGGGGTAAAATCAAGGGATGACTACCGCAGGGACCATTGGTAAGACCTAGGGGGGGAGGGAAGGGGTCCAGAAGACGTGGGTGTTGTGGGTTGAAAAGTATAAAAAACGTTGCATTGACCAAGGGAGTCGGGGGTGTGGCCGAAACGAAAAGCGACTCGCGCCGCAAGGTGGTAAGTGTAAGGAACGAGCGGGGAAATTGAAAAAAAAAACGTCAGCAAAAACTGACCGTGAACCACGGTAAGCTTCTGTAAAGCCTCGGGACCAAAGCACAGGGTGCAAGATTAGAAATGCGAGATTGAACTACACGCACCGCCGGTCCGCAAAGCCGGACCTTACGGGGAAGGGAACACCTTTAAAGAAATACGTGGCCCGAGGAGGGAAGTTAAGAGAGGGGGAAGACGTCGCGGGGATTTAAAAGGGGGGACATGTCGTCAAGAGGAGGGGCACATGGAGCCGGGCCGACCCTTGGGGGTACTAGCTCTATCCGGGTAGTCTAGACAAGAGAGGTTCAGGAAAAAATTTGGCGAATGGGGCAAGCGGGAAATGGAAAGAAGACTAAAAATTCAGGGGAAGGGGTCATGAAATTGAGCGGCTTTGCAGGTGAGGAAGAGGGCGAGAAGGGGGAAAGGGACAAAAGAAACCGAAAAGACAAGGACTGTGTTTACTAAAAAAACGCATCGTTAGGGGGAGCCAAGGAGACCAAAGTGCAAGCGGGAGTCTAAAACAAGTAAAATTGTCCGAGTACGGAAAAACGTCCAATCATCAGCAAGAGTATAAAAGTCAGCACCCGGACCACCAGTGCGGCCAAATAATAAAACGAGTAGCAGAAAAGCTAGGGACTAGCCGAAGAGAAAAAGATGACGCCTTGTTCCTTTCCCCCCGGCAAAAGCCGGGAAAATGATGGATGGAAAGACGCAGAGAAAATAAACGGAAAAAAAGGGTGGGGAGCAACAGGTGCAGAAATAGAGTTCTCAGTGGGAGCCATATCACGGATTGGAAAGAAGAGTGAGAGTTGTGAAGAGGGGCGGCTTAAAACCCCCGAAGAAGAAAAAAAAAGAAAAGACAAAAAGAGAGCAAAAAAGGGAAGGCCAAGACTAGGCTGGTTTCGTGAGTAGAAAGAGGGGTGTATCAGAAAAAAAGAATGAAAACGACCAGAAACAGGCCGAGAAAAAAAGTCAAAAGGGTGGAAAAAGAACGAGATTTGTTGCTACCCAAGTATCTGGGAAAGTAATGGAGTGTGAGGGACTTGAAAGGGGGGTGGAAAAAAAAGAGACACATTGAGAAAAGCTAGGTAGGTGGCACCCACACTAAGAGGGAATTTGGGCCTTGTGAAAAGAAGTTGAACAAAGGGACCCCCGTGGGGCGGGGGAAGACGGGCACAGGGTGGAGAAGAAAAAACCTTTGTTGCATTTTGGTAAAAAAGCAAAAACGAAAACTGGGGGTGAGAAACGGTTCAGGGGGTCACCGGCCATTCCTGAACGTTGTAACATCAACAGGTTGAAATTGGGTGGAGGGGGCTGGGTCGCTGATACAGGAAAAAAGAAAAAAAAAGTTTCTCCCAGGGGCCCGCCAGCACACGAAAAAAAAACCCAGCGTCCCTGCAAACCGGAAATACGCCGGGTGAGAGGGTCTCCCCGTATTCAGGACCGCCCCAGACCTAGGGACCTTTGGATGACGAGGTCCGGGAGGGTTCAGAGAGGATGGCCGCAGAAACGGACGAGGAACTAAAAGAAACGATCCAGAAGGAAAAATGTAGTACTCAGAACGCAAAAAAAAGGAAATAAAATCAGGCATCAGGATCGGGGGTCGAGTAGAGGAAAAGGCCCGGTGGAACGATCTGGAACCCTGGGAAAAAACCACTTATCACTGGGGGGATGACCTAAAAGAAGACAGGCAAGAGGGAGAGATCTGCATCGCCCCGACTGGTAAGCCAAGTCGCTACGCAGAATAGTTCACTGCACAGAAGGAGGACTGGGTAGTCAAAAGGTGCGAATACAAGGGTCTAAAAACGGAAAAGCCAGAGAAGATACATGGCCCCAAAATACCAAACGGCTGGGGTGTGACAAAAGGGAAGATCGACCATTGAAAGTCCATTGGGGACATTGCGGTTTAGGGAATGAACACTTCAAAAACAAAGGGGAAGCAAATCGACGGTAGGAAGGCACGATCTCAAGAAAGCTACTTGCGGAAACCCAGGGCAAAAAATGAGAAACGTCAAACCAGGAAGATGAAAAAACGCCTTATCAGTGAGAGCAAAAGGGGGGGAGGGGCAAAAGTGTGAAGGGCAATTGGCTCGAAACAGAAAATTAAAAGTTCATTTAGGCAAGAAATGGGGGCGGACAAACAAAGAGCAGGTAATTTGGGTTAAATTTCAGATGGACATGAATCGGGCAACGGTGACAACTTCATCGGGAGAACGGCCAAAGATGTCTGTAGGCGGACGATCAACCACACCATGCGTGGGTCCCGAATCCTGAATAGACGGATCCCGCTACTGGTCCATCCCGTTCAAAGGGGTCGTGGGTGGAAAAAGTCCGATGAACAACGAGATAGGTTACATGGTAGTTTGGAAGACAGGGGTCCAACAAGACAAACGATCGCCAGGGGGAGGGGCTCACACTTCCTGTCTTGTCGATCATCGGGTGCAGAACAAGTAGGGAAGAGCCAGGGACGGTCCCCTCTGGGGTACCCGCAGAAGGCGAAGAGGGGCAGAATGGGTCGAGCACGAGAAAGGGGGTGGGAAAGAAACAAGGACCTGGTGGGGGGGGAGGAGTAACAACGAGCCAACGAAGGAAGTAGTATCCTGGACTTTTGGGGAAGGATGGGGCTGCCAAAAAAAGCGGTGCAAGAGGGAAGAAATTCATTACTATCAGCCTTGGGAAGCTTGAGGGGGGGGAGGTCAGGATTCTGACCAAAAGGTGAAGGAAAAGGACAAGGGTGGAAGCGAAATGAGGTAGCAGCGGGAAAAGATACCCAAAAAGATAACGCCGGGGAGGGACCCTACTAAGGGAAAAAAAACGGGTTTGGGGAAAGAAGGTACTCGAAACAGTTTTGTCTCATCAGGGGCTGACAAAAACAAGTGACCCACGTGAACGGGGGGGGAAGCTCTGAAAGGAAACTCAAGATCAAAGGGGGGAAAGAACCCTTTAGCAGTTTTCAGAAAAAAACTACCTCGAAAAGAAAAAGAAAAAATTGGAAAAATTTCCATCACGAACAGGCAGGGAAAAATCAATTGGTGGAGAACGCACAAGATACGACCTGTAAGGAGCACTGAGAGAGGATCCACAACAACTTATGAGGGAGGAAAAAGAAAGGGGAAGAAAGAAAATCGGCCCAAAAAAAGTCAAGGGAGGTAGCTAGTGCACTCTCCAAAAAAAGAAGGAGTCGCCAAACCTGAGAGGAGGAAAAATGGGGGGTCACCATTTATCTTGAGAACCCTGATCGGGGGAGGGGGAAACTGAACTGCCTAAAGGTTCTGTAAGGGGGAGAGGGGACCTCTTTACACGAAAACTGCAAAAGGGGGAAAGGGGGAGAAACGGCCAGAGGCCTTCGAAGAGGGAAAAAAACAAAGTTTGGGTTGGAATAGAAAAGAACGAGTGAGTGACCTGGTTGGGGAAAACGATCAGCGAATGATAACAGAAGGGAAGCACCCCCCCCCCAACAACTGAAGAGAAGTCCAAGAAAGGGGAAAAAAAAAAATAAACAGAAACGATCGTGGGGAGATTATATGCGAGAGAGCTGTCAAGACTGGAAACAGAGGCAGCACACGTTCCCAAACCCATTGAAACCAAAGGAACGAATCGATGAAGAACGGCAAGTGTGTACGACACAACTACAGAAACCATTGCCGTTAGGGGCCACGTGAGAAGCACGCGAATTGCCCGATAGTAAGAACAGGAGTCCTGGAAAGGCCCCGAAATTCAAAGAACGGGACGAAATCCTACAGAAAAAATTTATCTAAGCCGGGGCCGGACAAAAGGGCATAACAGACTCCGGGCCCCCAACGGGGGGGATTTGGCAAAAAGATCTGAAAAAATCCCAAAGTAAAACACAGACCGGAGGATGGATGGGGGTGAGAAGGGTAAGTGACCCGAAAGGCGGGCAAAGGGTTAGAGCGAATCGGATTCACCATCAATGACGGGATTCAGCTGGGGAATGCGAAGACAGACGAACTTTTTCCGTCATCCAGGAACGGAAGAAAAACCAGGAAGGAAGGAAATCAGAGGCCCAAAAGAACGCCGGGGTGGAAACGTAAGAAAAGTCATTGTGAGGTAAAAGGGGGCTTGGCAAAACCGGGCCCATTACATCACGGGCGAGCAACTTGCCCAAGACCGCCCATAAGAGAAACCACCTGAACGTCATGCGATGACCGCAAGTTCAAAGTGGGGGGGAGGGGGAGGTGCCGGTTTTGTCACGCCTGGCCCGGCGTAGTGAGTTCATCTAGGGGGGAATCTGAGAGAGTTATACAAGTTGGTGCAGGAAGGGTTGAAAAACAAACCGGACAAAAAGACAAATTTAAGAGGACCGCGATGGACGGGTGGGGGGGGGGGGGTGGGTTTGGGAGTGTCTCAAAAAACCGCGCACAGGGGGGGGAGAAAAAGGGGAATGGAGAGGATTCAGGTCTTGATCATCTGACAAACATTGGTCAAACCGCCGGGGGACGCCCGCCAGAACATAAGGAAGGGTTTGCGCACGGGGGTGAAAGCAAGATTCAAAGCAAAACCGGAAGCCACAGAAGATCTTGCAAGCAGACTGTTTCTAGTGGAAGACAAAGGATTCATTAACACGGGCATTATGAAAGGAAAAAGTGGCCGATCTCAAAAAGGCGTCACTTACTCAGAACTAATTAATGGGGGGCATGATTCCTTTATTCCCCTGAAAATCAGAATAGAGAAAGTTTAAAACAAAAAGTACAGGGGGAGGAAGTCGCGGCGCGGCCACGGGGGAAAAAGGAATACAGGCCGATACGGCACCAAAACCAAAAGAACGGCCAATTCGGGGGAACATAAAAAAAGAGCAAGGTGGGCGGGCAGTCTAACTAAACGGGTTTAGAGGAAGGGGCGTTAAAATCGGGACGGGGGAAGACGGTTCGGTCGGGGGTCTGCAGGGGGAGCCGGAATTTTGATGGTTGAAGGATCAAATAAAAGAACCTAACGTCAACAAGAACGGGTACACAGCTGAAACCCGGCCCAGGTGACCGAAAACACACGAGGCGAAAAAAAAAAAAGTTGAATTAACAAGACCGGGCAAAAACCAAAAAAATCGGTGAGCAACAGGCCAAAGATCACAAACAAAAGAAGCCAAACGGTCCGCTTCAAGATGAACGACCAAAGGGAAAAATCCCATCTGTGGGTGTGCACAAAAATCAAAAAGGGGGACGCTTGTGTTTT
>Ga0179593_1554194_pt1 | contig 22319 bp, 30 predicted proteins | sample CZODoug2_1_08_16_FD_185931 | JGI IMG/M metagenome (GOLD analysis project Ga0179593, IMG submission 185931) | Vadose zone soil fungal communities from Angelo Coast Range Reserve, California, USA - CZODoug2_1_08_16fungal (PacBio error correction) | ecosystem: Environmental > Terrestrial > Soil >...
GCCAAAGTGGAATCATGATAGAATCAACCCGATTGCCCTCTGCAAACTCTTCTTTACTGGATCAGGCTGTCTCGCATATATAGGTTTGGGGGTAGAAGTAATCCCGGGAGAAGACAGTACAACACAAAATGGAGTTGAAGCGCAGGAAAAAAACGGGAAAGGAAAATGTACAAAGTAAAAAAAAAAAAGTATGGCAATTCAGGACCCACGACTAAACAATACGCAGCCGACCTCTGTCACTTTCAAGAAGAGACTGAGGGATCGAAAACAGAAGATGCGAGAGGCGATCCGAAGGTTTCAACGCAACATCTCACAGATCGGGAAATGTGCCCGACACATAGGGGAAGAAACCTAGTTTTGTGGAAAAACAACTAAGTTGAGAACACCGAGAGTTGCGGTGGTAAAAGGAAAGGTCATGTGAAATGCACATCAAGGGGAAATCGGTAGGAAAACTAATGGAAAAGACTTCAAAAAAACGCACAATCAGGCCTAATCTAAAAGACGACCGTAAAGGAAATCTCAACGACAAAAAAGGGAAAAGGGAGTTTGCCTTCTCCAAAGGAAAACTGCAGATCCTGCAGGTCGACTTGGGGGAGGGTGGGAGTGACTTGGAGCGGGGAGGAGTGGGGGTGGCGTTCGGATTCATGTCATTAGGCAAGTATATTTGTGAACTCACCTTTCAGGAATAGGGGGAAGGGTCAAGAAAGGGAGGAAGATAGAATAATTAACATGGAGTAGGTACTATATTAGGGTAATACAATGATAGAGAAAGTTAATCCACTCTCAGAGGGGCAGCAATTTAAAAAACCTTCACAAAAAATTCAAACCGGGCAGATCAAAAGAGGAAAACGAAGACTGGAACTCTCAAAAGAAAGAAAAACGCAATCGCAAAGAGATAGCAGATAGAAAGAGGACTCGAAAGGGGAAAAAGGCGGGGGGCTGTACCACATTACTATTTTCGGTGAGGACACGTCACAACTGAATCAGAAGAGTGACGTAAGGAACAAGGAAGGCAGGACAAGATAAAGGTCGTATCAAAAGAATGGGGATCACATCCATCAAACTCCGCTCTATGGTGTAGAAGGCAGAAAAGATATCAGCAAAATTATCTTACTCAGAGTCATTACCCAAAGAACGTATCTCGAAAAAAAAAAAGAGATGATGAAAAAAAAAAGATGCCTTGGGAAAGGGAATGGGATTCACTGGGACAAAGCGAAATCGGCAATCCTTTAGACTCTTCGCCTCCATTCGATGGGATCCGCATGGATACAAGGGGACCTATGAACAGCCGCGAAAAATCATTTAGGAAAAAGTGGGAAACCCGGAGTAGAGGACGAATGAACATGAAAAAAGGGGGCGATGTGGATGTCAGACGGCAACGGTGTGATCCTTTACCCGAAAATTGGGTTTGGGTCATTACGAGGTTGGAAGGGTTGGGGGATTCGGAGGGGATAAAGGACTCTTGAAGAGAAAAAAAGGGGAGGATGATTTCCCAACGAAAAGGAAAATCGATGGCACAAGAATCAGTGTGGGGGGAGGCGGCAACCCGTGGAGTTTTGGCATGGGGGGTCCTCGCTTATTGGAGAGGATACGACTGGAAAAAAGAGAAGAAGGGATATAAAATTAAGTTGTCAAACAAGTAATGGGGATAGAGGAGTCATCTCTAGTGAAATAGGATTGATTAGATGAACATACTAATGGTGACATAATAAAAACTACATCATCCAGAAGACCAGAAACTAAGGATTCCAGAAAAAAACTAAGGGGCTACCGCAAAAAAAGAACAGGACGCAGGCAAGGGCAGCGGGGCATCCAAAACAAAAACGGGTCTTAAGGGTCTGCTGAATGAACGCATGGAAAAAAGCTGCGGGGACTGGCTGGGTAGGGGGAGAGAAGTTAACCTCAGGACAAAAGGAGGTGATCAAGGATTGGAATCTGAAAGCGCCAGGAAGGAGGCAAAACACAGAACGGCTGAGACGGGAAAAACTGTCCGGGGGATAAGCTTTCCTTCAAATTTCCCAAAGCTTGGTCGAGGCACAAAAAGAGGGTGGGGGAGATTGAAAGAAAAGAAAGAGGGGGGCCAAAAGATTGAAAAAAAGGGAGGCATGTGATCCGCGAAACTTCCGTGCAAAATTAGAAAACGAAAGTCAAAAAGAACGGTGGTAAGTAGGGCGTCACGTGTAAACAACAGTCCATGGGGGTCAAGCGTCTAAAAAAAAGGGAAAATTTGCAACAAAAGAAGAAAGAAATGGAATAACTAGGAGGGGAAAAATTGCTGGGGTCTATGGGTAATCCAAATCCTCTCAGCGACTTATCATACTTGGACACTTGAAGGGGGAAAATTAATCCAGAGGTGCTGAAGCGTCTGCGAGAAAAAAAGTCCAGGGGCCGGATCGTGAAGGAGCCTCTACTCAAACACAAGCTGAGAGTCATTCACTTTCATCAAACGCGCCGATAAAAAAAAAAACAAGCTTCCTCAAAAGGGGGGAAGTGGGTTAGAAAGAGGAATCGCAAGATAAGGGGAGACACAACTAGAACCGAGTCAATCGAAAAGTGAAGGGTACACATCAAGGGCAAACAAAGAAGGGGAACTTTTGATTCAAAAAAAAGAAGAGATGCAGAAAAACCCTTGTGGGGGGGGGCGACAGACCTCGGGGTCAACTCCCGAAGGACCTCCTCCCATCATAAAGGAAAAAAACTTGCCTTGAAAGGAAGTGGTCAAAAAACATGAAAAGGAAGGAGAAGACATGCCACTCGGGAGGGTTCATCGCTGAGATGCCAGAACCTCACATAAAGGGGCCTTTCGAAAAACGAAAATACCAGGAAGAGAGTGAAGGAGGAAAAAAAGCTAAACAGACTTAAAAAAAACAAAAATGTTCCAAACACCGAGGCTCAAAGGTTAAAGTAGTCGGCTGGTGGGCCGATGGGGGAAGGGCAATGTTGGCGAAAAAAGGGGGCCAGCAGGGAGTCTTAGGTGAAGGGGCAAACGACAAGAACAAAGAGTCTAAATGAAAGCACCAGACCGTGAAATACGATTAAGAAAGGGAAAAACAACCAAGGGAAAAAAAGGAGGCCAAAAAAAAAAAAAAAAAAAGGTTCGCCCTGCAAAGAAAAATTTATGGTGAGGAAAGGGGGTGGTTTGAGAACGTTAGGTCTTCTTTCGGCGGCAAAACATAATAGCGATTGCTCTATTGAAAGGCTATTTAAAAGAAAAAAAAGAACTATAGGGAAATGCCATATAATGACAAAGGTATCCTAGGGGTTGAAGGATATACTAAAAAGGAGATGATCGGACACCGGTCTCACGAGGGAAAAGGCACTGAAGGACCAAAAAACACCGAAAAGAAAAAAGCATACTAACACAAAAACCGACTCATCTTTGCAAGACTGCTAACGGCTAGGTTGCATCATCAAACATCTTCAGGGGAAGGGAGAAATCCGAAGGGGAGAAAAGGGACTTTCAAACGGACACCTGACTCGGTTACAAACATTAAGATTGAGGGACACTGCTATGGAAAACCACATTTCAGTCTCGGGGGGGGGGACAAGAAAACGGGAAAAAAAGGGACAGTGAGAAAGGCGCATGAATCTCCTTTCATCAGTATCCAAACGGAAATAAGCTCCGAAATGAGAATGTTGATCCAGCAGGGAAAAGAGAGGAGGTGAAAAAAAGAACATTACTCAGGATAGATCCCAGAAAGGAAGAGTACCCAAGATCAACACAACAAAGGATTAGGAAACTTCTTGGGTCCGGTTAGGGGGGAGAAAGACTAGTAGAATGGAAAAAGGCGTGCAAAGGGGACCTGTCCTGCTGTAAAATACGCCATCCTTTTTGGAGGCCGAAGACAAGGAAGGTGATCGAAGAACACGAAGGGCATGCGATCCCTAAGGGCATGTAAAACAAAACGGTCTCCCGGTGAAGTTATTTAGGGGGAGGATTGGGACCAGGGATGGAAGACTGTGGTCCAAAGAGAATGGAAAACCGGAAATAGCTGGGAAACGCCGACGCTCGTAGGTAAAGCGTTAGATCTTATCCTTGATCAGGGTAAAAAGGGAAATTAGAGGACCGAGCCTTATCTATGGCACGGGAGGGAGTAATGCATCAGGGGGGGAACCTCGTATGACACAATGAGTGTTTGTCAGGGGTCAAAGCTCTTAACCGGGCCCGAGAGTATATGTAGGTCATAATTTAAATAGAAGGGGTAGCAGGTCAACAAGGGGGAGGGAGATTAGTCGGGGGAAAAACATAGATATTGGATAGAATTAAAAGATGGGACATATAATTGAATAGAGACCATAACTGGGGCTTATTCAAAAAAATTAGGACCTAAATCAACAGGAAAAGTTTTCAAAATACGCTAAAGGGGAGAAGGAACCCAAAAGGATGACAAGACCTGCTCCGCCGCAAGAAAAAGAAGCGGCTTCAATGTGATTGGGGATAGGTATTGAAGGCTTTTCCCTTCAAGGTGGGATGGCTTTGTGATCTGGAAAACAGAAAAGAGGGAGGAGATTGATGCCGCCACAAGAAGAGAACTCCTCCAGTTACGTTTAAGTAAGGGGGACTAACCAGAAGGAGACGAGGCGCTGAACCTTCACAGTTCCTCATGTTGTCCTGACCGTCAGACCCTATGTTCGTCTAGGCGCTGACTGATGGGAAAGGAGGTTGAAGGGAGACTGGGCAGTCGGCAGCTATCTTCAGTCATTTGTCGAACGTCTAGGGCCACTGTGCTGGGGAAGGAGGGGGGTGGAGAGACGCGTAAGGGGGGGGGCAACAGGGGGAAGTTCAGCGGGACTGTCAATAAGAACCAGGGTTCCGATGTGGGAAGGGGAAGACGGCGGGGACGCGAAAAAGTTCAGAGAAATTTGCGCAGGGGGTAACTTTTCTAAAATTCCAACATCTCAGAACTAAAGTAAAGAAGGAAGAAAAGTCAAAACACGGGAGAGAAGAGTAAAGAATTGTTGGTGGACAAATAAATCTGTAAATTTGAAGGATAACCACTAGAGAGAGGAAAATAAAGATCTAACACCGGATCCGAATTTTTAAAAAAATCCCAAAAATTGATACCACAGCCTCTTGAACACAACGAAGGGCCCCCCACCAGAAGAGGGAGTAAAAAATGGGGGGAAGGGAGTATTCATACAAAAAAGGGGAAAAGAAGAGATAGATGGGGGGACACCAACGATACAAGCTTGGCCCAAGAAGCTGGTGAAAAACCCATTCTATTCAAGCCAAACATTTGTGGGAATGAACCAAATCAGGGGCTATAAGGAAAAAACAAACTCAAGAGGCACTCCCGAAGCCCCGAAAAGTCAGATCGCACAGTAATGTCAAATTCGACTCAAGAAAGAGGGCCAATCACATCCTCAACCGATATTTCTTTTTCGCCTGACTGATCTGGGTTCAGCACCATCGAAAAAAAAAAAGGGAAGATGCCACAGAGTACAAACATCAGCCGGAAAACGGGAGAGGAATCCAAGGCGTCCTTTCACTACTTAGAACCCAAATATTGTGAAAAAACGAACGGTGGGGGAGTCAGGGAAACGAGATGTGTGGAAGAATTGGAAAAAATTAATCAACAGGAGAAAAAGTCCTGTTGAAAAAGCCAAACGACGACAAGCCAGCCGGAGAGAGGGCAACAAACTTGTGGGGGGTCCACGTAATACATATTCCTAGTGAAGGACAGCGATGCCTGCGCCGAAAAAGGGGGAGGCCGATCAGTTGAGGGGAAAGAAAGGGAGGGGTGAGGGCGATCGTTTCGGTCAAAAGGGGAGGTCTAATTTAAATAAAATTAGCAAAAATCTCACCATCTTTACTTCTAGCCACGTAGTTGTCTTATCCTATCCAGTGCATGAGAGTAAAAGAAGATAGTAAGGGGGAGATGGGTAGAGATTTAAAGGGGGGGACAAGTATTTAATAAGGTCACTCTCAGGAGCACAAGGGCAACCAGAAGACAAACTATGGTCCACCCTATTCAGACAAGGCCCAGAGATAACTAGATAGGGGATCCTGAGACACGCTGAAAAAAAAGTGTAAACAGGGAAAAAAAACCGGAAGCTTCCGGACAACCTAATGGGCTTTGCCACACATTGGTGGTCGGGGTCGGACACCTTGAAGGGGGAACGACCAACATTGTCCATATAATGAAACCGGATCCATTCGAAAGGAAGGGAGGAATTAGCTCCGTTTCTGGGGAGAAAGAAGGGGTATACACAGGACTGGGAGGAGAAATCTCAGAAAGGGCGGTCGAAGAGGCAACTTACGAGGACGGCCTCCCGATCAACCGGAATACATCCATAATCAACACAAAGACGTTTGGGATTAGATCTCTTCTTTTAAAGAGAGTGGAAGTCGTTAAGCGTCTTACGGGCAACTCCAGACTTGCCTGTTCCTACATCCCTCCTAGGGCGGGAGTTAGAAGCTGTTTATTGAAGGGGGGTTGTGGGGGGGGGGGGGGGGGGGGGGGGGGGGGGGTTGGGGGCTTAGTATAATAAAAGGCTTCTACCCGATGAGAACTGTTTATGGTTACTTCTTTACTGAAAAAGGGGGGGGTCTGCTGAAAGAAAGGGGGGGGAAGGGAGGAACGTTTCCAGGAAAGACAAGTACTGGGGTGGAACAGTAAAATCGAATATTTGGTCCCGGGTCCTGCCGTATGAATTTATCCGGTCTTGACGAAGGGAAAGCTTCACTCCTAGCAGAACAATGGTCTAGATTTGGGGGGGGAAATAAAAGCATTCCAAAAGGGGGGGGGGAAAGGGTGTCACACAGAATGTCTATAATTTTAAAATAATGAAGTGAGTTAATATATACAAGGACAGTTTGAATTGGATGGCTTTAATATTAGAACCATCATGTCGAGAGAGAATGGGGGGAAAAGAATAGACAGAGGAGAATTAAGGGGAGGAATTTGCAATGAAGACGACCGAAAAAAAGAACGATCGCAATTTTCCAGTAACCGCCCAAAAGATTTCCTTTCTCACGAGCATGACTTTGTCTAATCAGGAGAAGACAAAATGCCAGACATGAGGAAAACTTGGGTTCGGTGGAGGGGGGAAAACCTCAGACAGCGAGAAGAGGGAGGGCAATTATGCAGACAGTAAATGCCTCCCTAAGGGTCTAGGGAAAAGGGGCTCCATAGGGAAGCTTGCAAGGAAGAAAAGGGGTGAACGGGCTGAGGGTAAGCACAGCCATACCTAAAGAGGGGTTGCAGCAAAAGAAAAAAACATCTCACTGACAGCAATAGAGGGCAGTGTTTAACACGGAGGATAGTATTTGCACATTAAAGGAAAAAAAGAACGAAAAGGTCGGCTGGAACAGGGTATGGCGGGCTCGCTGGCAAGGGGCCATGCATGAGTCATCTTAAAACTTCACTGTGGATGACGACTCCTAGTGTTAAAGTAACTATGATTGGTGAAGGGGGAATGGGGGGGAAGAAGATGCGTTACGAGAGACAAAGTCACTTCGAAGAGACCATAACGTCATGGGGGGAATTGGTTCCTTTTCAGGGTTTGAATAAGTTCGGCGGGAGAAAAGAAATGGAGGGTTATCATGAAAAAAGAGAAAAAACCAAGGAAGGATGACGTCAGTCAAGGAGCAACATTTCGTCGCGCATGTAGCATCAACACCTGGACTGAGACTATTCACGGGGGGAGGCCTACTCGAAGGAAAAACGTTATGTGATTACCTATCGAGGAGCCTCAAATACAAAAAGCATCAAAAAAAAGTAGGTAACTTCCTTACCCGTCAAAGCCAGTACTGAAAAGGAAAAAGGGAAACTCCAAAAGGAGCGCCGCCGTAGAAAAAAAAAAAAAACGTCCAAGAAGACAAAGGGGCTTCCAATTCGCTGTTAAGCTCCGAACATCCTTCTAGTCTGTTTCAAGAGCTCAAGAATGGTTCACATCTCACCCAGTAGGCCTACGAACCTATCAACGGAGGGGGCGAAAATGGAAAGAGCAAGAAAAGTACAGTTACTGGTCGCACACTTTTGAAACACAAGCGGCACACTTGGGTGGGAAACTTGGGGTTCATATATGAACGACAACCTGTCCCTTAGTTGAGGACGAGGAAAAGCCAGAGCTGGGAACTAAATAGGAAGAAAAAAGGTGTGTCCGTAAAGGAAGAACAAATACACCGCCTGAAAGAAAAATTAGTATAATCATCAAGGTGGTATTACTATGGGGGGCAATTGGAGATTTTCTGGATGGGGAGGGAGAGTACAAGAAAATATAAAGGTGAAGGGGATGTAAAATTAATGAGAAGGAAAGTATAATTCATAGAATTCTATGATGTTCTGATTTTAAAATTAACTTACGTATCCATAAATTTATGTAGTCGGTATAGAGATGATCCTTAGTATTAAATAAAAGAGATCAAAATGACACCCTGAAAGTCAGCGCACATGAAAAAAGAGAAGGAAGACTTCAGTGCCAGAAGAGAAGAGAGTCTCATGGTGGAAATCATCAAAACATTCAGCCTTCCAAGTTAAGCTAATCTACAGGGGGACCCGGCTCACCTAATGGCGAGGTACTGTACAGGAAGTAGGGTGAGAGGACCTTGCAAAAAGGAGAATCACCACAGGGGAAAGGGGAAAAAAAAAAAAAGTAATAGGTAAAGAAGGTCCACCGGAGGTCCAAGGGCAAAAGGGAAGCTCTGCATGAGAAAGCTTATCATAAATCAAACATGGTAGGTCCCGTGTTCTTCCGAAGGTGGGTCATAACATTAAAATACTGCCGAGGCAGAGACCCAGGAAAAGAAAGATGAAGAAATGACCCTAAGACAGAGGAGAGAACAACAACGGAAGGAGGGAAAAGAGGGAGGGCGGCTGTTAATGATTTGAGAGTATAAGAGTCGGAACTCCAGTCCGTCCAGGTCTAAAGCCCTCCTTTCGCGGCCAAGCTGTGGGGGAAAGAGAAAAATAAACAAAGGTTTCTCCTAAAAAGGAAAGTGGTCTGATGAACCGAAAAAAAAAGGGGAACGGACATTACCAGTAGGGAGTTACTAAACTGTGGGTTGTAAGGAAAAAAATTAAAAAACACTGGGGGGTTGGGTTGCAATCCCATTATTGGGAGAGTTGAGGCGGAAGGAAAAAAGGAGAAACTAAGGGGGGACGGTAAAGGAGGTGTGGATTTACAAACGAGCCGAGCCGGTTGGCACAAGGAAAAGGTTGTTTTTAAGAGTTACCAAGTTTAGTTGTGGCGGGTTTTCATCCTCAATAGTTCTGCTATTCGAAGGGTCATGATTCTAGAAAAAAGGGGGGAAAAGAATTTCACAGGGGTTGGTAATGTCATTATGCTGGAACTTAATCAGACATTAGATATGGCGATTATATTGGGAAATGATCATGCTTCTATGAGGCCAAAGTCCGAAAGTAAAGGTTTCCAAGAATCAGGGAAGAAAAAGGAGGCAAAGGAACTGGGCTGAAGAAAGGAATAAAAACGCCGGCAGCGGGTCTTCTCTGTATAAAGGAAAAAAACGTTGGGTGTCCCTTCTTAGGGAGAAGGGCGGATGGCGCGTAAGAAGAGGTGGCAAAATCAGTACAAAGCAAGAGAGGAAAATAAAGGGGATTGGAGAGGAAAAGAACGGGAAATGCTTCAAAAGTCAAAGCGACGTTGTGCGAAAAACTGCGTGCGTAACTGGGAAGTCCAAGTTCAGGCGTATGGGTATTCGAACCATGGGACCTCGGGTGTCGATGGGGTGAAACTCCTCGAAAGGGGGTTGGAAAAAAACAATCAATCTCTGTGAAAGGGGAGAAGTACGAGAGGAGAAAGGTAACGGCGAAACGGACCAACCCCTTGGTCGGGCGGGAGGACGGGTTGGTCATTTGAGGGGGCCCTCAAATTTTCCGGGGGTTCAGAGAGGGCTCAAAATTGGAGGGGGGAAAAAAGGAAAGAAAAATTGGAAGGAAAGAGACTGGAGTCAAGAGCCAGGACTTACGAAACACGTTTGAGCTGGGTGTAAGCTGTTGCGGACTGCGCGCCAAGTCCAGGGAGAGTCAGGTGAACAACACAAAAAAGGAGGGAGAAATCCTTAAAAGCCGAATTGAAGAAAGAAAAAATCAAAGAGGAAAAAAAACGGGCAAGGCACCCCAAAGTCTCGATCAGTGTGAGTTTCTTAACGTGAATATATTTGATAAATTTCGCAAATGTGGACCAGGAAAGGCAAGGAGTATAAATTGGATGGCAAAAAAAGAAGGGGGGTACACGAAGATGCAGCAAATGAGAAGAAAAGAACCAGGTTGCAAAAAAAAGGCCATCAGGTTCCAATCGTCAACCTCGACCAAGTTGGTCCTGGGCGACGTACGCACAAACAGAGAAATGCCGGAGATTGAGGTTCAATCTCATGACGAGCTAGGCTACAGAGCACCAATAAAACCAAACTACAGAACATAAAGAAGGAAACTGGAAAAGGAAAGAAGAAAAAGGGTACAAATTACGGGAGAAGACATCTAACCCAAGCGACACTGCGTAGGGGGAGTCGGAGTGGAAAATCAATGGGCCTCAAGCTGTCCCGGGGGAAAGGAAAGCGAATCGAAAAAAAAAAGAAGAAAAAAAGGAAAAAACTTCCTTGGGAGGGGAAATGGCGACTTTAGACACCGCAAGGGGTGCTGAGCGACTCGAAAAAAACTTAGATTTTAGCAGAGGGGCGGGTCGGAAGGGGGTCGCGTCTGAGGGGAACAGTCAGTATGGAGAGGAGGATTCGGAATCAAATGGGAGAGCATCTGATAAGGTCATGATATTCATGATCAATTTATATTGTTGCAGGGTACTATATTGAAAGGATGGGGGTAGAAGAGTAACACAGGGGGGAATAAGAAAGAAATGAAAAAAAGAAAAGTTAAAAAGACTGGAAGACGAGTCAAAACAACACATGAAGATATCCTGCGTGCCCTCTCTTCTCGGAATTCAAATCGTCCAAAAGAGTGAGGATCGAGCATGACCACCTGATCTAGGAAGACAAGGTTTGGGTTGGAAGGGAAAGGGGAGTCAAAAAAAAAAAGAGGGAAACCGCACACATTGAAGGCATACAGTCAATAGGGAATGGTGAAAGAGAAGGGTCAAACTGATACCTCTCCGTGAGTTATTCACATTTTATCCACAGCTTGACTACATCTCTACAATGGCTGTCTAAAAAATTAGGGAGTCAGGGAAAGAAGGACTCATAAAAGAAAGAAATTACACCAGAAGAGGATCGAGAGAAACAGCAGAGACGAGAGACTTGTTTAAGGGAGGGTCTTGAGTAAAAGGAAAAATCGCCGTAGCTTAGATTCTTCCCTCCGCCTGGGGAGGAAGAAACCTTTGGAAAAAAGAAGGAAGAAGAACAGGAGGGGTGCTCTGAATAAGAACGGATGTAAAGACATGGACCTCCGGGGAAGGCATTAACGTAGTGAACTTGTAGACTGATGTTCGAGTGCGCTGGTCACTTGGGTCCCTTTTAACCAATACTGGGGGAACTCATTGGAGAGAAAAGGATTCAAAAAATGAGGAAAAATAGGAAAGAAGGCATCAAATTTGGAAAGAAGTTGCCCGAAAGCTGGGGCCGCAGGTATCAATTTGGTGACGAGACTGCATTTGTTGAGGGGGTGCATCTCCGCTGCTCGAGGGGGAGCGAAGTTGCCAAAAAAAGAGGGGGGAGGGAAGAGATTATAGTAAGGGGGGGGGGGATCTATAAATGGAGTCATTCGGTAATATTAAATCAACAAATAGATATTTTTAGATGAGAAAATAATTGCCATAGAAAAATAAGATTTAGGCAATAAAACCGAGGGGAAACGAGAGAAAAAGGGAAGAAATCCAATCGAAGGAAAAAAAAAAAAAAAAAGGAGAGCAGGGCGAACTGGAGAGAGCGCAGATCAAACGCGGCAGGCGGTTCTTCAATGGGAGACGATTAACCGGGTACTTTCAAGCTAGAGGACGTTCGCGTTAGAGGAAAAAAGAGAAAAAGATGACAGAAGGGGGGGGGGGAAATTGAGGAAAAGGAACAAAGCGCAAACTTCAACCCCGAACAAGTTGGCGACGGTGGGTTGAAAAACCCTGTAGAACCCGGATCTTTCCTTAAAACCTTTCGGCTGAGGGAGGGCGGCAAGGGCAAAGGGAGAAAGACGCGTGAAGAAAATAAAAAATTAAGGGCGAGGGAGCATTGCCTGGATCCCTTCATGTGAGAGCGGGGCGAAGACCCTTGTCTGCTTACTGTAAAGTCTTGCGGGCGCGCGTTGCAAGGCGCAGGGGCTGCAATAAAGAGGAGAAGGACTAGAGCGAAGGAAGGGAATTTAATCAAGAAAGACGTAGAACGACTGGGGAAGAGGGGAGGAGGATTGCCAAACTATACGGATATTACAAACTAGAAAGGAAGAGAATAGAGGAGGGGAAAGAGGGGGGGACTGGAAGGAAGAAAGGAAATGGGAAAAGAATCCTATCCAAACAACGATGAAGGAGAATATCAAAGTTTCACATTATCGTGGGGGAAATCCCTTTCGCGATACAGCAAAGAGCCTGTTCCCAGATGACGGAAATGACGGTTATGAGAGGAAAGGAAACGGATCAAACGATGGAAGGTGGGGGAAAATGAACGAAAGAATCTTCCAGAAAAAAAGGGAACCCACTAGTACATCGAAAAAAGTTTCACCCCTTAATGAGCAAAGACCGGAACCTCTCCCAAACGAAAGGAACCAGCAAACATTCGGAGGAAGAAACCAAAAGAGCATGTGCTCAAAGAGAGAGAGCAAAAGCCTGCACAGATTGTAAATCTCCTGAGATTCATCTACACAAGATCTGCAAGGCTCGACTAACATACCCATCCCGGAGGTTAGAGATCGCTGATCCAGGTGAAGTTAAAAAAAAAAAAAAGACAAGGGACTCGGATGACCTCATCGCGTAATGGCAATAATAAACTAAACTCTGCTGTCTGAGTTTAAAGATTCAAAACGAGACCAAGCAACAATCTAAAGAAGGGGCCTGGTTAGGGAGGTAAGGCTACTCAGGGGAAGAAAAGGGGGAAGAAAGATTGATTCCGAAGAAAAAGGGAGGACCCTCAAGAAAAATCCCCTTTAGTGCGGCTGCTTGGTGAAAACTAATTCTGTGCTGCGTCTCCTGAAAAAAGAGGATGGCTAGGTAGATTATGTCTCACAATCAGAAATCGGGTTCGAGGGAGGTCCGGATTAGAAAAGAGGTATATTGGAGGGGTAAGGGGAAAGAAGGATATGAATTAGATTGACAGATAAATGTCAAATAAGTGTACACCACTGCAACCTAACACGGAGGAATAGAGGAAACACAAAACCTGATTGCAGACAAAGAAGGAAGAGGGGCTACGGAGGGAAAAGACATAAAAAAGATTTCAAAGAAGAAAGGCAAACGAAAGGAGAAGAGAAAAGACACTCCTTCAGAAATGTGTGGGTTGTGAAAGGGGGGGCGGACAAACCATCGGCAGAAAAGAAGAGGCTGGAAAATTCAAAAGGGGGAAAGGGAAAGGGGCAAAAAGAGAATACATCCGGTCGTTTCACAGCTTGTAGAACAGGCTTTGTCTTCACGAATGTGTCACGGAAATAATACTGGTAACCCATTGGTACCAGGGCCGCTCAAATGAGCAGGAAAAAGAAGAAAAGTCAGAATCAAAAAAAAAGGGGGGAGAAAAAGAAGAGAGATTCTCGGGGGGGTTCCTTGGGGAGGAGTGATTGGGGGTCGTCACTGTGCACATAAATCGCCGCCTCGAAAATCTTCCGGGACATTAGCCAGAAGAAAGTTCGGAAAAAGATCAGAAAGAAAGAAGGGGCAAGTGAACCCTCACAAAAAGGGGTCGGGACCAGATTGACTTGTTATGCTGGAAGTTGGTCCGCTGTCTCCGTTGTCTTGTCACGTGTGATTAACCGTTCGGGTGCACCTGGGGCTAAATGAAGGAAGTTCCGTTTCGAGCGGGGAAGAGGAGTGGACTCATGGGGAGGAAAGGAAAGGGAAGAGGGTGATGATGAAAAAGAAGAAGGAGCCCGGGGGAAGGAACGAAAGATCGCTTGAGCTGTGACTCGTCCGAAGACAGGGGGGGTCCACTCTTTAACTGCGATAGAGAGAATATTTAATACGTTGGGGAACCGGAGGTAATCTATAGTGGGGGGTGGGGGGGGGGAGGTCCAAGAGTGGAAAATAGTATGAAAGGGGAGGAGGTAAATCCATAGATGTGCTAGAATTAAATGTGGAAAAGGAAACTAATACTGGTAACAAAAAATCCACCGCCAATTTTTCCAAGAAAGAAGCACAAAGGATTCAACTAAGGAAATGAGGGACTCAGAGAAGCATAAAGAGGGGATTCAGAGTCGGCTGTTAAATACAACAACCTCATATATGGGCTTGTCACGTTAAGATCTGGTCCCTCAGTCCCGAAGTAAATGTTTGGGGAACATAGGACATGAAGCTAAAAAGAAAGGAAAATTGGAGGGGACTGTGGGTGAAGGGAGGGGAAAAGAACTATTAATTCTTCAACCGTTCCGGCCCTGAGTATCGTCAGGATCGGTCTATGCGTTAACTCTCGCGGAGAATCGGAAGTTACAAGACAGAAGAGTTTAGCGAGCTGAAGGAAGGGTGACGAACGGCGCAAAAAGCCATTGGTTAAAAGGGACGATGGAAGTAATAGGCTGCTTTAGGGTCTTGGAACTGTCGTGCATAAAGTTCGACGGGGCGGTGCGTTCATGGCGAATTGGAAAGGAGAAAAGAAGGTGGGAGAAGGGAAAAAGTGGGAAAAGAGGGAAAGGAGAGCTGTAATCATAACCTTGAACCTGATCCGATCAAGACGTCAACACTTTAGAAGGATGGTTGGGCAGGCTGTGATTGGATCAGCGGGGGGGAGGGAGAGGAAAGACAAGTCGAAGAGGAAGGAGATCTCGAACCCAAAAGGATAAAATAGAGATCCCTTCACTTATCCCGATGACTGCGCTCGATCCGATTATCCATCAGAAGTTGGTACAGTCCTTTCACCAGGGAGATGGGCTGAAGAAGGAGGAAGGTAGAGATTTGGGGAAAAGAGAACGAGGACCAAAGTATGTTACCCTCATAGTCGCGCAATAACTGGTTCAAAATTTTATTCACCCAAGTAAGAAAGAGGGAAAAGAGGAAAGAGCCCTGTGAAAGGAAAGAAGCAGGAATACTTCCCATCGTCCGACCCCAAAGGGGGTCTGGTCCTATGGTCATCACAATGACGGATCACATCCTGCCAAGTGGGGCATTTGGCTTAGAATGCGGAAGAGAGAGGAAACCCGAAGAGGGAAAGGGACTAGAAAAGACCCCAATAGAAGAGAAGTAAGGACGCGGCCTAATCCAGGCACATCCGACCCAAAACGAAGTGAATATATTGTTAAGCAGCATTTCTTGTACTTTCCCAAGAAAAGGGAATTCCGGAAGGGGAGGAGAGTCAAAGAGGAAAAACCAAGGAAAAAGAAAAGGTAAAGGGCAACGCCGGGGGGAGTAAAAAGGCGAGGCCTCCGCGGGGCAACGCCAGGAAGTCTTGCGGTAGCGGGTTGGGGAAAAAGGCGATGTTTCTGGGAGCAAAGGGGGAAGGAAGAGAATTGGGGAAGAGAGGTCAATTATTAAAAAAAAAGTAAGGAAGCAATAGGAAGTCAATTTAATATTCCATATCCATTGTTTGACAGTAGTGACTAGTATAAAGATATACTTACTGATTTCGTAAGGTAATATCACTCAGAATCATAAGATGGAAAACAAGAAAAACGGTCGGGGGAAAGAGAAAAAAAAAGAAAAACACCAAAAAAAAATGAGGGCCTGACAAGATCCAAGAGCGACGGTGGAATCATCAGAGAAAAAGATCGCAGTAGCGGGGGGGGGTGAAAAGGGACGACCCCGAGCGAGGTGGGAACACATGGAATTGGAGGGGGGGGGGGAAGGGAAAAAGGAAAAGGGGTAAAAAGGGGAAAAGAGGCAAAACTTTGAAGGACAATCATCTAACTTACTCTGAGGTTTCCATGAATAAATGGAGAATCATTATACATCTCGTTTAAGAATCGCATGTATCCACATGCATCAGAAAGCGAGAAGGGGAGGGTAGGAATGACAAAAGGAGAAGGGAACGGCCGGAGTATGGAAAGGAAAAAAAACAGGGAAAAAAGTCTAAAACCTCAAAGGGAGGAAAAAAGAGTTAATCGAGACTCAGAAAATGAGAGGAAAGAGAGAGAACTCGTCTTTTGAATATGACAGTTAATAACTTTACTTTTTCTTCGGAAGAAAGAACATGACGGCCCGTTAGAACTGTCAGGAAATAAGGGAGAGATGAGCAAAAAGAAAAAAAGGGGGGGGGTCCAAGATGATAACGAAAAGGAGAGTCATGCGCCTTTTGGAACGAAGGTCATGGTAACGAGACTTGTAGTGAACTGAGGGGGGGTCATCCTGACGGGGAAGGAGAAGAACAGTACAGAAGAGGGGGAAGGGCAAAAAGAAAGGTCAGAGGTGGTCCAGGAAGACATTCCTTGTTCAGATTGACGTAGGAAGAGGGGAAAATACGGGGGTCATCTTGACGAGATCGCGCAGTGTGGGTCTGCACCTTTGAGGGGGGGGGGGTGCAAGCTCTTATGAAAGAGGAAAAGAGGATAAGAAGTTGTCCCTACATTATAAAGTATACAGGTTAGAGGGGGTAGGAATAATGGACCAGAAAAGAACTTTAAAGGAAGGAATATAAGGGGGGACGAGAGGAGGGTCAAGGGGCCCGAAAAAAGGGAACGAAAAAGAACGATCGCAAAGGGGGAATCAGCATTCCGCACCAAAGTGCAGCGAAATTGAAAAAAAAAGATAAACTGAAATTCAGAGGTTTTCTGTATTTAAGAGAAGAGGGGGCTTATTGAGAAAGGAGTGCACGAGTTGAAAAGGGTTCAACACTCAGGAAAAAGAGAAACAGTTTTGAGGCATTTGGTCTGCACCCAATCTAAGGAAAAACACAGAAGCGAGGTGGGTGGATGAATGAATAGGGGGGAAGAAGGGGGGAAAATTAAGGAAAAAAAACGTTAAAGGAGGGGGGGGGGAGGGAGGACAGGGCAACCGGGGTGAGATGGTGCACGTACTCTCGCGAGATGTGGCGAATGAAGGATTGCCTAGGTTAGAACTTCTTCAGGGGAGAAAATGCAGATCGCCATACCTGAGGGTACTGGGAGTAGGGGGGGAAAGAGAAGGGAACAGGTGGAAAAGAGGAATGGACGCAAGCTGCATCTCTGGACCAAGGGGAATCCTTCTCGCTGTACGGTTAATAATGAGAGGGCGGAATACCATCGATCGACTGAGTCCTCGGCAGGTGAATAAAAAAAAGAGAGGGACAGGCTGTGAGGAAGGGAGGAAGGAGACAGGTGAGCATGTAAGGATCTCAACAACAACACGAGCCTTCACCTATCACTAATTGATCTGTCGGAGCGCACATCATCCGACCCAGGCAAAGGGGCATAAAAAAAAGTGTGACGTTCAGGAAGAATACGAAGGGATCGAAGGAGGGGGAATTACAAAGAGGGAACGGAAAGAGAAAAAGACAGGTGCAACTCATAGTTCGAACTTTTCACAACGGAAAATCACATTCGCCGTCAGAAATGACATAAGGAAAGAGCCTTTAGAAGAAAGAAGCCAATTCCAGGGGGGGGGAAAAAAAAAGATGGTAAGGAGAAGAAAAGTGCAGAACAGGCAGGAAAGATCGCCGACAAGACAAGATAGAGGGTCATCTCCGAGGAATCACGCGCACATCGCAGGTAGACAGGTTCAATCTGCCCATCAGACAATAGCCAAGAGAAGGAAGACAGAGTAGGGGGTCCAAAGAAAAGGGAGGAAAAAAAACCGTCAAGTTACTCGGAATGGGGATCCGCATGGCGAGGGGGGGGAGGGGCCAGAGAATGGGGGGGGGAAAGAAAGGATGGACACTCCTGGTAAGGAGGGGAAAAGATTTCAACGCGACAGCCAGCAGAGATCTATGTAAACTGGGGTAGTTAAATTCTAGATGACGGCTCTGATCCTCCAGGCTAGAGAACCTGACGGGGGAAGGGAGGGAGATCAGGTGAAAACAGGAGAGTTTCGGTCGCTTTGGCGATTCATTCCCATGAATAAGCATTGATAGAAAGCTGACATTAATTCTAGAGGGGGATTTTGACCATAAATCTATAAGGCATAAGGGGGGAAGAAAGAGAGGAAAAGTACGGGGGAAAACGTGGGGATATACACATCAAAGGGAATAGATTGACACCCCCTAACTTGCAAGAGACAAAAACACAGATTCCTCAGCCTCAAGGGGGGCCCTAGCGCTCGGGGGGAAGAGATAGCATCTCCAATGGGGAGGGAAAAGAACGCAGAGGGGCAAAAGGAGAGGAGACTGACGCAAAGGAAAAAAAAAAAAAAAATGACGTACAACTATTGTATTTGGGGCCCCCACAACTGAAAAAGAAAAAAAAAAAAAAAAAAAAAACAAAAAAATGGTTTCCGTAGAAAAGAAAGAGTGGACGGGTAAAAAGGAAAAGGGGACATGAAGAAAAAGGTAGCTCATGAGTCTGTTTCTTCCACAGCATGGTACAGGTGGACGCATCTCGAAAGGTCGAGATATGCAAGCTTCTTGGGGGGGATGCACCGAAGAAACAATATCGACTCCGAAACGACCGAGGGATGAGAGAAAAAAAAAACAAAAGAGGAAGAGAGAGATACTCGAGGGGGGCCTTTTTAGTAAGGCTGGGGTCTCACTGGACCATGAAACAAATCTTGGCTGGCTCGTTCTCCGAAGTGATCAGACAAGCGGTGAGAAAGCGGGGGGGAAGTCTCATGGAAAGAAAGGAAGGGAGGGAATGGAAAAGAAGGGAAAAGGGTCGAGGGTTAGAATATGTGGGCCCAGGTCTGAAGGAAGAAAAAATTACTGTTCACAGGAACAGATTCCGTGGAAGAGACGAAAGGGACGAGAGTAAAGAAGGAACAAGGGGGGACCAGGGGAAGGGGAGAGGGAATAAGATTTCCAAAAAGTAAAGAAGGAGTAGAAGTCTGCGGTGGTGTGTGGATTCTGCAAAGCCTTTCAGGGGTTGGGGGGAACTCTTCTTTTGAACTTGGAGTCGATAGAATAATGGAAAGACTTTCCCGAAGTGAAAGAGAAGGCAAGGAAATGGGGGAAAGTAATTTGGGGGGGAAAGTATATAGGAAGGTAAAGTAAAGAACCCAAGAGAGGCTCGTAAAGATTGTGAAGAGGACATAGAAAAATTAGAATACGCAAAACAAGAAACGGCAAAAGTGAACCATCTCTCCGCAAAAGGAACTTGCTGATAGAGGAGGGAAGAAAAAACGCAAGGAGAGTCTAGCAATTGAGTCGAGGAGAGGGACCCGGAAACCCTTTAGCTGGGGGCTTAAATTGGAAAGGAAGATCAGAATACTATGACAATGTTGGGATGCACCGTCCTGAGAGAAACAAGAAAGGAAAGGGCGAAAGGGGGGGGACGGAAAAGGTCGTGGAAAAAGGAAAGCGCTTCCTCTTCTGCTGATGGAACACAATGGAAAGGGCGATGGGCTGTAAATCCGCGTACGATTAAGCTTGGACTCGAGAGAATGGAAGAACTGAAAAACGGGAGGGAAAAAAGGAAAGAAAATCAGGACGGCTAGGGAGTAGGCGGGCGTGAAAAAAAAGGTTGAGAAATGCTTAAATCTCTTCGACCCGCATACTTCAATTTGTCAAGGGAATATGAAAAAAGGAACAAAGAGAAAAAAAGGGTTGGAAGTTCGGGGAAAGGGGGGAGGAAGAGGCGAGAGGGGGAAAACAGGGGCGATCACGACCATCCTCACGTAAGGGGGTTGCGAACGTCGTTGATCACAGATCGCGGCGAATTAGGAGAAGGAAGAGTCTCGAGAAAAAATGAGGAAAAAAAAAAAAAAAGACTGTCACAGGAAAAGGGGAAAAACTGGGCGCGCATCGCAAACGGCACTCTTCTTCGAGAAGCTGCTGCGTCGCTAATGGGGGAAAATACCCTCTAAGTCTTCCGCAGGGGAAAAAAATCAGAACGGGGAAAACGAAGAAATGAAGGACAAGGGACGGAAAAAGAGAAGGGTAGAAGAGGAGAAGCCCTGAGCATGACCGAGCATCAAGCACAAGCATAAGGACCCATCGTCTCCTACCATGGAAGGAGGTTGCGCCGGTGCGAAGAAAGGGAAGATCGGGAGATCAAAGAAAAAAGAGGAGTGTAAATCGTGACGATGAGAGGGAGGAGAGGTTTGAAAGCGCACAAAACGCACTCTACATCCTCGACACATACCCATCCGTGAGGAAAAAAAAAAGAAAGAGGGTCTCACAAACCGGACACGATGGAAGCTGAAAAAGGACCCCAAAGCTTTGGGGGGAGGGGGAAAGAGTTGCCAAACAGGGAAAAGGCAGAAGTTGAAAAGGCTTAAAAGGGAAGCCGCAGGCTAAATGAGGGCAACCTGTTCTGGAAAATACTATGGAGACCCTCCTGCATGATGAAGCGCGCACTGCTGATCCTTTCAGGGGGACAGGGGGTTATGGGGGAAAAAGGGGAAGAAGGTAGGGAGGGACGCTTGGGGAAGGCGAAAGGGGGACAAGAATAGGAAAGTATTAGACTCAGAGGATTTCTCGCTGACATATGGGAGTATGTTAATGACATCATTGTCCCATAATTTATATGTAAGGGTGGGAAGCATATTAAAGAATTTGAGATCAATCTCGAAAGGGGAAAAGAAAAGGGGGGAACACAACCCCGGGGAAAAAAAAAAGGGGAGGAGACAAAGTCTCTCACCCACATCAGTCCTTCGGCAAAGAAAATCAAACAATAACCTGACGGATAAAGACGTCATTCGGGGAAAAAGTCACTGAAGAAGGAGAGATAAGGGGACACACACAGGGAGAGTTTCGGGGGGGGGAAGGAGGGAAAGGGGAAATGAAAACAAATGGAGGAAGAAGGGAGGGGAAATTTTCAGCAACTCGTTCTTGACAAAAATGTTCCGTGACATGAAAACGCAGGGGGGAATAAAAACCCGTTTATCAATGGGCGGGGACTTCGGAAAGGGAAAGGGATCGGAGGGCCAGCATTCTGGAAAAGAAAAGAACGGGGAGTATTCCAGAAAAAAAAATAGCCTAAGGAATTACCAGACGAGTGACTCTACACAACAAAGGGAAGAGGATTACTAGGTCTTGTGTAATTGAGAAGGAGGAATCTTCCTGGCATACCGCCTCCGGCAGCCTGTCTGAAAAAGAAGAGAAGAAAGAAGCACCATTGAGGGGGGGAAGAAGAAGGTGGAGAACAAGAGAGAATACGAACAGAAAAGATGTTCATTTGTCTGCACGTACCAGTCACCGATTGAAGGAGAATGTTTTGGGTAGAGGCGTTTGTTCTAACGCTCAAACACACAGGGAAGGAGAGGGGGGGAAGCACACACCCAAAGGGGCCAAGTAAGTTTCGATCGGGAGTCTCCTTGAACATTTTACATGCGGATGGATGGTCCAAGCCGTAAGGAACGAGTCTTCAGTAAAGGGGGGAAAGAAGGAAAACTGCAAGAGAAAGGGGGGGGACAGGGGGGGGGCCAAGCTCGATTCCTGCTATCTTAATCTTTAATACAAAAACCGCTCAATATTAATCTAGGGACGGTAGTGTCTAAAGGGAGCTCATTAGAAGAATAAGGGTCATACACTCAAGAAGAAGGGGGAGGGAAAATGTAAGAGGGAAGAAAGAAGGGAAGATACTTTCATGCATGAAGACGCCGCAAAGCCGACGAAACGAGAAGTTTTCCAATCAAAAATTGGAAGCCCTACAAAAAAAGCGCGACGCCTTGAAGTCAAGCGCAGGAGGGGAAGGAGAAAAAAATCTGGGAGGGAGAAAGAAAAAAAGGAAAGGAGTTATAGGTCAGGCGAGGGCGGGAGCGGAAAGATCCTTTCATCCCGTGTTTATTGAAATTTGCAGCCAACAAAAAATCTAGGGAACAGCTAGAATGGACAGTGGGGGACCGTGCAGGGAACAAAAGAATTTAAAAAAGGAGACAGGAGAGGAAGGAACCAGGGGGACGGAGGGGAGGTGGTTCAGATTCACATGGCCAGAAATGGCATACATCAAGTGCCAAAAATCAAGAGGAAGTGAAAAGCCCTGTGGAGCGTGGGATCTTAAGGGAGGAAAAGGAAGAGAGCAGTAAGAAAAACGTCCGTGGTCGGATGGACAAGGGAAATTATGTTAAGAAGAATCACATTTGATTTAGGACCGAACAGGGATTTCGGAAAGTTTGAAAGGGGGGAAGTGAAGCTTAGGAGGATGAAAAGGATAAATGGAAAGGTTTTTTTTTGCGAGAATCCTCGTGATAGAAACTAGGTAGAGAAAAGAAAGATCCAG
>Ga0179593_1623756_pt1 | contig 22311 bp, 20 predicted proteins | sample CZODoug2_1_08_16_FD_185931 | JGI IMG/M metagenome (GOLD analysis project Ga0179593, IMG submission 185931) | Vadose zone soil fungal communities from Angelo Coast Range Reserve, California, USA - CZODoug2_1_08_16fungal (PacBio error correction) | ecosystem: Environmental > Terrestrial > Soil >...
GGGGAGGCAAGGCGTATCACCTCCTGCAGGAAGCAGGGGGAAAGGGCAACCGATCCCGAAGGAGATGAAAGGGCGAGCGAAGGTCTCCTCGCGCGGGAGTGCTTTCAACAAAGTCCTATTTCGTAGGGATTCGCAGAAGCATCATCGGAAAGGCGAGGGCGAGAATCGGTCAAAAGTCAGAAAGCTTTCACCGAACGGCGACGACATGGACTTCAAATCAGAAGCAGGGGAAACTTAACGGGGAAAGGAGGGTAAAGGGGAACCGGCCGCCGGCTGATTTTCTTGGCGCAGAATGAAGGGAGAAAATGAGTTAGAGAATCGGATGAAGGAGGACAGGAGAGCGCCCGACGAGAACGCCTATCTCAAGCGCTCGAGAGGAGTTTGCGAAAGAGAATAAGGAAAGAGGGAATACGTTGGGGGATTCCACAGAACGGGGGAAGGAGCTCTTAACAGCGTATTGATCCCTTGGAGGAAAGAACAAATTACTAATGAGGGTAAGCACCGAGGGGACTATAATACCACTTTCCGCAGGAATTCAAAGGAAGACGAAGGGGGGAGAACCGGAAAGACTGGGAAGGGGTGTTGGGCCGGAGTTCAAGGGAGGTGAAACCAGAGGACAGCCTGTTATAGGGGCGGAAAGCGCCCCCAGGTCGCATCCTTCACCTGCTTGCAAAAGGAAATGAGGAGGGGTCGAAGGAAAGCGTGGTCTATTTGATGCGGGGCAGGGGACGGGGGGGGCGAGGGGGGAACTTTTGGTAATCCTAGTTCTCGAGATCTTCTTCTGAGATTCCCGCGGGTTCTCACCTCGTTCCGAACGGAAAGGACAGCAAGGGAGCCGGAGAAGGTGATCTCTGGGGTCGGTCGGGGGGCATCGGCGTTGGGTCCCTCTTTCATGGCGTTTCTTCCTTCAAAGTTCCGACCGGGTTCAGGCCAACAAAAAAAAATGGGCTCCGCTGTTCCTGTACGTCCTATCTGCTGGGAACGACCAAGGGGAACGGAGACTAAGAGAAGGCCACTGTCTTTTTAACTTTCCGAGAATGCGGCGGGGGGGGGCAAAAATCGAACGATAGAGGCGTTCCTAGGCCCAAGTAATGGTACCTTGCACAGACTACTCTGGAGAAAAAATGGATTAAAGATTAGCAATCTCGGGACGCGTGCGTGCCACCACGACGACCGAAAAAAAGGTCGGCAAAAAGGTCAAAGGGGGCAGGGGGTCCGGCGTACTGATCCGGGCGCTGGGTTCGGGGAGGGAGCGAGAGGAGGGAGGGGGGGGCCGAAAGACGCGAAGCGAAATTCGCAGAGGCCTTTCCAAACTCCGAGGATGTGGTCAAGTTGACGGGGGAGGAATCACCAAGAAGAAGGAGCCCTACACCGACCGCTCTTCTCGGGAGACTGGGCTGCTGAAGACGCCCCTGCACGGAACTACTTAAATCTCCCGCCGAGAAAAAAGAACACCAAGGAAAAATAGGAGAGGAAAAAAAATGGACCGACGAGCTAGGTTACACTCCTTTAAGACGGTCCAGCGAGTGTTAAGGAGGAACCGCAGGAAAGTCAGGGCCTACCCAAATTGAAGGCGGGAACGCCATCAGCTGTCCAAAGCCGAGCTTGTTCACACTTCTCGGGGCGGAGGGAAAAAGCGCAAATCGAGGGATCGAAAATAAAAAGGAAAAATCAGGGGGGCGGTGCCCATCTTTCTGGATCGGGAGGAGAGGCGAACGCGCGAAACGAGGCCAGACGGCGGGTGAAAGGGGGGCCTATGGGAAACCTGTTCCTCGTGCGAGAAGACGGACGGCGATCACACAAAACAACTAGGACCGCCCTGGGAAGCTTCATGAAGGTTATCCTCCGATGGTTCTCGTTCTTAGAGGGCTTGAGGAAAAAAGAGCAATCGGCTACTGTTAGGGAGAGAGGGCGAAATGGCGGCGCAAAAAGCATCCCTGGACGCAAGCGCTGGGGGTTGGGCGAACAAACGGAAGATTCAATCGCAGCCAGGCAGACTATTGCAGGCATGGGGAAGAGGGTAGCGGCGGGCGTAGTCTGTTTCCTGGGGCTTCTCAGAAAAGGAGAAACCCCAACAGCGGGCGTGTCTTACGCAAGGGGGGGGGCGGCCTGTGGTGAGAACGCAGAACCGGTACCAAAAGAACAAAGACCGAGGAGCTTCGCGGGGGGCAACGTTCGGAAGCTCTCCTCACACAGCACCCAAACCCGCGCGCGGAGGGCAGGACCGATCGCATGCACCCGAAAGAAGAAGTGCGCGCGCACAGCTACCTTGAAAGCCCGAGGCCTCAGTGACCGAAACAGTGAAAAGCCCTCGAGGGTCAGAGGTGCTGAACGCCGAGGGAAGATCAGAGTCGTAGGGGGATTGGGAAAAAGGACCAGGGCCCGAAGAAAAACCCGGCATGTCTGTCGAACTCAAGAGAAAAGGGACGCCTATGAAGAGGCCTCACTTCATTCTGATCGCATCAGAAAATTGTAGAAGGTCAACAACCTGCCGCGAAGAACGAAACAGTGGGAAAAGAGCACCCGCGAACATCCTTGCGTGTCTCTACCATGGGCCCAGAAAGGGAGGGGGTAGAAGGTCAGCGTGGGGGGGGCGACGCAAAGCGACGACTACAGAGTGAGCTCGCTCACCCCCAACTTTCGTCCTAAAGAGACGGCAAAAAGCTACTCTTAGGAACGGGGGGAATAAAAGATCACGACCGTTTTAACGCCGCCTATCGGGGATTGAAGGGCGGTGAGGGTGGGGTACATTGAAGTCTGGTCAGGGCTTGCTCACGATCAAAGTATTGCCGGATCGCAAGCCGTGATGAATTTGACCGACCGGGGGCGGGTTAGACGAGGGTCACGGGGCAGCAAGTCAGATAGTCAGAACTTTTTCGGCCCGGGGGGGAGGGGAAGGGGGGAAGTAGGGGGGGGAGGGGGGGGAAGGGGAGGACGGTTGGGGGGGGAGGGGGGGGTGGGGAGGTGTGAGTGTGGTTAGAGGGAACGGAAGTGCATAAAGAGTGGGGAGGGGTGTGGGGGGGGAGATTGGGGGTAGAGATTGGACAAAAAGGAGACAGAGAGCTGTTGACACGATCTCGATCGCGGATCGTCCTAGGGACGAGAGGACAATCCCGAAAAGGAAAGCGCGCTTGAGATGGCGAAGGGCGTCGTCGCGAGCCCTCTAGATGGCGCAGGGGTCTAAGCGAGAATCTTGAGTCCAGAAAGGGGGCGCACAACGGAGGGGGCCTGGACCTCACCTGCCGCCGCGAACGATGCAGGGGACCCGAAGAGGAAGCAAAGAGGTTCCGGGGGGATCTCCCGGGAATATGAGGCCCTCGTACATTCATCTCGATGAGGCCGGATCGGCGCAAAAAAACTTCGCGAGGGAAAAGTGATCAAGGGAGGCCAACACACGAGATCGAAGGCCTCGGAAAGGCGAGTGTTGTGTATCTTCGCGCCTGCTCCATCGGAAGGGAAGGTTTAGCAAGGCGAGCCACGGACCAGGCGCCACAATCCTTGTAGACGGGAAGGGAAAAAACGAGTGGGGTGTTCTACGTCGCCGGGTGACGAAATCAAGGTCAGGGAAGCAAGTTCCGCCTGCCCAATGGGCGAGATGGAGGGACGGCAATCGGGTGAACGGAGCCTAGGACGAGACCTTTACAACCATGTCCTCTCTCTGATCAGGTGAAGAGAATCTAGAATCTATGGAAGTGGGGGGGGGAGGGAGGGGGCGAGCTTCCCGCACATCTCAAATCCTTCTTTACCTGATGGGCCTAAGCGGGCGGAAAAAGGAGGAGTTCGGGCCTCAGGGTTCCGTGATCGCGGAAAAAGAAGTGAGTCGCGCAGCCTCAGATAGGGAATCGTATATCAACGGGGGGGAAAGAGAGTCAGGCGCTCGCGGATGGGGCAAGCAGCACTGGGGTTCCTCTACTAAAAAATCAAGTGAAGACTGGAAAAGGAGAGGGGCACTAAGGGAAAGACCAAAAGACGCGAGCGCTCACCTCATAATTCCGCTGTAGCTGTCCAAGTAAAATCCTTCCACTCCTCTCCTCACCGAGTGAAAATGGGAGTGGGGAGCGCTGATCCAAAATCTCAGGAATGAGGGGAAATCTACCATCATGATACTTCAATCGCTTTCAAGCTCTCTACTATCGGGGCCAAAAGAAGGATAGTGGGTGTATTAGGAACTCGCCAGGGGGAAAGGGGCAAGCCTTTTCGCGCATACCACACTCCAGGTCTTTTCTTAGAATAGGGCACTGGCAGAAAGGAGAGGAACGGCGCCGCACAAAAGCTCGAGGAAAGAAAAATTATTACTGCGTGACTTTCTAAAGAGGATCACCACCAGTAAGCCCAAGGGCGAAAGAGACTGATGTTCATCGACGGCGGGGAAGGGGGCCGCAACAAGACTGTCCGATTCGTCTGAAGTGCGCAAGGAGACAAAATAATTGAAAGCTGGGGGGAAGAGTCAACGTGCATACGGCAGGGGGGCGAGGAAGGAGGGAACACATACAAACTCTTCCGGAGGAAAGGGGTCCGGGAGAGGGTACAGGGGGCCACCTACCGAAACCGCTATTTGAGATCGCATGAGCTGAGGTCTACAATCTTATTTGCTCTCGATAGGTCACAGAGTGGGTCGGGGAACGACGAAACTCTCAGCTATGAGAAGAAAAAAAAGCGGAGGCGTCGACGGGAATTCTATTAGGCGTTTCGGATTCGGAAGAGGGGAATCTAGCAGATCGAGAAAAAATCGTCGCCCGTCTAGGAGGAACAGGTCTGTGGGGGAGAGGAAAGTCTTGATGGGTTAGAAAGCTCACCTCGTCTATCACTACTAAAAACTGGGGTAGAGAAAGAAATTCTATGAGTAAAAAATGGGCAAGACTGGGATTTTGCGCCCGCAAATTGAGATTAATGACGAAGAGTCTGGTCACCAATCTCTTCCATTACACTCACCGGCAGGCATCGAGTTCCATCCACAGTGCTGATCTGTGGAGGAAAGAATGAGAAAAAGCTTGGGGGCTCTTTTTTCACCGTCTGGGTGAGGGGAAAGGTGATAGCGATTCTATCTGTAGAGGGGACTCATTCCAAAAATGCTGTTTCACTAAGGGGGTTCCGATAAGCTCTCTTCGAACCAAGCGGGTCGGGATAGACACTCCTGACTGTTCTCTGGTTTTCAACTGGTGGGCCAGGTCGTCGTTCGGGATGTCTGGGATCGGTCGAAGTGGTTCGCCAAGAAAAAGTGCGAGTGCAAGGTGGGCCTCTGAGTAAGGGTCCACTGTGGAGGCTCGTATGGCTACGCCGCCAGGAATCTGGTCGCTTCTCGAAGAGCTGCGAGGGCGGGTAGCAAGGGGGCTACTTTGCTTCAGAGGACAGGCCCAGGAAGGACGGCCTCGAGAAGGGGAGGACCAAATAATGTGGCTCTCCTTAATTCGTATCAATCCTCGGAGCTGGCCACCGGATGGGGTGCGCCCGCTCTCGAGAAGAAAAGGGAACTGGGGAAGTGAAACTTATCAAGATCGTTTGTTTCCGGATTCATGAGAAGGGGCGGGAAGTGGCGGCGAAAAATCAAAGGCGGTGGGGGCAAAAGCGATTCATCCTCGAAGCAGGGGGCTGATCAGGTGACCACCGATGTCGGCTGTTTTGGGGTCAGGGGGGAAGCGTCAGATAACATTCCTACAGAGGCAGGGAGGCTGCAGGGCCCAGAAAACGAATAACTTCCTAAAAACCGCCTAATATTCCGCACCGAGGAAGAGAGAGGAGGTCAGAGAGGACACGGGGAGACGCCAGATGGGGGGAAGAAAAAGCCTCAAAACATCTCTGGCGTCTCTGGAAGGCCTCGCGCATGGAAGGGCAGCGACCATCAAAGGTCCCGCCTATATTGTTCAAAAGTCGAGAGGGACTCAGAGGGGGCGGAAAGAAGGAGTCTTTCCCGATGACTCAGATGCGCAGGCTGGCGGACTCTATAGGGGACAACCCTCCTCATCACGACGCGCAAATAAATAGCACAACGCCACCCGCGCGGGAAACTAAGGGGGGGAGAAAAAGAACACTGCTGCAGGACCGGAATCACGATCGATCACCATCCCGAGCAAGGGGGTGGCGAGGTCCTCTTGGTACTTGATTGCAAGGGGCACGGCGAAAAACGCGAGAAGGTGAACATCTCAACTTTACGCGCCGGTGGAGGGAGATGCTAAGGCAGGCATACGGAAGACTCTAAAGGGTGCGGAACAGCGACGGAGCCAGCTGTGCACTGCAAAACCGGCTTTCTGAAGGGTGCGGAGGGGCGTGAGTATGCGTTTGGAAATGGAGAGGCTAAACGACGAGGCCTGAAAACTGAGGGGGAGTTCTCAACGTCCGAGGTGGGATGCTGACATAACTGGGACAAGGGAAGGTTGTGGAAGCCTCCTCTCGTAATCATCTCTTGGAGGCAGAAATTGGGGCAAAGGGGGAGGTAGAAAAAAAAAGAAACAGCCACATAAATCGCTCAAATCTGCATTAAAACAAAGAGATAAGGGAGGGCCAACTAATGAGAGCTTTCTCGACGGGGAGAAGAAACATGTGGGGAATCCCGCCCTCTTGCCGAGTGGGAAGAAAGGGGGACGAAAACAGGTAAAGGCCAAGGTGAGACCTGAAAATTGTTCCAGGAATCCGCCTTGAATAAAAAAATGGTTCGTGCTAAAGGGAACGCGAGCGAAAAAAGGGGGGGCGCTCACCGGGGGAGTACGGCCCTCCGCTCCTTAAAATTGTAGAAGGTAGTGAGAAGAGGCCCCAAAGGAGGGAAAAAAAAGAAAATTGCGGGTCAATCACTACTACCATTAAAAACGGCCGAAACACCTCGCTTTTCACACAAAAGCCATCTTTCCCACCAGATACGAAGCATGTGGGGCTGATACAGCCTAATGACGAAGTGAGAGCTATTTCTTCCCCTGCTTTAAAAAACTACAAAGTATGCGACAGAATCGAACGGGGAAAAAAAAACGTTAACATCCCTCCTAAGAGGGTACATCCTCTAACCGAAAAACCGCAGGAAAGGGTAAGGAAACAAACCTGGTTTAACTAAAAAAAAGAAGGGGGGATTCAATTGACCTGGGGTTACATCTGGTCCGGCTTGGTGGGAAAGATTTGGGGAAGGCCATCAGGGGGAACGAGGAAACAAAGGCTTAGGTGAGAGACATCGCCGTGATCTGGTGCAGAAAGGTGGGAGGTAGTGTGTAAGAGGTTGGGGCTCTGGGCAGGCCGAGATGATCCTCCCACTAACTGTAGGAAAGGGCGCGAAAGCGCTGGGGTCTCCTCTCTCGAGAGAGGGGCGGAGAAGAGAGGGAATAACTGGGACCCAAGCAGTCCGGCGAAAGCTCTCTCTCTCTTGAGAATAGGAAATCGCGCGCGAACCGGCTAGGGGGGGAGCAGAATAGCTAAATCAGCTGCGCCTCCGAAACACAGGGCCAGGTGAGGCAAAAAAAGAATCCGACCAAGTAGGTGCAAGTCCCGAAGGCCTTCTGCCCTCCCTTCGTGCTTCATAGCGAAAAAGAATGCCGCCACGTCGAGCTAATCGCGAGCAAAGCGGAACTGGGATCTGTCGACTTTTTGGCAAGTCCGGGAAAAAAAGATGAGAGGCCAGAACATCACTTCAGGGGCTCTCCCGGTCTTCTCTTAAAACTAGAAGAGGGGAATGAGGTGGCAGTTGAACGACCCAGCGGAATGGGATTTTGATCATCTGGGGCCAGGGGTCAAGGACCTTAGGCAGAGCCATACCTTCTCCGGGGTAGAACTCTTCTTCCGGTGACATAAGGATTGGGGCGCCAGGTTAAAGAACTGGGATGAAGCAAAAAGAGCTCCCGTTCGCCAACCTAGGGGAATGGTGGGGGGGAGATAAAGATAGGTATGACCTGACTGAAAAGCGGATCAGGTCAGATCCTCCATCTCCCCCTTCCTGACGATGAAACTGTGAGGGGGCGAGCACATCCCACCTTGAAATGGCCGGAAAGCGAGCGCAAAGATTTCGAGGTACGCTATTTCGTTGAGGGAGGGCGAATTGTAAAAAGGTGGCCGTACACGAAGTGGAGGGGGAGCAGCAGAAGAGAAAGAATCTCTCTGGCCTTCACTTAATCAAAAGCCTCACAAAAAGGGGGAGAAAAGGACTTGGGCAGGAGCGATATACAAGCTCGCTGGGGAAGAATAAAAAAAAAGCTTGGAAGGAAGAAATCAAGTGTTACAATCTCGACGCGAAATACGGGCCGGATACGCTAATCGACAGCAGCCATTCAGGGAAAAGAGGGCCTCTGTGCGGAAAGAAAAAAAGGCGCCAGCAAAGCATCATAAAAGAATTGGGGACTAACCTTATCCAAGAGAGAGGGAGTCAAGTAGAATCTCGGCGAGGGAAGAGCGTGCCTCTCTCTACTATCGGCTTCCAAGAGGGATGGGGGATGAAAAGGGATCGGGATGATGAAAAACTCTGATGCCCCTTGGGATTCCGACAAAAAAAAAAGGCTGGAGGAGAATCTAAACGCGTCTACAATTGGAGTCTTTCTCCGAAAAAGTCCGCAGCCGAAGGAGAGTGCAAGGAGAAACTCCTTGGCAATGACACAGATTCCTCTTGACCAAAAGAACGGAGAGCTAGAAGTTATGGGGAGCCTCTACTCGAAGTTTCGTCTCAAAGTGTCCAGGTAAAGAAAGAGCAATTAAAATCTAGAATGGGGCTGGGGGGAGAGGGCATAACAACTTTCCTATCTTCAAGACGGAGGCGACTCGGTCCGGGGTAGTGATACGTTGGGGTGCCTTAGGTTTCGGTGTAAACGGAAGGAGCTCAAGAAATCTCTCTGGTAGGAAATAAAAATCGAGGTTAACTACGATCGCTGCACATCTCTATGTCTATCGCAAGGGTGAATAGAAAAAGGAAGGAATAGAGAGCGGAAGAGCGTTGCGTCTACTGGGGCGAAAAGCCGTGGAGGGGTGAATAGTCCGCCGTCGATCTAAGGTCGGCGAATCAATGTGAAGAAAGGGTAAAGGAGAGTAAAGGTTCGTTCTGAAAATAACGGGGGAGGAAAGCGCAAAGATTCCTCTCCTACCTAAACACTGGTCGCGGAGGAAAGTAAAAAAGGGGAAACGGCAACTTTCACGGATGGGGGCCCGGGAGAAAAGATGAAATCATTCTGGTCACCATGAAATCAGAACGACTGAAGGCAGTTCTCCCAGGGGGGATTTCGGAGGTGGGAGACAAGGGGACGACTATCTCTTCTCTTTGAGTGCTGTAACAGGCTTAGGAACGATAGATGTCGTCGTCTCATCCAGGAGAGGAAAAGGGGCCGAAATCTCTCTCGTCCGGCCACCAGAACTGAAGGAAGGCTTAAATGATGTCCATACGCGTTTCTAAATAAAGGGTTGGAGGGACGGAATGGGAAGGTATCGTCGACGGTAGACCTTTTAAGGGGAGGAAGCGGACACTGGAGGCTGTTCCTACGGAGAATGGAAAGGAGAGGAGGGTCGAACGTCCCATTCCCGCTTGTCGGTTGGAATCGAGGCGCTGGGGGGGCGCGGTCGTTCGTAGACAAAGGAAAGCTAAAGGAGGCGGGAACCCCATTTCCTGACCTACGAGGAAAGGGGGGAAGGGAATCGGGAAGGAAACAGTCTGAAGGAGGGCTATCCAAGGGGGGGAGAGCGCGGAAAAAAGACGCCGCCTTCGGGCCGGTTGTTCCTGAGAGGGGTTGAAAAAAAGGCTGAGAGGCGGGGGGTCGGGTGGGCTGCTGGAAACTGTAGATTTGTGTCCCAAAAGTCGCGTAAGCGCTGAGGAAAAACATAGGCGGGTCAAGGTGGGGTGGACGAATCAAAATCCTAGACGGAAAAAGGAAAGAGCTACTCTGCGTCGCTACGTTTCGGGAAGAGAACATACATTCCCGGAGCGACCTACAATAGTCCGCAAGAACCGAAAACAATCCGGGATCCTTTCCTTTTGGGATCTGGAGTGAAAAGGGCAGTCCTTATGATGGTGAGAAACCCGCCTTCACCAACGCGTCGCGCGTCTATATGAAAAAAGGGAAGAGAGGAAAAATCCATCCTTTTTCGCAGATTACAAGAGTCTCGCGGGGAGAAGGGGGGAGGGAGCGACGAAAAAAAATCGCGTATCCCGGCCCGCTGGAATCAGCGGTTGACAAGGATGGATCGAATCTTAATACCTAAAAAGAAGAGAGGGCTAAATCCGCATCGTCAAAACTCGCGGCGGGACGAGGGTGGACGGGAGCGGGAATTGGAAAGCGAGAGAAGGCGATCAAACAACCTATGCCACCCGAAGGGACGCCGGCAGAGTGGTTACCGAGGTCGTGACGGGCGGGACGGCCTGAGAAAAGGAGAGAATTGGAACACTCTCTGAAGGGACCTCCGGTGGGAGGCGAAAAAAAGTACGCAAGATTTCGTGTCATGTTAGGATAGAGAGAACGCTCTACTCGGACTTTTGAAAATGAGGTTAAGTAACATCCTACATAAGAAACGTCAAGAACTCTCTCGGACAAGACCGAGAAGGGAGTCAATGCTTCTATTTTAGAGTCTTTGGGTTAATTCAGTTGGGGGAAGATTCGCTCGTAGAGGAACCCTCATCGGAAGAGGGGAAAGGGGGGAATGGCCCAATTTATTCTTCCTGGATGCTAGCATAACATGGGAAGCGAGGGGGAAAAAAAAGGTCCACCGACGAATGCTATCAGGGGGAGGAAGGGAAAAAAAAAGAAGGGGCTGGGAAGGACACAATCTCTAACCGCGGCCCAGAAAAAAACGAAGAATGCGGCCAAACCTATTCTCTCAGGAAAAAACGTAAAAGGGCGCTAAGAGCTCTCTACCGCAAATCTACCATTTTTAGCGTCCGCTGCTGGGGATGCGGCACAATGAAAGAAAAAAAAAATTAGAAGAATGCCCTCGCGTCGTGTCAGGACGGGGGAGGAACGAAGGACGGGCGGAGTGAGACGCACCTCGAAGGAGAGGAGGGAAAAAAAAAGGGGATCAAATGAAATCGGCGGGTCGAAAAATCACAATTTTAAAAAAATCATAATTCCTCACCTCTAACAAAGAACCGGGGCGAAAAAGGACAATGACGGCCTTCCGATACCGTGGAAGCTTTAGGGCCCACTGAAAAACAAAGAAAAAGCTCCTTTGGGCTCAAAAAAATGCTCCTGGTGAAGACTGACCTCTCACGTTCTTCCATTCTTTGCACCACACGCAGGCCAGAAGGAATCTGGAGAAGCCGCAAAGAGGCGGACGCAAAATACCACTCTCTCGCGTCGGCCCGTTTGAACACTAGCCGCATGGGGAAAGAGCGGCCCGTTGGGCCCTGGGGTTGAGATTTCCTTGTTGGACATTATCTGTTCGCTTCCTCGACCGGGACGGGCAACAATCCGGCCAGTCAGGAGGACCATCGAGTAGGACCCTTTCGAAGGAAAAAAAATGGAAAGTGAGAGGACGAATTCCGAAGTTCTCCGAGAGCGTCGCAAGGGGGGGAGGGAACGAATGAATAAAAAAAGGAGGTTAGGATGCTCGATCGGCGTCTGGCCTAGCAACGAACTCACTCTCTTCCTATCAAAGGCTCGGATGGGATATATGATTCTCTGGGGAGGAGCTCCTGTAGAGGGAGAGAGATCATCTTGAGCAAGTCTTCACGAGGAGGCAAAACCGTCAAGTAAACCGCACCTCGCGGGGAGAAAGAGGCAAATGGCAAAAACACGCCGGGTCAGAAAGAGGCTCTTTCGGTGAATGCACGTTGACGGCCTCTAAAGAGCCGGCGAAGGGGGGGGCAGGGAGAAATTGCTACAAATCGGACAAGGTGGGGGCAGAAACAGGAAAAGTCTAGTCTACACGTCGAGCTCGGCCCGCTGCTCACGAGGGGAAAAAGGGGTATTATGTGTGATACATGGGACCTAAAAGGAGGAGGATGGGTTATCATCGCCTTAGAGCTCCTTCTTGAATTCCTTCAGAAGGCAGACATAGTCTTGGTAAAGATATTCAAGGGAGAAAGGAACAGGAGGGTTATTTTAGGAACCGCCGGTTCGAAATCCTCGGGCTTGGACAGAAAACCCTGTCCGCCTAACTGCTTAGCGATAGGTAGAGAGCGAGGGGAAAAAAAAGGAGAGAAAAGGGGTTATACTCATTTCGACCTGCTGGGATCAGTCCTATCCTACATAGAAAAAGTCGAGGCGGGAGGGTAGGGCTCTGCTGGGGGGAAAATAGGGAAAGACTAAAAAGGCGGACTATGTGCTCGGGAAAAGGAACTGGAGGAGAAAAATCCTAGGGGGGTATTCGGGGGGACGTAAAAAGTAGCCTTTAGGGGGGGTTATTTCGGAGAGGAAAAAAAAAATTGAGGGCTCTTCAATAAGAAAGAAAGTGGGGAGCTCGAGAATATATCTCGGAACAACACAAAGAAGAAGAAAAAGGAAGATCATGGGATCTCGACGATCTCTATCTACAAAAACGTAATCACAGGGAGGGTTAAGCGTACTGCAAGTACTAACTGGACACTCTCCTCCGGGCGCGGAATCCAGGAAGCAGACCAAGAAGCCAGAGACTGCCGATGTGAGGGAGAAAAAAAAAACGGGGAAAAGATCATCGATAACGAGATGGAGACGAGGTGATCGCAGCGCTAACATGGGCACTACGGAAAGGGGGGGCACGAGGAAGGACTAGCCGCCCCAAGAGGGCGCAGGGGAATTGCAGACGACTAGTATTACTTAAACGCTGTTAAGTCGCCAATAAAAAGGGTAGCACAAGGAGGGTATAAGGGGACGGGAGCCTTGACCTCCAGGAAAAGAAGAGGAGATCCTGCAAGGGGATAAACATCCAATTCCTGCTGAGGGGAGACCTTAGAAAAGAAAAAAGAAGTTCCTCTGCACGGAAGAGACAGGAACCTGGAGAGGGAGGGGATTTTGCTGAAAGCGGGGACGGTGAGAGCAAAGGAATTTAAGGAAAGTGCTCGCTAAGCATCCAATCTCTATTAACTACTAGGTCGATGAGAAGTGAAAGAAACGAAGAAGAGGGCTCTCACCTCAAGGGAAGGGAAGAAATGGAGTCTTGTCCGATTGGGCGGGTCAGGGAAGCACAGGAGGAGTCTGAATCTCTAAATGGGGAAAGAAAGGTGGGGGTCACTATCGGAAGCGCAGTCTTATCTAGAGTCCGACTAACGCATCAATATAGAAATCAGGGAGAGCTGGGATGAGATTACTTCTGTTTAGGAAGGAAGAACCGAGGACTCTATATATCTCTTCTAACCGCTATTCAACTTAGACTAGAGGAGAAAGGGGCACGGGCTCACCTAGAATAAAAGAAAAACTTTTCGAGGGGGGCAAATGCATCACTCTATTGAGAAGTCGTCAAAGATGGGGGTTTTTTGTCGAAGAGAGAGACCATTCATGGAAAAGGGAAACCAAATGGGACCATATGAGAGAACCACAACGGGACGGTCACGGGCCCCACCCCTGGACTTTATAGTGTTAGGGGGGGGACCAGAGAAGAGAGGGTTTTCCTCTTTTTATCGTCTTGGACTAATAGGGGGGGGGGAACTAGATCTAGGGGATCGGGCTTCTAAGGAAGGAGCTAAAAGGGAAGGAGGGCCTTTGGTCGCCGCATCGGGTAGCCTGAGAGAGACCAGGGGGACTGGGTAAAAGGTCAAGATGGGGGGTCTTGATTCAGGCCTCATGGATCTAACTTGGAAAAAAAGATGAAAGACCTGTGCCGGAGCGTCTGAGGCCAGCGTCCAAAGTGGGAATGCGCTCGGCCGAAGCCGCATGCCGCTGGGGGTTAAAAGGGGCCAGCCTTGAAGAGTCCGTTCGCATCAACGCTGAAAAGGATTCATTCTGCGGGCAAACCCAGTACTGAAGGTCCGGGGCAAACCGGGGCTGGAGAACAGGATATCATAATTACTGCACCGCGGGCGTGAATGAGCTCCAGGACTATCAACCTCAGAGTTACAAACTTATCTCCATATCGGGTAATAGGTCGGGCTTTCTTAGGGGATGTTCTAGGGAGGGAATCATTTGGCCGCACGCTATTCATAGAATCCTCTTCTTCGAATTCTTTACAATTTGGTCTGTGGGGGGGTTCTGTCTTAACCACAAGGTACACGAAGGGAAGGGGAGGGACTCTGGAAGGAGTCTTCTACTTTGCGAAGCTATAAAATGCCAGGCCTCAAAAGGCGCAAATGCCGGAAAGAAGCTCAGGGACTGTCCTAGCTTCGTCACTATGCGGTCCCCGCGATTTAGTTAGGGATACCAGAGGTAGCGTCTCGGTAGCCTCGAGACCTAAAAAAAGGGGATCTAAGAAAATCAAGTCCCGCCAGGCAAGGGGGGTTGAGGGGCCGGAAAGATATATAGGAAAGAAGTATAACAATGCTCAGCTTCTCTCAGTCTTTGGAACGATTTCTGGGACAAATTCGTATCGCACCACAAACAACACGAAGCGCTAGAATAGAAACAGAGCGGACTTTGAACGAGAGAAAACCGGGCGGAGGGGAGGAGGGCTGGCGTCGAGAATCAGAATATATCAACCTATTAAGAAAAGAGACAGGTTTCATATGGTTATAAAGGGTGGAGATGTCTGATACTCACGACCCACTCAGCCTTTGAAATCTGAGACACGTGAGGAGTCGATCCGTGCTCGGCATGGGGAACGGACCTGATACTCGAGAGGGGGGGAGGGGTGGGGGCCTAACCTTATCCTTTACCGGCCAGCAAGGTCAAGCCGCTCGGGAATGAGAACGAGGCGTTTCGTGGGTTGGGGTCTATTGGGAGGGGCGTAAAGGGGGGACCGGCGGCCGCATCACTTATCCGGATCTCTCGTGGAGGAGTTCCAGGTTTCCGCTGGAAGGGCGAAGGTGGGGTGGGAAACTAAAAAAGGAACAAAACTCATGATTGGGAGGGGAAAGCCGGCGAATGCATCTCTTCTCTCTGGATCTCTTCCCACATCTAAAAAAGGCGTCTCGACGCCATAAGAAACACCTCTCCCTCGATATAATTCTGCCGGCCTATCGCGACAACAAAAAATCGAGGGAGTAAAACATCCGGTTGGCATAGAACCGAAAAGATTGAGAAGAAATGGGGTGCTCTCATCCCAGAGTTCGCGAAAATGACGATCAAAGTAAAGGGGGTAAAAGCCTGTAAATCAGCTTATAAAGCTAGGAGAAAAAGTCGAGGACTCGCGCGAGACGAGCTCACTACAGCATGGTCGAACCGACATCGACTTACCAATTTGCTTTAAAAGAGGAAACAGAGATAGAGGCCCCTTCAAAGAGGGTATCTCATCGATTGCGGGGACATGAAGAACAATTCCAAGACACTAACAAGTAGAAAACAACGCCGAGATTTAAACACCTAAGACGTCAACATAATGCAGGGGGGGGGGTCCTAGTAGGCGTTCAGGAGAGTTGTAAGTCAATCTCTAAGAGTAGGGGGAGCAGCTCACCCCCCTTGAGAATCTCCCTCTTCGACAGAAGGAAGAAAAATCTCTCCAGTCGGGAATGGGGTAGGCGCAGGGAAACGCCAGTGCTAATCACGTTATTTACGGGTGAAGGGTGAGCTAGCTTTCAAAGGTTTACAAGCAATTCGGCTCCTCTAGAGAGAAACAAGCCGGCCATTCTTGACTTTTATAAAAATCGCCGGGATTAAACCGAGAAACTGGTTAGGGTGATGTAACGGGCCAAATTCTCCAGTCTTCAGCACTAACGGTTTCTGGAAAGATACAAGGGAGAGGTAGGTAGCTATAGCGCACGGGGGGCCCTCGTCCTGATCAGCACTCCAGAGGAAAGAGGCCAGACCCAGGGATAGAGGAGGATGGGGTATCTTCGAATTCTCCGTTCGGCTCGAAGTGCCGAAATCAGGCAGCTTGGTTAGATAAAGAGGGACGGAATCCTATCACCCACGAAGGTGAAGGGACCCCCGACCAGGACCCCCCATAAAAATTTCGGGGCCGGTCCCTTCTGTCGGGGGAGGATGGGGGGAGATTCTTTCCTCTTCCCCGACTTGGATCTTCAGAAGGAGGAGTTAAGCGATAATAGAGCGTTCCCAGAAGAAGAGGGGGAACAAGGGGGGGCCGGAAGGAACCGTTCCCAGCTTCGGATGGGGAACATCACGTCGAGGCTCAGAAAGAAAGAGAAGTAGGTTTTCCCTTTTAGTCCGGGAGGAGTTGGGCGCCTTGCCGAAACGGAGGCCTTCGGCATTGAAGAAAAGGGAAGTGGGAACGGGACTTGGGAGAGAAGAACATCACAAGCGTGTTGTGAAAACAAAAAGGGTAATAAAATCGTAGTGAAAGTTTCCACCTATCCGAAAGCGCCCCTCTGTGCGCGATGGTCTAGAACGGGCCCTGGAAAACGTCAGGGGAAAAAACCAAGAAACCCCTCCAGTTCCTGGAAAGTAGAAAAAGCATCGCGACGCTACCTTCTGGCACGCGGGGGGCTTTCACGCACATCGCTCTGCTCTTGAGAGGCCTGGGAGAGGGGCGCAGGAAATAGGAGATCGGCGAGTCTGGGGCGAGCTGGCTTAAGTGGGCGGGGACGCGGGCCCAAAACGCATTTAGGCGCTGCATCAAAAAAGAAAGAGGGGAACTTGGGCACTTATCATCTGCAACAAAGGTCGGGCAGCACGCGTTCAAAGAAGCTGGTCTGCCTCGCTCACTGCGGGAAAGGAGAAAGCAGGAAAATGGAAAAGCTCACCGAAACTCAGAGCATAAGCAAGGCCGGTCGCGAACTCATCCAGTCCCTCGTCTGCAGGAAGGAATTCACGCGCGGCCATGAGGGATAAAGGGGAGGGAGAAAGAAGGGATGAGAGGTACTTATACAGCTGCCGAGGACGTCACGGTGAAAGAAAGCAAAAAGACGGTGGAAGGAACGAACAAAGCGGCGCTTCTGTAAAAGAGATGCAGAAGGCTAGGATACTTCGACCCGAAAAGTTTTCGTCCATAAAACAGAGGGGATTACTCCATGCACGCGTCATTCGAAAGTCAGGGATCCCAAAGATGCAAAGGGACTGATCAACAGAGGGGCGCTGCAGGTCAACTGATAAAAAAAAGCATTCCTCTGGAAAATATGAAAAAAGAAAAGCAGGCGTGATGTGGAGACGGAGCGGGAGGGGGCGCACCCTGAAAAAAGTGTCGTCGACGTGCGGAAAAGCTCCGTCATCATCTCTGATCTCGGAGGGAGGGAAAGCAATGAATCAAAGCGAGTAAGTGAGGCGAAATAAAGTGGTTCAGTTTTCAAGCAGGGGGGTGGGGACGGAAAAGCACCTCGATGGGAGGTGCGCGCATCGCTCTGGAAGAACACAAGCGTTGGAGCCTCAAAAAAACTGCGCAGCCGGGAACGAAGAGGAGAGCGCTGTGCTGCGCGCGAGAAAGAGCGGAAGTGGAAAAGGAGACGAGAGCGGAAGAGGCGAACACGGAATGTTAGTCCGTCGAGGGGGAAAGGGGGAGGGAAGGGAAAATCGAGAGAACCCAAGCAAAGCGTCCTATCACTACCGAACCACGGAGAAGGCAAAGGAAAAGACGCGAGGGAGGAGGCAAGATGGAAGGAGTTGCCCGGCCCGCGTTTCCAAGGCAGGAGAACTACCATATCATGCAGGTCAGGGCCAGCTGAACACTTGGCCAACGGCGCGGAAGGCGTTCACCCATTAGGTAACTTTTTTCCGACAACGCCGACGAGAGGGGGGGTTCAGGGGTTAAAAAAGATTCGGGGGGTGACCGCTATCCCTCATCGGAAATCTGAGGAGGGACTCAGGGGGCAGGTCTCAGCGAGGGTAGCTCCATCTTCTAACCAGCCTTATGAGTGTTATGAAAGGGGGGGGGATTCGTTGAAGAGCTTGGGGCAAAGAGGTGAGGGAAAGGAAATTGAGGATCTTCACCTGTTGCGCCAGCAATTATGAGAAATACTCTACCGATGGGAAGGGAGTAAAGAGTTAAAATTCCTCCTTTCCTCCGTTCGTGGGCGTCGCCGCCAAAATGTTTCCTTGCGCGGGTCGAAGACCCAGGCCACTGGATTAGTTAAAACTTTAGCTAGAAAAGGTCGCGGGGGGGAGCTTTCGAAAAATCCGAACTCCGGGACATGCGGGAGGGAACACCGGAAAAGAATCGTTTCAGGGGGAATCAAGGTGAGATTATTCCGGAGAGATCTTCGGGGAGGGGAAAAAAAGGGGTCGGATCCGCGCGCGCACTCTCCTCACATTTCGTGGCCGCTAGCTAGAAGGGTGGTAAGGGCATCATTAAAAAAAGCTTGGCGGGGGTCTGCCGGAAAAGGAGTAGCGATGGTGGGGCCCAGATGGCAGCGAAGAAGCTCAAGGCGAAGGGCCAAACTAATTCTGTGGAAAATGTTCTGCACTTCGCCACAAAACAACCTAAGGAGGGAAACGTACAGAAGGCTAGGGGGGGCGACGAACCATTCGAAGGAAGACTTTCCCTACCGAAAAGAATCCCTCCAATAGCCTGCATCCTTTCGAGCGGGGCTTTACAGTTAGGGGGACTATGGGGTTCGGTAAAGCTCACCCCGCCTGCACCATCGTCGTTGAAAACCTCGAACCGAAGTGGCCTAGCACGGGACTCAAAAGAGGAAAAAGGGGAGGATGTGTTCACATGCCTCTGGTGAGGGGACCGGCATAAAAAACCTCAAAAAGCACGGCTGCTTTCCCAGGCTCCCCCCAAAACGGGAGAATAGCGTGCCAGTGCGATTTTTTTTGATCGCGGGAAGACCCTAACAAAGCTCTACTATCATAAATAACATCGGAAAAGGTTAAAGGAAGGATATAAACAATGGATTTGGGCGGCAGAGGCGGATCAAAGCCCTATGCCAACTTCTTGTCTCCACTCAGAGGGCTACCGGAATGCACGTGGGCTGATCCGGACTGAATCGAACAATCTCGGCAAACGCCGTGATGGAGTCGAGACGTTCCGTCACGCGTCGCGCGGGGGGGAAGAGACGAGCATGGAATGCTGTGAACATGAAAGGAAGCGGGGTCCACGCCGCAGAGTTCAGGACAGAGACTAGGCTATGGTGAAAAGGGTTCTTAGCGACTTTATACTTGATTGCGAGGGGAGGAATAAAAAAGTAGGAATCCTCTACTTCTGGGTTATAGGCCGGGTAAAAGGTAGTCCTGGGCGAACAAAATAAAATAGGTTGGAAAGGTAAAGACTCGGCGAAGCCCGTCGTCGGGCGAAAAATACAAGGACAAGCCCCCGCGCCTCTATCGAGGGTCCTGACCCGATCAGGCGGAGAAGGGAAAAAGTGAGAGCGCGATCGGCGCACGGTCAAAGGAAAGGGGGAGATGGACACAATGTGAACTGAAAAATAATCCAAGTTGCAGCGCATCCCTCTAGGGGAAGGAGGCATACGCCGAAGAGTCAGCAGAGGGGGGGGGTTAGCCTCGACCTCGCCTCGCCGAGCTCGATACATCAATCTTGAAAGGACGAAAGATTTACGCCTGAGGAATGCCAAAGGAAAGAGAGAGGCCTCGAAAGGGACTGGCGAACAGGTGACGATCGAAGTGCGGAAAAGACGAGATGGGGACACCTCTACACGAAAGCCGAGCAACTTCATAATCCATGAGGTGGCCGGGAAGGGAGCTGAAAGGGGGAGAAGGGTCAAAGCCTCAGCGGAAAACGAAAATCAGAAGATAATCTCTAGGAGGAACCCCCTGGGGATCTCTCCCTGAAAACCTAAACAGGACCACTTCGTCAAAAACTCTAAGTCAGAAGGGGGGGGGGACGCCCGGAGAAATCCTTATTCGTTCCTGGATCAGAAGGAGAGGGGGTGGAAATATCTGTCGCCTACTGACCTTAAAGAGTGAAAAGAAGTAGGGGGGGGAATACGACATAGGGAAAGTGATGGCCTTGGGATGCAGCGACCCGTCGTATATGGGGGGGAAGAAAGAAAAGGGAGAAAAGAGCCTGAAATCAACCTTTTCAAAAAAAAAATGCGAAGAACGCTTGTCTCCTGAGATCCCTCTTCAGGCTCTGCCGAAGAAAAATCACTTAGAAAAAGGCGCGGCACCTCATATAGTATAGAGGCGTAGGTTTACGTTCTCTATCCCTCGAGATGGGCAGATCGAGAGGAAATACTTGGGGGGGGACAACGAAGAAAAAAAACTAGGTGAAGGACGGGTCCGAGCGGAAGGGAAAAAATGCCCTCCGGAATAGTTATCCGCCAATCGTCGCGTAAACGATAACTCTCTATATAATGAGGGGAGAGGGCAGGGGAAGGAAGGAAAAGAGTGCTGACATCTGGGGGGAGCTGCCCGCCTTCCATAAGAAGGAGAGCTACCCATGGAAATCGGGACAGGGCATAGGGTTTGAGAAATGGGGGGCGCCGAGGGTGATAACGCAGAAAAGCTCTCCTGCGGGCTTCCTTCGGCAGGTCCATACCTGGTATAAAAAAAAAAAAAAAAAAAGAAAAGTGTGTATTGTCTATAAAAGAATCAATACGAGGCGTCGGTACCACTAGCGCCCGGTTTCCCGCCGCGCGCTGGCTAAAGAGTGGAAAAGAGCGGGGGAAGTCTCCGTAAGAGAAAAAAATACAATTTCAGCGAGGATCGGAAGTAAAGAAGCCTGATAGATAAAAAGGGCGGCGTCGACAGGTGAGAATTCTGGACCGCAAGAGGACGATGGAATGCGGGGAGACGCGATTCATTTCAATGTAGCGGCGTTTAAAAAGGGGCTGGCGGGAAAAGTTCACCCAGGGGAGGGTCGTAAGACCAAACTCGTTAGCATGCAGCCGATATCCGATAATAACGAAACGAAACAACCAAAAAACAGAGGAGGAGATAGATGTAACGGCGAAACTCGATCTTAGGGGCAGCTCTCTCACTTGCGTTTTTCCGCTACGAATCAATGAAAGAAGGGCTAAGAGAGACCACACGACGGAACTTCTCAGAAAAAGCCAGGGGAAAGTGGGAAGCCTTTCGCCAGAGGTCGATCCTCAACTTACCATCGTACCTTGAAGGTGGAAAATTGAACGGGGATACATTTTCGTAAGCGAGAAAAAGAAGCTAGGGAGCTCTCTACCTATAAGCCCAGCGTCGTCTTAAAAAAAATTCAGGGACGCGGAAGGATGTCACAACCGGCAAAAACCAGGGGTTCTTCGAAGAGCACTGCTCGGCCTACAAGAATGTAGGGGGAGAAAAGAGCGAAAAAACAACTCTGATCAAATCTGAATGGGAGGCAAAGAACCAAACCCAAAAAACAATATTACGCTGCCCGAGATCGAGAACCTGGACTTTAAGGGGATAAAAAATAGGTGGCTTCAACAGCAGTCCGAGTGAAATCCAGGAATAAAGGCGATGAAAGAGCGACTAGGGCGAGTCATCGTCACTTGCAGAAAGAACTCGAAATGAGCCTCGGCAGGCGGGCAAAGTGAGGGGGAGGGAAGGGAAGTGAAGGGTGTTCACCGCCAGCACCTCGATGGGCCGGGGCCTGCATCGCTGTCGCAGAAAATTCTCTAGGCGAAATCTAGATACGCGAACGGAGAAACGATTATTTCTAACTCGCGCGAGCGCGGTGCGCGTATGGGGGGAAGGGAAATTCGTTGAGAGGTTGAATAAAAGGGCGTCCGCCGACGATGGGAGCAGGGGAGGAACGCTATTTCTCGTGTCTTATTCCTAACATGGGTGGACGAAGAGGGGGATAAACGGGGGTCTTCAGGGGAGGAAATAAACTCCCGCAACCACTGGGGGGGCGGTCTTGAAAAGCGAGGCAGGTCAGGATCACCTGCAAGGCCGGGTGGAATCTTTCCCGGTCAATAAGCAGAGGGTCACAAAGAGCGGGGCCCAGCCCGCCCCCTCAAGAAAGAATCTCCGTTCGTTGACAGCCACCAAAAAAGTATAGGGGGACACTAAGGGAGAAACGACGGTTTCTCGGAAGAGTAAGAGAAAAAAGTGGGGGGATAACGTGTTGGCCTCGAGCGTATATGAGAAGTACGAATCCGATAAGCAACGCCGGAGGACCAATCGTGGCATCCAACCTTAGGAAATGGAAAAGGAACAGGGCAATTGGGTGTTCTCGGAGTGGGTGATCACAGCTTGCTGTAGGGCCGGGAAGTAAGATTATCCTGCAGAGGATTTGCCGTTGCGGCCTAGTGCCGCAACAGAAGGGGGAGGCAGCGGGAGGCGACGTAAGAAGGGAGTTGAGCGGTTTCGCGCTGCTTTCGAAACTGCAGCCAGCCGAAGACGCGGATCTTCGTTAGACATGACGAAGAGGTGAGGGGGTCGCTCAACAGGGCTTCTCGCCAGACACCAGGGGGGAAAAACACTCTCCTCGGTCTAAGGAAAAAAACCTGGTTGGGGCTCCGCGGGAAAGGGAGAAAAGAGAAGGGTCCTTGGGGGCAACTTTCCAGAAGTT
>Ga0179593_1346270_pt1 | contig 22307 bp, 23 predicted proteins | sample CZODoug2_1_08_16_FD_185931 | JGI IMG/M metagenome (GOLD analysis project Ga0179593, IMG submission 185931) | Vadose zone soil fungal communities from Angelo Coast Range Reserve, California, USA - CZODoug2_1_08_16fungal (PacBio error correction) | ecosystem: Environmental > Terrestrial > Soil >...
TACGATGAGTGAATGTACCAGATGCCGGTCCAGAGAACATCACTGAGCAACGAGAGGCAGAAGTTGAGCAATCACCAAAGGGCACATAGCCGCGGTTTCCACAATCAATACCAAAGGAGAAGGCATCGTCAGACGGGGAAAGGTGAAGGGAGAGTACGACTGGGGAAAGACTGCTGCAACGGCAGAGAAAAAAACCCCCGAGCAGCCGCCGTGGGGAAAAAGAGACGAAAAAGATACCACGTCAAACTACCCGGCCGCATCCACGGAAAAAAAACCGAACCGCAGGCAGCTAGGCCGCCGGAGGGGGAAGACGGCGCGGAACCGATACCAGTCCTAAGAGGAAAAGAAAGAGCCGAGAAGGTAATCTAGACGTAGAACGGTCCTAGAAAAAAGCGTCCTAAAGAAAAAGCACCAGAACCACACTCATTACACGTTCGTAAATGCCGCAGATCGAGAAGAGAGAGCACAAATCAGACTTGCGTCGAGGTGAGAGAAAATGTCCGATGAGGACAGAAAACGCTTCTGTTACGGAAGGGATTCCCTCCCGGAAAACGAAAAGCTTGAAACTAAAGATCAAGGTCCTCTTAACAAGTAAAAAAGGGAGAAAAGACCCAAAAAACTCACAAACAGGGCGAGGCAAGGGCGCCTCTTTCAAGGGGAAAAAGAGCGCGGAGTTGTGGCCCAAAAAAAAAGAGGGTGCAGCAGATAAATCGACGTCGACACCCTCACCAGAAAAAAAAGAGCTTATTATGCGAGGGCTCGCGTCCAATAAAAAAGCGGCGCAGTGAAGATGCCTGAAAGCTAAAAGAGAAGCTATACGGCAACTATAAAAATTGAAGCGGTCCGGAAGACATCGACTCCACCACCACTTAGTAGAAAAAGGAGGAGACTGGACCGTCGGCCACGTCCGCGGGCGTAGTTTGTTCCGAGAACCCTGCGTCGCGCAGCCGCGGAGAAAAACTTGCGACGAGTCGCCGTCGATCCCGACAGTAAAAGTTTCCGGAAGAAATTGTATTGTAAAAACCGGAGGGGGAAAAAGGCTACAACACGAGATTGGAAAAATTCCCAACTACCGTACCCGAAAGCAACATTCCATTGGACGCAAACTGTATTGTCTGGTCTGAAGTGGTCAACTTGTAGAGGAGACTGTGACGAGGAAGATCTGGGGAAAAATCCGCGGGCTTGTGATATAAAGGACAACCCACCCTGACCAAGTTTGGAAGTGCCATCAGAAATGTGAGCACATATCGCGCAAGGGCGGAAGCAGGACTCGCGCTGAATATCGGTCATGAAAAAGACGACAGGAGGTGTGTTGTCAAGTGGAACATAAAAGCTCAGACAACAGACCTAAAAAATGGGGAGACCGTTCATCTAGGAAGCTGCACGGAAACGACTCGAAAAGAAGGGAAAGCTCGTCGGGAAACATACGTCCACGTACTACGTCCTTCCAGGAGAGAAGTTCGCGCTAAAGGCGTATGCATGGGCAAAAAAGCGTCAGAACGTGGTGCATAGGGGCGCACGGGGTAGCCGGGTTCTCCGTACAGCACCGCGCGGCATGCTACAGCGAATTCAGAGCCTGTGAAAAGGTAAGAAAATAGGGGCGGACGCAAAGCTCTACCCCGGGACCGCAGAGCTAAAAACGATTCCGTGCCTTGCATCAAGAAAGGAAAATTAGGCAAGGAAAATGATCAGAAGATTTCATTTTATCTACGAGTCAATAAAGGCCTAACGCGCAGGAGTAGAGAGACTTGGCCCAACCGGGGTCAGAGGAGAAACCGCACAGAACGTGGCGCAGGCGCGGACGTTGGCGGAAGCACAAAACACCGTGCCGGCTGGCCTATAAGGAAAGGCAATCTCATTCGATCGGATACGTTTCCCATCGAGCTAAACTCGGCACCGTTACCACCATTTAGAAGTTAGCCTTCCACTAAAAACTCTGTAATACATGAGGAGGAAGAACACGATCATGAAAGAATTGCGAAAACACCGGCATAGAGCTGGAAGGGATCGTAAAAACTGTCGGAACAAAATTACTCATGTAATGACACTTTGAAAACAGCGGGGGGTAGAAGGAACCGAACAGTCCGGCCGGACCAAGGGAAAACAAATTCAGGCAGGTGGCATGGTCCCACGCGAGCTGCAAACTCGGTCAAGGAGCCTGAACCAATGCCGCCCTCTCCGCGCCCGGACTTCCGACTTGAGGGGAGGGAGAGTGAGCCGAAAAAAAACTTCCCGGTCGGGCACGACGGGGTTGTCCAGCGCAGGCAATACGATCTCCGAACGGCCGTCACATCCCGGTAATCGAGCTCTGTTTCTCCGAGAAGAGCCTTCAACAAAACCTTAAAGAAGATTGCAAGGTCCGGCGCGGTCGCAAAATCGACCGAAAGTGAAACGCAGATTCACTATATAACTGAGAAAGTGCGTCCGCACAAAAACATCTCAAGAGAGCCCAATCCTGGGACAATCAAGGCTCCGCGCCAACAGAAGTTGCCCAAGAACTAGGACTCCTCTCAAGAGAACGCGCCCCTAACCTAAGGATGTGATTTACCCGAACAAGGCGCGCAAAACGAGGAACTGAGGGAGCGATTGAGCAACCGTATTCTTCCTTTAAAGCAACCGGCCGACTAAAAACCGAGAACAAAAACGCTCCCCCTGTAAAGGAAAAACGAAGAAGGAAGAAACGAGACGAGGCACCCGCAGTGGCAGAAATACGCCTTCTAGGCGAATAAGATTAACAAGGAGAGATAAAGCCGCTTACTGGTCCAAGAAGCGACAGCCTGGCTTACACAAGCGGCACATGAGAACAGTAACCAAAGGTCAGGGAGCCATAAGCCGAAACCGATGTAGAATTCCTCCAACCCCTCTCATTACCCCTTGATCAAACAAAAACGAGTTCGGGGAGGAAAGCGGGTGTTGAACCGCAGGTGGGGAAGGTCTGGAACGGACAATTCGCCTATTCTCTTGAACGAAATAAGAAGATCACAGGGAAAATCACAGGCGAAAAAGGCGGACCACACCGCGAAGTGAGCTTTGAGATGGGAAGGACCGACGAAAAAAGTAGGTACAAAAAAAAGGGGTCGAACGAAGGTCGTCGGATCGAGTCCTCTTCGATTAAAATAGCGGACGAGACACGTACACCCGCGGGGAAACCTCATTCGAAGATCTCTACAACACAAAAAGGGAAATATATCATTCGCCGATTCGGGGGGAAGACCCCTCTATCGTATGGCGTCTTAAACAAACAAGAGGGGTTAACACTTCCCGCTAAGGAACCAAAGAGCGTGGAATAACGGCAAACCTCCTCTCACGGAAAAAAGAAGGAATAGACAACCGCTAGATAACCGCTGTGGGTGCCGGGAAGATAACTAAAGAGTATGGAAGTCTCTCCTCCGAGGCGAACTCAGCATTCGACTACCGAAACCCCCTGGCCGGCGGCAAATAAAGAAGGATAAGCCCAGGGGGAGGCAGAGTTACCATGTGGAAAGAGAGGAGGAGATTAAATACCATTCAAATGGCCTTCAGGCTGCGCGCAATTCCAGGAGAAGGGGTTCAAGGCGAGAAGTTTGAAAATGGTCTCAGAAGTCGCTTCTGGGGAAACGATCTTAACAGGGCCGAGATAAACTTCATTGGGGTCGCCTATCGGAGAAGCTTAGGCCCTGCTGGTGGACCATCTGCCCGCGTGATAGCTAAAAATGCTCCTTCCTCGTCTAGGGTCCTTCTCAATTGATGGGCCAGAAAGGGGAATCTCGTGCGCCGATTAAAAAGAGAAAAAGTCATCGGAGTAAATAGAGAGGGGACCCGACCTCCCTAAACAAAAACCTAAGGAAAGCCGTGTGGCTTTAACGACACGACATCCGAATCGACGGAAAAGGAGGAGGCGGAGTTCTTACTCACGTACCTGGAAGGGGAGAGCCTGCCGGCGGCAAGCAGCGAGAGAACTAAAGGACGATAAGCATCGTTTTGGTAGGAACATCAGACTCGGGAAAAAGACCACGCTCAAAACAGTCCCCTCGGGGGAAAAAAAAAAGATCAAACTTCTTCAAAACATCCACCCTGAGGAACGATTGTCCAACGAACTGAGATCAAAACGCGTGAGAAGCAGGACCAAGGCGTGAGAAAGCCCGAGATCCACATCGAAGAGGGCAACTCCGAAGACGCCGTGAAAAGAGGGGCATCTCATGCTTAAATCAACCGTCGACGAGAGAAGCAAACTAAGGCAACGAGGAGAAGAAGCCTTCCCATAGGATTATCTGGTTGTTAAAAAAGAGCATTCGTCATCTACAAAAAACGAAAGCATTTCAGCTGCGCGACATGATATCGACGACAAAGACGAACACATCCGTCGAAAAGAAGGAGTACGAGGGGGAATACCAAAAATAACACGAAACGCCCATAGGAGCGCCTTCCGCCCGCAGGTTTCGCCCAAAGGGGGGACAGACATCGTGTCCTGCTTCAGCCATCCAGCGATGGAGGGGGAAAGAAAAAATTCTAGAGGCTCGTACCGGAAAGGAAGGAAAAAAGATCGAGCGTCTCGAAAGTCCTTAAATGCCGCAGGCACCGACTTTTGGCGGTCATCAGAAACCAACGTCCAGCCGAAACGGACCGCTGAAGGAAAGAGATCCGCCCCCCGTCTTGCCTAGAAGGAGAGACTCTTCAGGGGACGCGAATAACCAACTCTACACAAAAAACGCGGGCTTCACTAAGAGATAAAAAGGGCCAGTTCAAGGTCACGGAGAATAAAAGATGTCGAAGAGATTGCTCTGTGTCAATGGGGGCTGACAACGGACAGACATTCAGATATGAACCAGGTGAAGCAGCCTAGACAAAGACGAAGCCGTTGCCCGCCCGCGGACGAAAGAGAGCCCCAGTACAAACACCCCGTAGCAACCGCCCTCAGTGAACAGCCAGCAAGAGCCAGAGAAAACGACAACTCGTCCAAAGAGAAGCAGCTCACACAAATCTCGTCGAGGACGAAAGATCGTAAGCGGGAGCTACTCGAGGAACTACCATTTACTTCAGGCCCGAACGCGTGATGCCAAGAGAAGAGAAAGCTACACCAGCCCAATCAAGCAAGAAGAGAAATAAGAGATAAGGCAAACCAAGGGGCATCCAGCCTTGCGGAGAAAGTGGCTAAAAATGTAACCTAGGTCCGCCAACGAAGAGCGCATCTTCCTCAAAGCCATAATAAGACATTCTTACCCAGATCCACGAAAAGCGAAACGCAAACATCAGACCGGCCAGTAAAAAACAACTAAAAAACAGGAAAGGAGAATCTTTCCCTGGAACCAAATTCATCGGAAGGAAACTGGGGGTCACCAACCAGGTAGAGCGTGTATCCTCTCGTCCCACTACTGCTTCCACCTACCATGCCCGCAAGGACCAGAGGAGAGGGAATCGCACAAGAAGGCTCAGAAAGGGGAGGAGAAAGGGGGAGTGCGCTGCGCAAAAGAGGGAAGAAAACCCAAAAAACCAAAAGACCCACCCCCCCCCCAAAAAAACACCACCCCCCCCACACCCCCAACAAACACAAAAAAACAAAAAAAACAACCAAAAAAAAAACCCCCCCCCCAAAACCAAAAAAAAAAAAAAAAACCCCCCCCCCCCCCAAAAAAAACACCCCCCCCCCCCCCAACCCCCAAACCAAAAACCCCCCCCCCCCACCCCCCCCCCATAACCAAAGCTCTAGATAAGAAGAAAAAGGAAAAGAGATTCCTTTAAAAGATAAAAAAACAAGATGATGAAAGATAATTTTTCCTTACCTAGGAGACCATTAATAGTCGTTAAAGATTACTACATCGTCCTTCTGAGCGCAGCAGCGCCACACTTGCTCAGAGGGACGTCTAGATAGAAGGGGTAAGGAGGCCTTTTGGTGACAGCAGTAGAGAAGCTAAGAAACTGCTATAGTCCGGTGCCATCTTCCTAACGAGCATGCCGGTAGCGACGGAAGGGGCCGTGCGCGGAAGGTTGAGACGCACTGAATCTTTTGCAAGAGGACATCTGTGTGAGTGCATCGAGTAAGGAGTGATGTCTTTGTAAAGGAGCCATGCAAGGAAAAAAGGCCGTTGGAGAACAGGGGGGGAAAAGGAAATTTAGCACTCGACCTGAAGGCAAGAGCTGGAACCGGAAGAGCTCTGTCTGACACTCTCATCTGCGCAGGGACACCGTTAAGGGGGGGGGGGACCCCTCTCGTGGAGAAGAACAGGGTTGCGGCACTTACAGAAAGGGGAATCTCGAGATCTCCTCGAAGAAAACCGGACAACGGCAGTTAAAACGACTAGGAGTATTGGCTCGGTCAAACCTCCGAGAGGAACAGAAGTGGCCCATGAGAGAGAGGAAAGGAATACTAGGCATAGAAGTAGGCGGCTCGAAAAACGTACAGTGCAGGATCCGTTTGAGAAAACTTAAGGTGGCAACCGGAGGGAGGAAGTTTAGAAAAGGGGGAGAGGAGACCGGGGAGGCTGAAGTAATTATACCTCTCCCATCGTCGGACAAAAAGAAATCACAAAAAACTAACAAAGAAAGAGTCTTTATGAAAGAGGAGTCCTAGACCCTTAATTGGCGGGAAACGTGAACGTGAAAGAAGGGCACGAAGAGTGCACTATTGGTATTCAGAAAGGCGATTCCTTCGAGCAAAAAAAAAAAGTAGGGAGAGAGGCGCTCCCGGGAAACTTCGACTCGACGGCGGCGGAGGGACAGAAAAACGTACCATTTAAGATCGTGCATGGACAGGACCAGGTTTCAAGCGTTCAACGACGCAAGGATGCCTTGAGTTCCGACGCGACGATAGGGAACCGGACCACCAGGTATCAGGGTTGACACGACACCTAGCATGTTCTGATGAAACACTATGAGAAGTCGAACACCTGGGCGTCACAACAACTGCGCGGCATGAAGGAGAAGAAAGGAGGGAGGGGAGGGGGCGTTCTGAAATCGGAGTGACGCGATTCCCACAGGATTGTCTCACGTCGGAGCGGGAAGGCTAGAAGATAAAGAGAAGGTACGCCGCCGAAGGAGTTGTTGACGTCGTGAGCGATGCCTCCAGTCCGCTGCGTCCGAATAATTGGCATGCGCGACTTGAAGAAGAAGCAAGTGCCACTGTCGCAGGAGGGGGAGAATAGGTCGGTTGAGAGCGGAATGACCCCGCGGAAAAAAACGCGTCGGGGGACGATTTAAGCGCGCGCAAAAGAAAAGAAGCAGTTTTCGAACAACAAGTCAGAGAGCGTGGTGCCCTGATCGGAAAGCGCGCAACTGGGGACTCACCGGGGCCGGAAAACGGGAAATTGCAGAATCATCGTCGCCAGCGGTACGTTCGGAAAAAAAGACGATGGCTACTGACTCAAAGAGAGGGAGAGGCTTCCTGAAGGCCCAAATTGCTCGGGGCCCTTCACGAATAAAGGATCGATGAGATTAGGGAGAAAGAACAGGCGGCTCCTCCTCGGAACAGGAAGAGAAGGAGAAGGAGGCAGTCAGCAATCCTCCTCTATGGAAGCGGATGAGCGTGACGAAAAAAACCGGCGCGTCTCCAGGAAGGTTGAGGAACTGAAGGAGTCGGGGGATGAGAAAGAGAAGGACTGCATGAATGCAAAAAACTTCCAGAAGAGGAGAGCCTGCAACCAGCTCGAAGCCCCATTACCAAAGGAGAAGGAAGGCAGAAGGATTAATCAAGAGTAATGGTGCGCAAAACAAGAAAGGGGGGACCGGACCAAAGGAACAGGGGGGCGACGATCGATACAACCAATTCAGTGTAATATCTGAGAGGATCCCTGCTGGAGGTACGCGCATCGACTGCGGCGCGGACCAGTGCGCACAACACCACAGACCAACTGAAAGGAAGGGAATTAGCCAGCGCCACGAAAAAAAAAAAAAAGACAGAAAGACTGGGAGAAGTCAGCCAGCTCCAACCGAGCGGTTTTTTGAACTTAACGAGGCCCCCGGTGATCAAGGGGGGGCTAAAGAAGTAGGGAGACTACTAAGACGGAGAAGAGGTTTCTGCGGCCCTCTCGCGCGAGCCCGCGGCCACGTCGGAGCGGTGAAACGAGAAAACTGGAATAGGAAACACTTGCGGAGTATATGAAAGGGATGGACGCCTTCCGACCAATAGTCCAAACGTGTGAATCACAGGAAGGAGGTACGAAGAAATATAGGTCAGAATCTATAAAACTCCCTTAAGGGAAGCGCTGGTCGGCCCCCCGCAACTGAAGAAGAAATCGGAGAAAACCCATGAGAGGAGACAGAGAGCGATCTTATCATGAAGCTGGACGACCGTCGAGAAGAATGTGGGATTCCGCTCGTGGATAACCTAGAAGGCTCGTCCCCGTAAGAAAACGGACAGACAGTGGCCGAAAAGAACACGGAGACCCCTCTATGCCGGTCGGACTGAAGGAAAGCCTTCACTAAATATCTCCCGCATGGCTATGAACAGTGGTCCAGAAAACTGAGAAGAGAAAAAGTTCCCTCTTTCTAATCAAGGCTACGCCGAGGGCACAAACGTCTTCAAATCGAAAAAAGACTAACCGCGCCCTGATATTATGCGGGACCAGATGCTCAAAAAAGACGGTGGGGAATAGTGTCCTAACAAGGAGCCGCGAGAGGAAACTTTCCGACGTCTACAAACAGGCTGCCACATGAAAAACATGTAAGAAGCGAGCTTAGTGTTCCTGAAATTCTCACCTTTGGAGAAAACAGTATATTCACGAAAAGCGTCGACAACATATAAAAAAAGCAGCGCTTCTGAGAACGGAGGGTAGACGAATAACGTACTGAAGAATGTAAAGCGGGATGTTGGTCCGAAAATCCCAACCACGGGGGGGGTGGTTTGTCTCTCGGAGAACCTCAAGGAGGAAAAATTTAGTCTGGACAGCTCCGGAGAAGAGGCAGCTCTATTTTAAGATCAGGGCGCGCCGACGGCCTCGAACAAGGAGCTCAGTCAGCAGTCAGCTCTCGCAGCATCGAACAACACAGGTCGAGTTTCAAAGCCTCAAAAAAAACGCCAGGTGGCGGGTCACGAAAAAGAGAAACTCATCCATGAGAGAAGAGGAGGCGCGACTGACGGGGCATCATCGTCGAGACAGGGAGAGGAGATGCAAAGGCTGCGCGCCAGGGAACCGAGACAGATTAAAGACCTGGGAGAGAAGAGAAAACCATCGTTTGTGCTTAGCCTCGACCCGAGGGAGAGTAAGGGCGTAAGGAAAAAGAAAAAAAGACGGGCGTCGGTGTCAAAGGGACAAGCGTAGAACGAGCCGACATTAAATTCCCAAAAAAAACACGGAGAAAGGGCACAGGGTCCATACAGGGCCTCAACCCGGAGGACCACTAGCAGGCAAATTAAGGCCAAACGGCCGAAGAGTTATTAACTCGAGACAAAATCGTTCAATTCTTCCTAAGACTACTTGAACGCGGAGATCAAGAAGAAAAGTGCCAAGGACTGTACACGAGCACAATACCCTTAATGACCTTCGCGCTAGCTAATAAAGACTCTTCCCAGATATGAGGCGGTAAGCAAATAGCAGGACTTGTCGGCATCATAAAATAAACACTGCTCCTTTCGACTTTTCAACGGCGACTTGATCCTGAAAGGAAAGAACTACCACCATCCTATGTCGCGACGATTGATTCTTCAAAGACTGCCGACTTAAAAAAAAAAAACGCGCCAGCTGCTCAAACTAAAACGCAGGTGCTGAGAAAGGGGCGTCGCCCGGACCTCACGTGAACGTCCCTGCAAAACAAGGCGCTCATAGCTGATCTTGAACAGAAGCTGTGAAGTGCAATAAGGAGGACAAAAAAAGGACGTCAAGGCCTACAAATGCCAGAGTGAGGATTCACATAACCACGTCAGAAGTCAGGAAACAGGATTAAGGGACGCTGTCAATCCGCAACGCCAAGCAAGCACTGTCTCGCGCCTCCGCTTCCGAGAAAAGACCCAGCCTCCCAAAAAAAAAAAAAAAAGGCTTGCTGTAATAATGGACCGTGCATGAAGCGATACCCAAGCACCTAGGGACGAGAAAGGATTAAAAAGAAGGACCGGCATGGGCAAGAGAGGGGGAATCTCCACGGGCTAGAGAAAGTCGTCGAAAAGAAGAGAGACTGACGTCGAGCAACCAGAGAGGGACAGGGGACTGACTAAACCGCTCTAACTCCACATTTGTAAGGGAGGGGGGCAAACGCGATGTCTCCCAAAGCCTCCTGGCAAATTCCCAGCGAGCGGCGCAACAGAACACAAGTAAAACTGACAACCGTCGACGCACGGCCTCAAGGCCTAAGGAACCGAAAGTCCGAATACGCAAAAAATACGGGCCTTCCTTCGTTTCCGGACGGACCTTCACTATCCCCTCTACCAGCCATCCTCTTCGGGGCCCAATGCGAGCCGCGGCGTAGAACTAATCCCTCGATATGAAAGGTTGAAAACCCTTGTGTGTGTCCCCGGGGGGTAGTGTGGGGAGTCTAACCACTCGATCACCCCACACGGCGTCAAAGGATCAAAGAGAAAAGACGCCAAAGAAACATCCACCTCATGGGAAAGGGGACTTCCGTCTCCGAGAGAGCGGCCCGCAACTCGTCCAAGAGAAACACTGAGTCCTGATAAACAATAGGAGCAGCTATACGATTATTACCAGAGGGGAAGCCAACGTCCCTGGCGACAGGACTTCCTCTCGGAACTGGAAAAGCCGGACGCGCCCAGCAATATAAAGGTCCAACGAAGCGAGAAACGCCAAGAAAACACGCCCGCGAAAATAAAGGAAGGATTCAAAGTCAAAAGAAGCGGGCCCGTCGGGGAAAGGAGATGGTAGACGGGTGACAACCGGGCTCGCGCGGTATCAGTCTTCCTCGACAAGGCGTCAACCCTAAAATTCCCGGAAGGCCACAGGTACGCAGGGATTGTAGCACAAGGGCGTGCTCGACTACACTACCGCGTCGCACAAGCGGGACGCGTCCTTCGCGACTAATGTATTTCATCTAGACGGGCTCCAACCAAAGAGGAAGGGGACCTAGTCACAGGAAGACATTCGCGAAACAAAAAACCTAAGAAAAGAAATATGATTCTTCCCTGGACGCGGAGGCACACTGTCCTAATCACCTGTGGAGGCCCTGTAGAATGACGGAAAACGAGACTCGCATGCTCGGAGACACTAACTTGTCAATCAGGGCCGTTCGAGCAGAAATGGAGTCAAAAAGGGACTGCCGGGAAGGGAGTGACTCACTGGTCGGGGAAACGGATACACTCGCGAAGGGTTTGAAACAAAAATCACTCGCGATGCACGACAGGAAAGGGGCGACGCCTGCCCAAGGAAAATGAGGTGACGCTAAAGGGGGGATAAGGTTGAGCGTGAGTGCCGAGGACCTCTTGGAATGGTGGAAACTTGTGAACGGGGAATGGCTGTCGAAAAGACCAACAGAGCCTGGTCTACGAGGTGATCATAGGATAAAGCCGGACAGGAAACGTCACTCTCCGGACAAAAAGGTTGACCCGCTGGAAAAGAGGTATTAAGGTTCATTGGCGGCATGACGAAGGGGACCGGGAGGGAGGAAAGCGGGGCGCCGCTGACTCGAGAGCCTCGACCCGGGAGGGAAGAGAGAAAGGGGTAATAACAGAAAAAGAGGTCAAACTCTTACTAACCTCCCTAAGCGAAGGGCGTCATCGAAAAGGAGACAGAGACGGGAGATTAGGCCCGTCTGGAAAAAAGATTAATATGCATTCAACGGATCGAACTGACAGGAAGAGAATTACGCAAAAACGGTGCAGGCACTCACTGTTAATAGGGCGAAGCCGAGAATTCAACCGTGAACAGCAGGCGACAAGAGTCGTTACGGACCTTTTGGCAGGTAAGAGAAGTCTTAAAGCTCTCCCAAAGCTCGTCGTCGACCGTAACCAAGAAAAAGCTGCAGACGACAGATACGAACCATAAAGTAGACCGGACAACGTGCCCTTGGACGAGAATCGTCGTGAGAACCTCGAAGAAGCTAGTAGGAAGCAAAAGCCGGGGACCGTCGCTGAATTCGAGCAAGTGGACCCGCTGTCATTTCTAAGCGGGCGCCCGAAAGGAGCGACTGCAGAGGGCGGACTTTGAGGGGTAGTATAGAGCGAACCGTCCTGCATAAAGAGGAGGAAATTTGGGTCCAGGTTACAGTTCCCTTAGAGGATTCCCGGGTCGGCCTTGACTTGGACGAGCTAGCTATCAACCTCACAGGGTTAATAAGGGGAAAAGGAGCAGAAGAGATCAGGGGGGAAAAAGGAAGGTAACCACGATGCAGTTCACAGGATATAACATGGGGGGCCCAGCACAAGATTCAGGCGGGAAGAAGCACGCATACGGGTAAGGGAGCCTGGAGAAGCAAGAGCTGACTCAAATCCGCGGTATTTCTCTTGGAGGGGTAGGGAGGGGGAGAACAGTAGGAAGAAGCTAAAAAGGCCAAGATGACAATTGAATTTTTTAAGTAGTGAAAGGGCCTCCCAGAAAGGAGACACGCGAAATAGTGCCCGGCCGCATCTGAAGACGAGAGAGAGCAAGGACCGAAGAAGAGGAGAAGGAGAGGTCAGTCAAAGGGTGAAAAAAGAAAACTGCCCCGCGCGTGTGCCCAAACCAACGCGGAGGAAAACTGGGACTGTCGCGCAAGCCAGAAGATAAGCCGGGGGCCGTCAGCCACCGGCGAGTGGGAAGAAAAGGCGAGCTCCGCGCGCAGGAACACCTGGTCACTGGTCTACGGGTGGAGAAGAGTGACTGAAAAAAAGAAAGCAGATCGTAAAGCCATCGGGTAAAGACTGTCTGGACCCCAGAGACACAGGCGGGCGCTACGATCACGTAGCTGAAGAATTCAAAGAGGCGTCAGCCTCCCAAAACTAGGCGCTAGTCCTTACAAGGTCCCTGGAAGGCTGGGGAGCAGAAGTCATGCGCGACGAAATGAGCAAGGAAAAACTTTCATCGAAGACATGGAAAAAGACCGAGCAACTCCATACTGCTCTTCGAGAGTATTATCGTGCTGAACCGCACCCAGAGAGATCCTGCCGTTGGACATGGAAAGAAGGGGGATCTGATGCAGGACCGAGAAGGACGAAATTCTCTAGCCGTCGTAAGAGTCCTTACGAGCACAGATCCTCCAGAAGACGCGCCCCATGACATCTTAACGCATCAAAAAGGAGAAGGACGGGAAATATAAAACCCGCGGTTGAAAGAGAGGACCCCACATCCCCGAGAACGGAGGAGAGATCTCTAGCGTACAAGCATGGGGAAGATAAAAGGAGAGCTCCTGAAGGAAATAAGGGTCGCTCGAAGAGGAAAGCCGCTGACAAAGGATCAAAGCTGACAGGACCCCGCTCGCAGAGGGCAAGTACTCCCAGCGCGGAAAGGCAGAGCACAATAAAAAGAAGGAAAAGAGACTAAGAAGGGTCCACCGGTAACGAAAAAACACCTCTTTGGCGATCCACCGGGGGAGAGAACCTTGCGTGCGCGTAGGAGATACTTCCCGAAGGTTCGCGGAACACTCAGGCGGCGCGCGCGTGAGCCAGCGGGAAAACCAAGCTAGAGGAGTCACAAGAAGAGACCAAAAGAGGTGGAACCTTGAGAGGTTTGAGAAAGATGGGCTTGACGGCCTTCCTACAAGGAAAGGGGGGGGCTCTAAATGTATTGTTCGCCGAGGTCTCGGGGAGGGACCTAAGGAGGGAAAAAGAAAGGGGCGCGGTATCAATAAAGAAAAGCTAGAATAGACCGACCGCAAGAGAGTGGTATAAACTGACACTCGGCGAGAGAGATCTCAAAACAAACGGGAGAAGGAAACGAAAGAAGAGAAGGCACTAACTCAGAGGCGGGAAACCCGCGCTTCCGGTAAGCGTAGGCTAGACTGATAACCCGAAAAGCATATTAAACTCAGGGAACAGAAACAGTTCCTAACAACCGTCGATAACAAGCACGATTAAGTGTAGGAAGATCAGCCGGATTCTCAACAGAAAATGATAAGGAACTGTGGTCTAAGCCTTGGAACCGCTAGATCAAAAGGACTGGACGCAGGAAGAGACGAGAAGAAGACGCGACACCTTCGGGGAGGAGGGGCACCGCAAACAAAGCCCGGAGGCAGGAAACACGCGGGATCGACACGCACGGGGTTGGAAGGTGCTCAGGTGACATAAGGGGCTGGACTGAAGGTGGCGGGCAGGCTTTAACTTCTTGAGGAGAGGAAGGAATGACGAGGGGCAGTGACTGAGCGGCGACCTGGCTCCAGTCATATCTACGAGTAGGAGAGAACCAAAAGGCTTTACGAAGGTAGAGGAAAAAAAACCTACTGGGTACTCACAGAGAAATCGCGCCTATGGGGGGACATCGTGCTTTACAGAGAGGCCAAAAGGAGGGTGCAGCCTGAGAACAGGGGGGAGCAGTACCCTCGATCAGAGAAGGAGAAGCAGAATCGGGGCGAGGAGAGGGAAGAGCTCGTGCGCCGCTACGGCATAGTACCAAGACGAAGCGAATTCAATGCGGAAGATAGAGCAAGAAAGAACTCGAGGTAAAAATACCACACAAAGGCATATAATCGCCGGGGAGGGGAAGAATGCAAGATCAGCAAAAAAAAAAAAATATCAGGAGGAGCGCGGCATTCACAGCGGCGGGGAGGACCTTTCGAAAGAGGAACTCAATGAAGGCGTACTCGCAAGGACCGCAAAGATGAAGAGGTTTCATTGACACTACGCCATCGGGGGGAGGCGGGAAGCAAAAACTAGACAATAAGCGGATCCTTAGTGATGTCCGCTCTCACAGACTGTATGAGTTGTCCCGTAAACCCTCTGGCATAGAAAGAAGAAAGGGACTTACTTCATCAATCTTTCAAAAAAGTAGGGAAGGCCAGTTTGTCCAATTGTAAGCTCCGCTAGCGCCCCGTTTATGACGAACTGCTCGATTACATTTCACGTGGAAGGAAAAACTTCGTATTCGTTGAGCGAGAATAATTAAATTACGTTCCCAAAACTAGAAGTTAAAAGGAGGGGGGGGAAGAGCAGAGAATAAAGTTAGAACTGACCACGCAAGAAGATCCCAGGGAATACTGCGACCGAGATAAATTGCTTCACAAAAAATATTTACCGTGTCTACAAGTCAGATGAGGCACGCCACTACTTAAAATATAACAAGGAGCGAATACTGTAGAGACGGCTACCTTTCTGATAATGAGGGGAGCTAATGGTGTGGGGGACATCCATAAGCCTTGAGCAAAGTAAACTAATATGCAAAGAGAGACTTCAGAAAACAAGACAGAAATCTAAAGAGCCGATCTGAAGAAAATGAAACTGAAAGGCAAGGGGGTTCCCAATGTGAGAAAACTGAACAGCCGTGAATGAATGAAAAAACCATGCTCCAGCTGCTTTGACTACAAACCTTGGAAGGATGGAAGGACAACGCGCTCGGGGAACGTCAGGGAAGAAGGCATCTCTAAAGTCGTTCTCAATGAAGAAAATTCCCACGCGATTCCTGCACAGTCGGGGGAGGAGGATTCATAGAACCGCAACGTAAGCTCACCGAGAAAAGAGAAGACTGCTTCCTGCGGCGAGCCCCGCAAGGGCCCCACGTCGGGAGAGACAGGAAAGAATTGCTCAAAAGGGGGGGGAGGAAAAATAACCCTCGCGCACAGATTCGATCCGGGAGACTAAGAGAGCAAGGCAAGGGAAACGGGGCAAAACAGATGGAAATAAGGAATTAAGAGCAGAAAGAAGGCAGGGGAGAATGGCGAGAACGTATGGGGGGAAAGAAGGGAAAAAACCTTCACGCAGTACCTGCCCAAAAAGCTCAGATAGTGTCCGAACAAGCGCCGCAGCAAGGCCAGAAAGAGAGCTAAAGAGAGAAAGTGTGCAAAGAGGAGCAACGTCGCGATACCGAAGGGAAAAAAGTCACAAGACCGAGACCCGGGACGATCAACGAGACAAGTCCGCGAGGACGCAGGTAGTTTTCCGAAAATCGCGCCGAAGCGCCCAGGGGAAATACGCCCTCGTCGAGGACGCCCCGCTAAGGGATAGTAAGAGAAGATACCTCGAACGGCTAAAGGGAAGAGCCCTCCACGGAGAGGGAGGATATCGGAGAGCAGAGGGAAGAGGGAAAAAAACAAGAAAACTAATGGTAAGAATTAGTCAGGAAGCAGGGGTAGTCACTTCTGAAAGCGGCTAAGACCTCGGCAGGAAGAGGAAAGGGATCGAAATGTCCACAAATACAGATAGGAAAGCAGTAAACACTAGAAGGGAGATGGAAGGGAATAAGCTCCAAGCCCTAAAGAATTACGCGATGGGCCTCATCCAACTAGTCAATAGCAAAAGCAATGCGAACGTCGAACCCTCGGCAGCGGACCACTAAACTGGATCAATTGTCCAGGGGGAACCAAGCGTGGACCAGGTAGTCGACTGAGAGGGGGGGGGGTAATTGGGGCAACAAGCAACATCACGCTACGTTTACAACGAGGACCTCTGACGGGAGGGAAAAATAAAATGAGAAGGAAATTCGGGATGTCTAAAGAAGAGGGAGAAGGGAAAGAATCGTCACCAATGTCTTGGGGGGCCTTGAGGAGAAACGGTGGAATTCATAGAAAGGGAAGAAAAGGAAGCACGAGGGAAGTGGTGGCCGCCATGGATAAAGACAAAGCGAAAAAAAAACAACCAAAGGGGGGAGAGGTAACAGAGATAGATGGATTTCTTACGCAGGAGGAAGAAAGATAATCCCAGGGCATGTCCTGTGGAGCCCGTATATTATGCCCTGCTGTAGAGCAAAAGCGCAACGAACCTTGTCTCGCGGGGAGGAACGACCAACGACCTTGTTGAATACTCGAGGTATAAGAAATGGAAGGTGCACGCGAGGAAAAGCGGGAGAAAACAGCTAGAGGGCCGGTGCAAAGAAGACCAGAGCTGCTAACTACCACGAAGGAAATGGTGGGAAAAGCCGCGTGAAGGTCCGCGAGGGGTAGAAAATGGTTACGGGTGAAGGTCCTAGGACCTCGATATTGAGGGCCAGCATCCGACGGTAAGGGATTGAGTAAGGAAGGGCCCTGCAAGCTCCCAGAACGGACATGGAGGACATAGTTGATAATGTTAGAGATGCCATGAAACAGTGAGCATTTCATCCGGAAAGATTTAGAAGACTGGTCTCTCAGAGGAGATCAGCTGAGCATGAAAAGAAAAGGGTCCAGGGGAAAGGAAGGGGGGTTCCATTTTGCGTAGCTGATAGAGAACGCAAAACGCAGTTTGCGGGGGAATAGATAATTTACCGCATCGAGGAGAACAGAGAGAAGAAATGCCAGGACGACAGGAGAAAAAGGAGGATGATGGGTACACTGTCCTGCGGCGCCGGAAATTAAAACAATGCTCTGAGAAGTGCCTGGGTCGAGGGGATCAAGAAAGGGCAAGGGGCTTGGAATCGTCGAGGCGAAGTTAATCTGGGAAACGCAGTGGGAGGTAGGGAGACGCCAAGGAGATGAACACAGGCGTCGTCACGAAATGTCTGAAATAGGGAGGGGAGCCCTGCGACCTGGGGGGCAGGGATAGGAGAGGAGGACAGATGTACCATTCTTTCCCTAGGAAGGAAAACGAGCCGTTGAAGAGACTGCTCGACGATGCGAAAAAGTGGGTGAAAGTCGAAGAACCCGTGCAGCACTGTAAGGTAGAAGTAGGAGTGACGCACTAGATGTGCTCTATTGGAATCGCGTCCATCTTCCGAACTCTGACTTCGAGCAAACTTTTGCCAGTCGGTCACGGGGGGCAGCGCGCGCCCGGCAGAGGACGGAAGTTCGACAAAGGGGAAGTTGGGGCGGGGCATACACAAAAGTCAAAAGACGCGAGGAATTGACAACCAAGGGCATATTAACATCTCTACAAGGTGTTCTTCGGAAAGGTTAAAGAAGCGACAGAAATAACGTCAACATGGACCAAGGGAGGTTCCCCGATCACAGGGAGAATCTAATGAAGGCCAGATCTTTTCAATGGAGGGAAGCAACCTTGGGCTCAACACAGGATTGAGGACTGGAAAGCGAAGCAGATTGGAGCGGAAAAGCTTGAGCCTTTGAAGCCTCGCTGAAGTCGCTCTTGCTCATCGGAGGGTCAGGGGAGAGCCGAATAGCAATTCGGCAGACAACGTAGTAAAGGAAAGGTTTGTGGGGAAGCGGAGAATTCACGCCACTACTAGAGTGGGAAAAACAGGGGTAGGCAAGAGGATTAGGGGCTAAAGGCAGAGATCCTGGAGAGGCGAGAAGGGGCCTCGTCGGCAAGTTGCATGAGTCTGAGAAGGGGCGGGACGCGGAGCCCCATCGTTGCCCTCGAGTAGGAAGAAGATGAAAAAAAGGAGGGGCGCAATACCAAGAGTTCGAGCACAGGGAGGAAGGCTCCCCGTCACTCGACTCGTGTTCTCACCACTCTGAAGAGAGCAGCGCGTAACTGGGGAAACAATAAAATTTCCGTGGAAGAAGGGGTGGGGGGGGGCCTAGGAAGTCCGGCGAGATACAAATCCACAAGTAGAAAACCCGAAGCCGAGGCAAGAGGGGGGCTCGAAAAGGAGAAAGCGGAGGGTCTAGTCAGACTAACCAAAGACTTGGCTTCGATTCCACTGCCAAAGGACTGATCGGGGAGGCTCTGAGGAGGGAGCCCTCCTGACAGGGGCAGAAGAAGAGGACAAGACTCGAAGATAAATCAGAAGAGATTCCTGCTAGTAGAGGCAGGAGATTATCAGGACACGCGAAGCTTCTCAGTACGTTGTACCTGAAAAGAGGGGGGAAAGGGAGTCGTGCTGTACTCAGAATAAGAAGAGGGCGCGAGCAACAGCGTAAGTTTGACTCGGACGCACGAGATCAGAAAAAGCGAGCCATGAAATCGTCGCGGCTGCAAGGGGGGGGAAGAAGTATGGAGTAAGGGGGAGACTGTGTCAAGAGCACCCGCAGGTTGGGAAGAATGACCAAAATCAAACGAGGGCAACGGGGGGACGAAAAGGATCACGAAACCTGAAGGGTTGAAAGACGCCTCATGAACGAAGCATGCTCAATCTTCTTCAGAAAGAAAAACTCGCTGGGAACCTGAGAAACAAAAATAAAAAAGCAACCCAGACGCCAGCGCGGAAGCAAGAGAAGGGGAAAGGCCAAGACCTGCCCCCGGGAGAAACCTCTCCAGCGCCTACCATTCCAACGTTCAGCAAAATGCCACACACCGGCGGGGGCGAAACAGCGAAAAGAGAATACGGGAGGGCTCGGAGTACTGAGAATGAGAAGAAGGGAAGCGGTGGACCTCGAAATTCGATATTCGCCAGCGTAGGAACCCCCAAGTTTCAAATGCGGGAGGTCAACAGAGGGAAACACCCTTCTTTATCGACGCTGAAGTTGAAGTATAAAGAATGACTGGAGAAAAGGACCGAAAGGAAGAGTAGGGTACCTAGAAGGGATTGGTAGGCCTTTCTTCTGGAAGAAAGATGGAAGAGCTTACAGGGTCTCATCACGAGCGAACTAAACAATGACCGCGAATGTTTTCTTGCCCACGCCACTCGTAGAGAAGAGTCTGAACAAAACAAAAAAGGAGGAGTGAAGGAGTAAAAGGAGTCGAAGATAGTGAGGGGACGCAACGTCCTGAAGTCAATTGGCGTCGCGAGAGAGGGAGGAGAACCGAGACGCAGGCGAGTAAAGACGAAATGACCTACTAAAGACATTCCGACAAAAACTATCAACGAGAGTCCGTCGGAACGGAACGGGGAAAAGACGTACATAGCGCCCAGCGATGGCAGAAAAAGGAACGGGTTGTTAAAACGGAGGTGACCTCTCTCGAACTGCGGACACGCTGAAGAGGTAGGCAGGCCGAGGGCCCTGACACAAAGAGGACTGTAGACTACCCGAAGCCTTATTCAGAGGGCAACCCGCGAATCAAACCGCCGGGGGGAATCGTGAGCAAGGAAAAAGGAGTATGAAGCGCTATTAAGATAACAGATGAAGGACTTCAATTCTTAGGAGCGGAAGTATGACGACTGGCGCTAAATGTGAATGAGGACAAGCCGTTGTGGGCTAAGCAAAAGAGAGTCATCTTCTCTCACAAAGATGAACAATCTCAGACTATCTTCAAACAAAGGGTACGCCAGAAGATATCCTAGGGTGAAATCGGGGCTGTTTGGGGTAAATCGCCAACCGGAGTGGGGGACTCGCGGAGAAAACGTCCTCGAGAATTCTGGAATGCGCCAGACTAAGTTACTCGAAAGAGAGGAGGAAGAGATTGCTCGCCGCTCTAGTAAAAGAAGGAAGTCAAAGGGACATGAAGTCAGATAGTCGAAGCAACACCTCCAAGGGAGGTTAAAGAAACAAATATACTGCTCCGGTGTCAGTATCACTATAGCCGCATCTGGGAGGGGAGTGAAGCAGTGGCTGCTTACAGCGTCGAGAACTGCCGGTAGAGGAAGCGGCGGAGAGCAAGTAATCGTACAGGGGGGAGGAAATGAAGGTAATTTACTCGACATCTTGGTTGGAGGAGTGAAAGAATCGACCCTCCTCGCCTGCAGTGAACGCGAACCACGGTCTTGAAATGTTAACAGACGACTCTCGCTGGGCTCAATAAACTTAAGGAGGAAAAAAAAGCGATCAAAAAGAGAACGGAACAATTAAAAGGTTCCTTCCAGAGGGAGGATACCGCGGTGAGGACCAAGAAGAACTCGAGTAAGGTTCGAGGAACGGCCAACAGACGATAGGGAGGGGCTAGAGGACTAGGTCAAGTTTCCGCTGAAGAGCAGGGAGAACTCTGGAGAGCAGAGGCCACGTCGAAAGAAAGAGATCAAGAGCGCCAAGATAATAAGAGATAAGGGATCGAGGGCAGGACCAAGAGAGCTCGTAGGAAATCTTGCAGTGGGCCTCCGCGAATAATTCAAACCAAGGAGAGAAAACGGGGCGAAGGCGAATTTATCACGGAGGAAATAAAAGCCTAACCGCCGGCTTAAAACCAAGAACTCGATCGTACAGCGAGGAGACTCAAGGACGCCACGCTAACTTCGCGAGAGAAACTTCAGCCGCGAAAGCAAGTGGGAGGTACGAACCAATGTTCTCGACTGAACAGCATGAGGGCATTCATGAAAAAGTCTACATGCTGAGAGAGTGGGGGAAAAGATCAACACGGAACTAGTAAGGAGACTCAGGGAACGTCAAGGAAGACCGGACAAAGAGAGAAGTGATCATGCTTCCTTCAAGGAACGCGATGCCATCACTTTTTGAGGCCTAGCAGCCGAACTCCAACGTCGCAAAGAACTTCAGTAAGAGGGAAGAATGGATGCGGGCGCCGAGAGACACACCTGAAAAAGCGTCGTTAGAGAGGTCGACGTTGGACCGGGGGATGGAAAAAAAGAACCCACGCCACAAGATGAAGAGGTAGTCACTTACGGGAAGTATCCAGGAAGTTCACTTGGTAATCGGATCTCCACGGTCGACGCGTATAGGGGAGGGAGACAGAGCTGTCTAGGTTTTCGGGAACAAGCTGGGTACTGATGGAAGAATTATACAAGGACCCATTTCTAAGATCCAACCGATTGAACCCAATCAAGAAAGGTTAAAGTCACGAGCTGACAAAGAGAGAAAAACCTTGAGGGGACGCTGAACAATTCGAGAAGCCTACGCGTACCAAAAAGCCAAGGTCAAGCCGCGACAAGGCCGCTCCCCCTAGACGGGACGGAGGGTCCGAGACGCAAGAAGGAAAGGAAGAAAAGACTCCGAGTAAGGAAGCCTTCGACAGTCGGTTAGTCAGCAATAATCGAGATAAAAGGCGTATCCAGAGAGCAACCACGTCGCCAGAGGCCAAATTAAGGAAAAAAAAAAAGGGAAAAATAAAACCGAATGGTACCAAATTCCGAAGGAGAAAGGGAAGATAATGAGAGATAGAACAGCTCTCAAAATTAGTCACAGGATGAAATTTCTTAATCAAGTCAGAGACAGAGGGAAATCGTCCACCACCGTAAGGTCTTCTGAAGAATTCAAGATCCACTGGAGCAAGGGGGGACGAAATGGCACTCAAACAGTAAGCAAAAAGAGTCAGCGTACCGTCCGACGCCCCTCTTACCGAGGAAAAGAAAGGAACTTCGGAAAGGGCAATGGCGCTTTAAAAGGTAGGGAAGCGCCTGATGACGTGGAAAAACAACGTCAAGCTCTCAGTGGAGAAGACTATATCAATCGACGGAGTGCACTCCATTCCCTGCAGAAAGAGAGGAATTTATCGAAAGGAGTGGGGAGAACTGCCACGACCGCGGCGGGGCCAACGTCTTGGCTGAAGGGAAATTAAGAATCGGGATGGAGTCAATCTATAAATTCCTACAAAGCTAAAGAAAAGTGGTGAAGCACGGTAACAGGAC